>Ga0114939_10000615_pt1 | contig 29723 bp, 26 predicted proteins | sample AshMeaCrysSpring_FD_87196 | JGI IMG/M metagenome (GOLD analysis project Ga0114939, IMG submission 87196) | Groundwater microbial communities from Big Spring, Nevada to study Microbial Dark Matter (Phase II) - Ash Meadows Crystal Spring | ecosystem: Environmental > Aquatic > Deep subsurface >...
GCCCTGGTGGTGGAATTGGTAGACACGCAGGACTTAAAATCCTGTCTGCAGCAATGCGGGTGCGGGTTCAAGTCCCGCCCGGGGCACCACCTAAAAACGAGGCTTTGCGCATAGTAAGGCCTTTTTGTTTAAATAGTAAACATATCATTCGCATTATTACACAACAAAGAGGGTAAACCCTTGCATACTCTGAATACACTTATTAGATTCTTTTTTTTTCGCTAAAAATCAAGTGAGTATGAAAAAGTTTTTATATTGGCAGCAGCACTGCCTGAGTTGGCGCTGCTTACTGCTTGCGAGAAGCAAGTAGCCACTAACCAAGAAGTAACCTCAACCGATTTATCAGCAGCATCGCAGAGCGCCGCTAACCGCACTATTTGGACGAAGACCATTCACCTTTCGGGCGCCAATGAAGTACCACCTAATACTTCGGGCACCACCGGTGTTTGCATCCTGCGTGCTACTGGCGACCTAACCCTCCATTCCAAAATAAATGTGGAGGACCTGCCCGCAGGAGATGCCTTACGCTTTGCCCATATTCATAATGGCGTGGCCGGAACCAATGGCGGTGTTTGGAAATTTCTTTGTCACACTACGGCAGACTTTGGCATAAACATAACCCAACAGCTTACACAAGCTGAATTCAACAAACTGATGACCGATCCCCTGTTGTAAATGTCCATTCCAACTTCTACCCTCCTGGCATCATCAGAGGGCAGATTCAGTAATTATTGAAAAACTGCATAACAGAGACCTTGCCTGAGCAAGGTTTTTTTTTGTCGCATACCTTTTGCAATCCTGATCTTTATCAAATGGATTTCCACTTACGCCCCTGGCTACTTACCGATATAGACTGCCTGGTTAGGTATGCCAACAACCCACGCATTGCTGCCAACCTTACCGATGCCTTTCCGCACCCTTACACCCTACCCGATGGAGAGCATTTTATAGCAATGGCCACAAGCGAAAGTCCGGTGCGCATTTTTGCCATAGAAGTGGAGGGCAATGCCGCCGGCGGTATTGGCCTGCACCCGCAGCACGATGTGTATCGTAAAAATATGGAACTGGGTTACTGGCTGGCCGAGCCTTATTGGGGCAAAGGTATTGCCACCAGGGCCGTTGTTCAAATGACTGCTTACGGCTTTGCCGCATTTGATATTGAACGCATTTTTGCCCGGCCGTACGGCCACAACGTGGGTTCTCAAAAAGTGCTGGAAAAAGCGGGCTACACCTTGGAGGCAAGGCTGGAAAAAACCATCCTGAAAAATGGCGAAATGCTGGACGAACTTATTTACGCCGCCAGAAAGTATAGCTGGAAAGCACCACAGTTGTAGGTAATAAGGCTATTGCAACAATGAATAAGAAACATAAAATAAGGAATAAACAAGTTTGTGGCTGTAAAGCAATTGGCGTTTGAAACTGGCAGTTCGCAGTTTGCAGGGTTACTGAAGCGATTGTAGTTGCGATTATATTTATTGCTTGATTTGCAGAAATTGAAAGATGGAATAATAAAGAAAATGGCAAGTAACAAGAGAGTATTGTACCCAATTATTTACGAGATCACCTTCCACATAATTGAGATAATGCGTTATTGAGCCAATGAGAAAGTAAGACAGTGATGCATTACACAACTCATATGCAATGGCCCAAAAATTAGCAAATTGGTTAATTGGCTAATTATCACATTATCATTACGCCATTGAGCCATTGCGCCATAAATCTCCGAAGCCTATCCGCAAGGGCTCTCCACCATTAGCACATTAACCCTTAGCTTTATAGCCATGCGCAAAAGCATCCTTTACGACATCAACCTGTGGTTCCTGCTTGTTTTTAACCTGTACCTTATTTTCTATTACCAGCAGCATACCGAAAGCTTTAAAACTATTGCCTGCCTGTACTGGGTGCAAAGTGTAGTAATAGGTATCGTGGCTGTGCTGTATATAGCTCGCGCCCCAATACCCAAAGGCGTTGCCGATAGCCTGCAAACAGTAGGGCTTATTAACAACAGTTTCGGCTGCAGCATCTTATTTTTCATTGCTCATTACGGTATGTTTCACCTGGTTTATGCCGTTTTTTTGGTAGTGCAGGTAAAAGGGCATATCAACTTCCAACTATTTCGCATAGGTGTGGGGCTCATATTACTGGGGGCTGCAATAGGATTTGTACGGGAGTTGGTGAGCCAAAAGAGAGACAATCGGAATGCGGCAGCCATGTTTTTCATTCCTTATTTGCGCATTATACCTATGCACCTGATGCTGTTGGCTCAGGCTTTCCTTGGATTATCGCAGGCGCAGGTTTTTTTGTGGCTCAAAACTGTAATGGACCTGGTAACGTACCTTGCCACACGAAACCGAAGCATGACCACCTGATAAACCAATCTGTTCTGCATGCCCCAAATCATTTGCCCCAAATGCCAGCACGCATTTGAGCCCACCGATGCCCTGCGTGATGAAATACAACGCGACCTGCGCGCCAAAATGACCGAATGGCAGCGCGCCAAAGAAGCTGAATTTACCACCCGCGAAGCGCAGCTGCAAAAGCAACAGGCACAGGCCGAAGCCCAACTTGCCCAGCGCCTGGCAGCCGAAAAAGAAAAACTGAGCACCGAACTGCAAGCCCGACTACGCAAAGAATTGGAAGGCGACTATGGCAACCAACTACGCCTGCTACAAGAGGCAAACCTGGCCAATGAAGCCAAATTGGCCGAAGCCCGCAAGCAGGAACTGGAGTACCTGCGCCGCGAACAGGACCTGCTTACTAAGGAAAAAGAACTGGAGATAAACCTGCAGAAAATGCTGCTGGAAGAACGCGGCAAACTGCAGGAACAGGTGCGCCAGGAAGAAAGCCAGAGAATGGCTATGAAGGAAAATGAATTCCAGCTGAAACTGAAGGAAATGGAAGAAAAGCTGGATAGCCAGAAAAAACTGGCCGAAGAAATGAAACGCAAGGCTGAACAGGGAAGTATGCAGACGCAAGGCGAAGTGCAGGAACTGCTGCTGGAAGAAATGCTAAAATCTGCCTTTCCTTTTGACAGCGTAAGCGAGGTAGGAAAAGGCGTACGCGGCGCCGACTGTACCCTGCTGGTACACAACCGCGTGGGGCAACCCTGCGGTACCATCATATTCGAAAGCAAACGTACCCAGCACTTTAGTGCCGATTGGATAGAAAAGCTTAAAGCTGATATGCGAAGCCAGAATGCAGATATGGCCGTGCTTGTAACTTCCGCTTTGCCTAAAGATATGGATCGCTTTGGGCAGCGCGATGGAGTATGGATATGCAGCTTTGGTGAGGTAAAGCCCCTGGTAGTTGCCTTGCGCGAAGGCATCATAAAAGTAGCCGCGGCACTTAAAAGCCAGGAAAATAAAGGCGACAAAATGACCATGCTGTACGATTACCTCACCGGAAACGAGTTTACCGAGCAGTGGCGCGCCATCCGCGAAGGCTTTCTGACCATGCGCCAGAGTGTTGTAAAAGAACGGGAGCAAATGGAGAAACTTTGGAAAGCCCGAGAAAAGCAACTAGACAAAGTGTTGCTGAACCTGGCCGGTTTTAAAGGCTCTATAGAAGGCATAGCAGGTAGCGATGTGGAGGTTGCACTGCTGGATATTGGTGACGAAAACATGCTGGAAGAGTAGCCATGTGGTGGCAGTTTGTAATGGTAATAGCTGTGGCCGCCGGCCTATCGTACCTGCGAGGCACCATCATAAGGCGGTACGCAGGCGAATACCTGGCCCTCAAAGTACCGGCTCCTAATGCACCACCAGGAGCACCGCAGATCGTGTTCAACGGCGCAAGGCTTCATTTTTCCGATGCAATACTACATCATATCCTTTTCAAATACCATCCTCACTACAGCAACCTTGATGAGCACAACAAAGCGGTATTCATTATGAGGTTGCGTGCATTTATACGGCACAAGCATTTTTCTATATACACGCACGAGCCCTTTCGCGAAATGATTGTGCTGTCGGCAGCAGCTGCCATACAAATCAGCTTTGGGCTAAAAAGATATTTGTTCCCCTGGTTTCGCTTCATCTGCATTCATCCGTCAGAATACCTGGCGGTAAACCCATTGCGCATATTGGCCGGCAATGTGGAAGGCACCAGCATTTCGCTTAGCTGGCGCCATTTGTTTGATGATATGCAACAAGATACCGATGGCGTAAATGTAGGGCTGCACGAAATGGCTCATGCCCTACACCGGCAGCATGAACATTTTTATGGAATAAGAGGAAGTACTTTTAGAACCCGCTTTAAGGCAATAGATAATCTTGATGAAACCATTATGCAACGGGAAACAAGGGCTGCAACCAAATTTTTTCCTGCGTATGCCCTGCAAAACATCCACGAATTTTGGGCCTGCAGTGTTGAGCTGTTTTTCGAAAAACCGGATACTTTGTACAATTAGTATCCCGACCTATACAATGCCATGAGTCAGGTGCTAAACCAGGACCCGATGCGTAAGATCTGGAAATTGAGCTAAGAACAGGTATATGTAAGTACCACATCGGGCCAAATAACAAACGGCACTTGCAGGTCAATATCCTCGTTTTTACGAACCGTAGCACCCAACTGTCCGATACTGTTATTGTAAAATTGAATACCCTGCAGCCACAGGTGCTCTTTAAAGTCAACTTCGCCCAGGCTGTACCATTTAAACAGGGTTTCCTTAGCGCTCCAAAACAATGTTTTGAGTAACACCTCATCTTCTAAACTTGAAGCTGTTAAAAGTACTTCTTCATCGTTACTCATAAATTTGTGGGCTATGCGCAACACCCGGGCAGTTGGCGTTTCCACATCTATACCAACCCTATTGCGGGTACTTACCACGGCAGCTGCATAATTGCCACAGTGAGAAATGGAAAAATGAAATGGGTCGCCTGGCACATAAGGCTTGCGTGTATCAGCAATTTCAATAAGATGGAATGGAAACCCCGGATAGAGGTGCTGTAACAAGTACCTGCCGGCCAGGTGCTGTAAGCGCTTGTGCGGATGAGTAATGGCCCGGCTTAACGGTACCTTTTGCAGAAAAAAATGCTCCGATTCCTGTATGTGCCACATAGCAAGCCTGCTGTGCTGGTTAATTGTATGTGTATAAAAAAGCGGCACCGTACCCGATTTACCTCCAAATTGCAGGCTGCCCACAGCAACCAATTTTGCCACGAAATAACAAGCATTTGCCATGATATTGAGCGATAAACGCATTTTGGAAGAAATGGAGAAAGGAACCATCGTCATTTCGCCTTACCAACGCGACTGCGTGGGCAGCAACAGCTATGATGTACACCTGGGTTCTACCCTGGCTACCTACACCAACCATGTTTTGGATGCCAAGGCACATAATACCATAGATTACTTTGAAATTCCTGAAGAGGGTTTTGTACTTTATCCCCACATTTTTTACCTGGGCGTAACCATGGAATATACCGAAACACACGTCCACGTGCCCTTTTTGGAAGGCAAATCGAGTACCGGGCGCCTGGGCATAGATATTCATGCCACTGCCGGAAAAGGCGATGTGGGTTTCTGTGGCAACTGGACACTGGAGATATCAGTAAAACAACCCGTGAAGGTGTACAAAGGCATGCCGGTTGGTCAGCTCATTTATTTTCCGGTAGAGGGTGAAATTGAAGTGAAGTACAATCAAAAGGCTAATGCCAAATACAGTAGCCAACCCAACCGGCCTGTGGAAAGTATGATGTGGAAGAACAAATTCTGATAATCCACACAAAAGGCATGGATTTTTACCGGCGGCCTTATTTTTGCGCATATAATGGCTACTTCATCCGGCATACCACATATTGCTCCTTTTGAGTTCGACGAACAAGAAGTGCTATCACTTACCGAAAAGGGATACCAACTTGTAGTATGGAACGATGATGTAAACACATTTGAATGGGTAATAAAAGCACTGATAGAAATTTGCGGCCATAGCCAGGAACAAGCCGAACAATGCTCCATTCTTATTCATACCCAGGGCAAGTACGCCGTTAAGAACGGCGATTTAGAAACGCTCAAACCCATGTGCGAAGCCATCCTCGACCGTGGCATCAGCGCCACCCTGGAGCGTGTGGACAGTTAACTGTAAACGGCGTTTAGCAGAATATCCCCTACAGCATTTTAAAATTTGCCTTTGAGTTGTTGAGAAATTGCTTACCCCAATTAGCCGAATCCGCCAGAGCACAAACCAATTAGCACATTGGCATATCAGCAAATTGCATTGAGGCTTGAACCTTTATCTTCAAACATCTTAATGGCTTCCCTGCATTTTCTCGACGAACGCATATGGTTTCCACCAGCCGGAGAAGCCCTGGAAGACGGGTTACTGGCCGCCGGTGGCGATTTGAGCCCCGAGCGCCTGCTGGCGGCTTACCGCAAGGGCATTTTTCCATGGTATAGCGGCACCCTGCCTTTGTGGTGGACGCCCAATCCCCGGTTTGTATTGTTTCCTGCCGAACTTAAAGTGAGCAAAAGCTTGCAGCAGGTGATCAAAAAGGGGGTATGTACCCATACAACAAATGCTGCGTTTGAGCAGGTTATTAAAGCCTGCCGGCATACACCCCGACCGGGGCAATCGGGTACCTGGATTATGCCTGAGGTAGAAGCAGCCTATATAAAACTGCACAAACTGGGCTATGCAGTAAGCTTTGAAAGCTGGCAAGAAGACAACCTGGTGGGTGGCCTGTACGGTGTGCGAATTGGTAAGGTGTTCTTTGGCGAAAGCATGTTTAGCCACCAAAGCAATGCCAGTAAAACGGCATTTCATTATGCCATAAAGCAATTAATGCAACAAGACTGCCAACTAGTTGATTGCCAGGTTTATACCGAACATCTTGACCGCCTTGGCGCCCGCTTTATTACCCGCGAAGATTTCCTTAAAATGCTGGAGGAATTTACCTGGGTTTAATACCCCGTATTGCCATCCCGTACCTCCACCTTCTTTTTACCAGAGTTCTTTTTTTCCCAATCCTGTACCACGGAAGGTTTTTCACTTTTCTTACCCTGCTTCGCCGTATCAGCAGGCAGCCGTTTGTTTTTGCTGAGGCCTACGCCAAACATAGCCAATGGGTTGGAAGCGCTATCGCGAATAAATTCCTCGCTTTTAGAAACAAATCCGGTGGTGGGATCATAGTACGTCCAAGTGCCATGACGCAGGCTTCGGCCCTCGTTTTTTACCACCACATTGCGGTACAAGGTGGGGTCGTACAGGTCGGGTACTTCAAAAGTATCGTAGGCTTTGGTGGGGTTTATAGCAAGCCAGCTTTCTTCCCTTTCAAGACCAAGCACCGAATAATACTGGCTTTTACCATTCAGCATTCCCCACTTGTAGCGCTCCACACTTATTACATCGCCTTGTAGGTTGTAATTGCGCCAAATGCCGTCCTTTTTACCATCTATGTAGTAGCCCTCTTCTTCCCTACCCGGATCCAATCTCACAGGCTCAATACGAACAATCCAGGGCCCTTGGCGTAAGCCTTGCATATCCACGCAATTCAAGGTATCGCCGCGGTCGCTTAGCTTATAACTCTTACATTGCGCTACAACAAATGAAGCCGGCAACACAACGCTAATCAGTAATGCCAGCAACCATTTTCTACTTACCAATTGTTTTGCGTTTTTATACATAACCATTTTTGAAACTTGTTTATGCGTTTATCAAAATTAAGCCAATCAATCGCCGCACTGTGTAGTACACTGTTTTTTAGCCAAACTTTGTTGCCCCAGGTTGTGTCCACCCCTGCTGCCGAAAGATTGCAAAGCTTCCAGTTGAGGAGGAGTATGGTTGAATCCTCTACTATAAAAGCAACCTTCACGAATATTGGCCCCAGCGTAATGAGCGGCCGCGTGGTGGAGGTGGATGTAAACCCCGCTGATCCCACGGAATTTTATGTAGCCTATGCCACCGGTGGCTTATGGCATACCACCAACAACGGACTTTCGTTTAAACCCGTGTTCGACAGCGCCGATGTGATAGGACTTGGCGATGTAACCGTGCACTGGCCAAGCCGTACCATTTGGCTGGGAACCGGCGAAGCCAACGCCAGCCGCAGTACTTATAGCGGCATTGGTGTGTACAAAAGCAACAATAACGGCAAAACCTGGGATTATCTGGGCCTGCCCGAAAGCCACCATATTGGCGAAATAGTGGTACACCCATCGGAACCCAACACGGCATGGGTGGCAGCAACCGGGCACCTGTACACCCCCAACCCCGAGCGTGGCGTGTACAAAACCAGCGATGGTGGCAAAAGCTGGAAACAAGTGTTATTTAAAGATGACAATACAGGCGCCATAGAAATGGATATTAACCCGCAAAACCCTAATGAACTGTATGCCAGCATGTGGTATAAAAAGCGCCGCGCCTGGAATTTTGAAGAAAGCGGCGCCAACAGCGGCATTTACAAAAGCACTGATGGCGGCGAAAGCTGGCAGCACATCAGCGGCCCGGGTTCGGGCTTACCCGATGGGCCCAACTTTGGCCGCAGCGGCGTGTGCGTATTTGCCCAAAATCCGCAAATTGTATATACTATAGTGGACAACCAAACCAAAAGCACACCTCCTGCCAAAAGCAAAGACGTTTACCGTCTTGATGACGTTAAAGACCTCAATAAAGAGCAATTTGCAAAACTGGACGATAAAAAACTCGACTCTTTTTTGAAAGCCAATGGCATGGCCACCCGCTACAGCAGCAAGCAGGTAAAAGAAATGGTGGCCACAGATATAGTGAAGCCCACGGCCCTGTACGATTATTTGAATGTGAACACCGGCTTCGAGGGCTCGCCCAAAGGTGCCGAAGTGTACCGCAGCGAAGATGGTGGCAAAACCTGGAAGAAAACCCACGAAAAGCCATTGGCAAACCTGTACAGTACTTATGGCTATTTCTTTGGTCGCTTTGCCGTAAGCCCGGCCAACAATGGCAAACTGGTGGTATTGGGCGTACCCGTGCTTATGAGCGTAGATAGCGGTAGAACTTTCAAATCAATTGGGAAATCCAACACCCACGGCGATCACCATGCCATTTGGATAAACCCGCGTCGCGACAGCCACATGGTGTTGGGCAACGATGGTGGCGTAAACATTACCTACGACAATGGCGGCGCCTGGTTTAAAGCCAACACCCCTCAGGTAGGTCAGTTTTATGCCATTAGTGTGGATAATGCCCGGCCTTACAAAGTATATGGTGGGCTACAGGACAATGGCGTATGGATGGGCCACACCACCCCGCAAGGCAGCAGCGAAACGGTAGTGGACCCCTTTGGCTACCGCCGCATAGGCGGCGGCGATGGTATGATGGCGTTGGCCGACCCCCGCGATAATAAAACTGTGTACTTTGGCTCGCAGTTTGGCGTGTACACCCGCTCGCATACTGATACCGGCGGGCGCCTGAGCGTAAGACCTGTGCACCAGTTAGGCGAAATGCCTTATCGTTTCAACTGGCTTACCCCCATTATGCTTAGTAGTCACAATCCCGATGTTTTTTACATTGGCAGCAACCACTTGCACCGTAGCCTTAACAAAGGCATAGAGCTAAAGAACATTAGCCCAGATCTTACTAACGGAAAAAAGGATGGCGATGTACCTTTTGGCACCATTACAACCCTATCTGAAAGCCCGCTGCGCTTTGGCATACTATATGCCGGCACCGATGATGGCAACATACAACTGAGCAAGGACGGTGGCTATACCTGGAGCCTTGTAACCAATGGCCTGCCTCAGGGCCTGTGGGTGAGCCGCGTGGTGGCAAGCGCTTATAAAGAAGGTAGGGTGTATGCTACCCTCAATGGCTACCGCAACGATCATTTTGCACCATATGTATTTGCAAGCGAGGATTATGGCGCCACCTGGAAAAACATAAGCACCAACCTGCCATTGGACCCGGTAAATGTGCTACGCGAAGATCCGGTGAACGACAGCATTTTGTATGTGGGCACCGATGTCGGCCTGTATGTGAGCAAAAACAATGGAGCCTCGTGGCAAGCATGGACAAAAGGCCTTCCACATAGTGTACCTGTGCATGACATTGCTATTCAGCCACGCGAAAACGAAATTCTTCTCGGCACACACGGTCGAAGCATTTACCTGGCTGCGTTGGATGACATAAACGGAAAAACAGTGAAACGCCCCGAGCAACAAAGGCGCAGGGGAGATTATGATGATGATTGAGGCTGAGGTTGACCGAAGGACTCCTTGGGGGAGTTTGAGGTTTCTATAAATAAAAAATAAGAAACAAAAAATAATAGGTAAGGAAGGATTGGCGAAGAATTGAGATTAGAGAATGGAGATCAGACATTAAAGATTAGAGCTCAGGAAACAGACATCCGAGATCCTATCCCACCAGCACCACCTCATCCTTGGCATCATTTTCCTGCCAAAGCACCTTCACTTTTTGCGACAAAATTGTATCGATGGTGAGGCCTACATAATCGGCAGCTATGGGGAATTCGCGGGTGAAGCGTCGGTCAATCAGCACACACAATTCTACACGGGCGGGCCTGCCAAAATCGAGCAGGGCATCCAGGGCGGCACGCGTGGTGCGGCCTGTGTACAACACATCGTCTATTAGCACCACATTTCTACCCTCCAGCGAAAAGAAAATTTCGGTTTTGTTAGGTACCAATATACCCTGCCGCACATCATCGCGGTAAAAGGTAATATCGAGCAGGCCAAAGGTGGCTTCTTTGCCGTACACCTTATTTACTTCCTCCACCAGCCGCTTGCTGAACCAGGTGCCGCGGGGCTGTATGCCTATAAAAGCAGTATTGGCCAAATCGGGATTATCCTCCACTATTTGATATGCCAACCGCTTGATTATGAGAGATATCTGAAGACTATCTATAATTATTTTGCTATTCACAGCTATGCATTATTCCAATTGAAGCCGGAAGATACGGCAAGCTTTGGCAAGATGCTAACACGGTTGTAGGCAGCAAATTGTATTTTGCGGAAAATTATCAAACATGAGGATACGCACATTTCTATTGACGCTCTTGCTGCCGGGCTTCCTGATGGCTCAAAACCAAAAAGGCATGCAATTTGTACACGGCCTTACCTGGGCCCAAATACTGGCAAAAGCCAAAGCTGAAAACAAGCACATTTTCATGGATGCTTTTACTACCTGGTGCGGGCCGTGCAAAATGATGGCACGAGACATATTTCCACAAGAGGAAGTTGGCAAGTTTTTCAACGCCAACTACCTGAACGTGAAAGTGCAGCTGGACACCACCAAAAACGACAATGAAGAAGTGAAGGCCTGGTATGCCGATGGGCATAAAATTATGAAAGACTACAAGGTGAACGTGTTTCCTACCTATCTGTTTTTTGCCCCTGATGGTAAGTTGGTGCACCGTGCGGTAGGCGCCAGCGATGCGGCTAAGTTTATAGCCAAGGGCAACGACGCTCTTGACCCGAACAAACAATACTACACGCTGGCCCATCGCTACGATGCCGGAGAAAAGAGCCCTGAATTTATACTCAACCTGGCTCGTAGTGCACAAGGAGCTTACGACATGGAAAATGCCGGCAAATATGCCCAGGCATACTTGAGCACACAGACCGACCTGTTTACCAAAGAAAATATTGAATTCCTGCGCGACTTTACCCAAAAGAGCACCGACCCGGGCTTTGAGCTGATGCGTAAGCAACCTGAAAAATTTGATGCGGTGTTGGGTGCGGGCAAATCAGCAGCAATTGTAAAAAACATCATACTTTCCGAAGATGTGTTTCCAGTTTTATACAGTCGTACTAAAAAAGACGTAGACTGGCCAGCACTCAAATCGGTACTTGAAAAAAAATATGGCAGCCTGGGTAACGAGGCCTACGACTACGCACATATCATTTACCTGCAGCAAAAAGGTATTTGGCCGGAATTTTCAAAGGAAGTCACGGATTATATCAGCAAGTACAATCCCAACTTTGCTCCAAACGATCTTAACAGCTTTGCCTGGACCATTTTTGAAGTTTGTAACGATGCTAACTGCATAGCCCAGGCGCTCAACTGGAGCAAAACTTCGGTTGATCTGACCCAGAATCCCATGTTTATAGATACTTACGCTAACCTGCTGCACAAAACAGGCAAAACCAAAGAAGCCATTGAGTGGCAAACAAAAGCCATTGCCCTGTTGAAAGAAAAAGGCGAAAGCACCGAAGAATACGAAGCCACGCTGGGCAAAATGAAAAAGGGTGAAAAAACCTGGAACTAAATAAAATATAGAGGTGGCCCTGCGGAAACCTCTTCAAAAAACAGAAGGATCTGCTTGCGAGCAGGTCCTTTTATTTTACTGAAGTATGTAGCGGCGCACGGTTTAAATGAATGGTACGCCAAGCTTATTTGATAGCGACACATTTGGGTAATGAACTTAGAACATCGATCCTGATGATGCGTTTCCCATGCAACAAGTCATCTTACCCATCAAGAGTTTTTGTGTTTACCGTTGCATTGGTTGAAGGATCCATTTGCCAGGTGGCAAGCGTACCATCTTTCCACAGCTCTACTATGCGGTAGCCTCGGTATGGTTTACCCCAACTGCCTCCGGTATGGCCATCAAAAAAGTAGAACTTCCCGTTGTGCTCCTTCCAATCATCTATATCGTGGTCGTGGCCATGAAAAACGGCTTTGAGATTTGTTTGGGCATCAAATAATTTCACCAGGTCAGGATGGGGCTTTCCGTTGGGCGTCCAGTTAAATGGGGTAATGTGCATGACAACAACCAGGTGCTTTTTTTTCGCAAACTGCTTCAACTGTTGCTCTATCCAAACCGTTGGCTCGCATATATAGGTACCCTTATCATCAGCGGTATTCAGGAAAACAAATGCTGCCTGTTTTTGCTCAATTACATAGTTATATGGATGGCCAAGCGCCTGTTGCCATTCATTTTCAGGCATCATATCGTGGTTGCCATGGCAGGGGTACCAGGGCATGGTAAGCCTTGCCAGGTGTTCTTTTAGTTCAGGAACAAAGGCAGGATTATCGTGAATAAGGTCGCCATTAACTACTGAAAAATCTAGACCTCGGATTTTATGCTCGGCATTTAACCAATTTACCATTTGAGTATGAAAGCCTGCGTAATCCGTGTTTTTTTGGCCATAATGTCCATCGCTAAAAAGGGCAAAGCGGTGAAGCACCTGACGCTTCTTCCAGGCTCGGGCGCCACTGTCTATCCGGTGCAAGGCGCTGGCTGCTGTAATAGCAATAATTGCTTTGGTACCTTGCTGCAAAAATGAACGCCTTGACTGAGCCATCAGTTGCAAATTGGAGATTAATGGTTGCTAATATAGAGACCATAGGTATTTGGCGTTGAAATTGCCTTCTTGTACTTTTGTTATTAAATAGAAATCGGGATGTAGCGCAGCCCGGTAGCGCACTACGTTCGGGACGTAGGGGTCGCTGGTTCGAATCCAGTCATCCCGACACAATACAAAAGCCTTCGCGAGAGCGGGGGCTTTTACGTTTTGGCGCGTTGCGAGCTCGCTCGCATAAGCAGAAAAAAGGCATCTTTCCCATGGATGTACCATGGTTAGAATGCCCTCACACACCCTCTTAATAAGATTATTGAAAACGAAAGTCAGGAATCTGACTTACCAGATCACTTGCGATGACTGCAAACCTAAGCGACTAACAAGCACCCATGTCATTTTGGATGTGTACAATTGCGACTGGTATGTATCGTTTTACGCATTCTTGGTACCACAAAATTCTAAACAACTGAATTTCAGCTAGTTAAAAATAACACTGCTTCACATCACCAATCGTGTTGAGACACTACATCCACCGCTGGAAAAAGGATTTCAACACCACCACGGCGATAACGCTCCTGCATTTCGGCAGGTGTTGCATAGCTTCCAAGCCTTTTGAATGCTTTGTAAAAAGCTGCCCTTGACGCAAATCCCGCTTCAGTTGCCATCGTATCCACTTTGTAAGCCAGCCATTTAGGGTCGCTTGCCAGCTTCTGTTCTATGTATTCCAATCGCTTCAGATTTAAGTATTCCGGCACACTCAATTTCATGATGCCATTTATAACAGCCGACACCCTTCGTGGCGGCAAGTGTACACCGCGTGCCAGGCTACCCAAATCGCAGGCTGCCTTCAAAAACGGTTGCTCCAGCAGCAGATACTGCTCCATGCGTAGCATATCCTTACGCATAATACCATCTTCAACACGTACTTCTTTGCTGTTGGGGGTGGATGGAGCATCTGTTTCGTAAACTTCCGCAATCGAAGCCCTGGGTTCCGGCTCTTCAGCATTTTCTGAAATTTCTGCATCTACAATACCTGCTAAGCTCTTTTTATAAATGGATCCGCCATAGGCCAATGCAAATCGCAGGCCGGCAAGTATTTCGGGCCGGGCTATCAGGAATCCTGCACTAAGCAACAGGTCGGCAGCCACAGCCGAATTTTGCATGATGCGGCCGGCATAGGCATAATTGAAGCTTGAAAGCGTGGTGAAAAAAATGAACAGCGTCAATAAGGTTTTAAGCGCCGTATCAAACGTCATCCAAAGCAGCAAAGCCTTGTTTTGAGCACGCATGGCCGCAGTGGCTGTTCGGCCAAAACGCACCAGAAGCCACCACTGCACCCCCTGATAGATGAAGGCCAATACGCATCTTATAATCAAAACCTGACCAAAACTGAGGCCCCACCCGTCGGGCCCGTGAATGCTTTTCTCATCCAGACTAAATTGTCTTATCACAATCTGTTTTTCCTGGGCATCCAATATGAAAAATGGCATGAGTGCAACCGTATGCAACATAAAAGGGAGCACATGCAGCCAATGGTACCACCGGAAGCGCAGGTAAGGATGAAGCGTAAACAATACAAACAAAAAACCTAGCGGGGCGGTAAGAAATTGCAAAGGCGAGGCTATGCGAAATAAATGAGAAATTGCTCAAACTTGCCGGCAGCGAAAAACAGGTTGGTAAGCAGGCTGAATGCCAAAACGAAATAAGCACCTGCAAAAAAATAGTATGGCCGGGGCTTGGGACGCAGCAAAAACGATACTAAGAACACGCCTGCACCTACCAGTGTGCCATATAAAAAAATGAGTGTTGCCTGCATTGCCGTGTGGGTAATGAGTGTGCAATTGTAAGGTAAAAGCTTTTTTGGGGAAATAGGATTTTTTACGGTTAAAGACCTATTGAATAAGTAATAAGAACAAAAAAAGGAATGAAAAAGTGTACATCTGATATTCAGCATGTGCGCGTTTGGTTAATACCCATGCACATGCAAAGACTTTGCTTTAACCCGCCAAGGCCTAACAATCCCGATGGTCATGTAGCGTATGGCAACATGATATCTTCAAAGCGCCCTTAACCCCCCCCAAGCAAGGCCTGGCATTCTGCAAGCAGTTTGTTTGCATCAATGGCAGCAGTGCCAACCTCCTCGCACACAAGGCCGCCTGCTATATTAGCTATTTCAGCCATCAAGCGGGCATTGCGGGTGGAGGCATACACCAGCGAGGCTACGGCAATCACCGTATCGCCGGCGCCACTTACATCGGCAATGTTGCGTACATGCGCAGGCAAAATGGCAGCATCTTCTCCTACCTGGTAAAAAGCGCCATGCTCGCTTAGCGTAACAAGCGAAATACGATGACCTAGTTGGTGAAGCAGTTGCCGGTGAACCTGCTGCATTCCATTAAGCCCTGGCTCCAATTCAACCAGATTTAGCGCCTCACGGGCTTCCTTCAGGTTGGGCTTAAATATGTCCACCTTTCTGTAGGCAAAAAAGTTCCTTCGCTTAGGATCAACCGCAGTAAGCACATTTTGCGCCTTACACCAGGCAATCAGATCGGCGATCACGCGAGTGGTAAGCACTCCCTTGTTGTAATCTTCAAAAATTACTATGCGGGGTTTCAGCTTTTCCCAACAGGTAATTGTTTGCTGCACAAAATGCTCTTCCAGGTCGGTATTTATGTCGGTGGACATCTCTTTATCCAGTCGCATCATTTGCTGACTACGGCTCATGATGCGAATTTTATTGGTTGTAATACGGGCAATGTTGGGCATAACCCCGGCAGTGTCAATACCTTTTTCCTCCATCATTGTGCACAACAGTCGGCCGTCATCATCATCACCGCCTACGGTATGCATACTTACCGCAGAGCCCAGTGCCACCAGGTTGAGCGCCACATTGCCGGCACCACCAATACGATATTCTTTTTTTTCAAAAGCTACCACCGGCACCGGAGCCTCAGGCGATATGCGATCGGTTTTACCCCACCAGTAGGTATCGAGCATTACATCGCCCACTACTGCCACCGGCATTTCTTGGAAAGACAGAAAAAGCTGTTCGAAATTCATAAAGCTTATGGTGCTGGGCCACAGCTGCAATTATGGTAAACTATATGTAGGCGGCAAATTTACTACCTGCGCAGCGCAGCTTTCGAAATGTAATACATAGGAATACCCAGGGCTACTATGGTAAGGCCCGGCCAGGTGTACTGTGGCTTGTAAATGAGCAGTAATACACAAAAGGCGGTACCCATTATAATGTAAAGTGCTGGCAATACGGGATATCCAATTGCTTTGTAAGGCCGCTCGGCATCGGGCCTTTTTACCCGCAAGATGAAAATACCCAGAATGGTGAGCATGTAAAATACTACCACCACAAAAGAAATCATATCGAGGAGGTCGCCATAGCGGCCACTCAGGCAAAGTACAGCAGCCACCACGCTTTGCGCCCACAGCGCCCATTGTGGCACAGAATGGTTGTTAAGTTCACCCGCCTGCCTAAAAAAGAGCCCATCTTTTGCCATGGTATAGTACACCCGGGCTCCGGCCAAAATGAGGCCATTGTTGCACCCGAAGGTGGAAATCATAATCATGATAGCAATGATGATGGTGCCCGCGTTGCCAAAAATGGCATTGGCTGCCGACACGGCCACCCGGTCCTTTTCGGCGGTGGCTATATCCTGCATGCTTAATACGCCGGTATACATTACGTTGGCTGCCACATAAATGATGGTAACAATGAGGGTGCCAAAAAACAGGCTGAGGCCAATGTTGCGTTTCGGATTCTTAATCTCGCCTGCAATAAAGGTTACATTGTTCCAGGCATCGCTGCTGAATACGCTGCCTACCATGGAGGCTGCTACGGCGCCAAATATGGCGCCCGTGGCTGCATACGGAAAAATGGCCAATCCGGTGGCGCCCTCACCTGCCGGCTTCAAGGCGCCAATAGACCAGGCGTTGCTCCAGTTGGCCTGCCATATATCGCCCTTTAGCATTACCAGCCCTGCCACAATAAGTCCAAATAAACTCATCAACTTGGCCGAGGTAAAAATTCCTTGAATGATTTTACCTTCTTTAATACCTCTGGTATTATTCCAGGTAAGCAATATAATCAGCGCAATACTAACTACTTGCGCTGCTGAAATACGCACAAATCCCAAGTCGGCTAAAATATTATCCTCACTTAGAGCAGGTAATAAGTAGGCGCCAAATTTGCTAAACGCCACCCCTACCGCGGCAATGGTACCTGTTTGAATAACAGCAAAAAAACTCCAGCCATACAGGAAAGCCACAAAAGGATTGTAAGCCTCTTTGAGGTATACATACTGGCCGCCCGCTTTAGGATACATAGCGCTAAGCTCGCCATAACTTACCGCAGCGGTAAGGGTCATGAAGCCGGTAATAAGCCATACCAGAATAAGCCATCCGGCGCCTCCCACATTACGGGTAATATCGGCACTTACAATAAAAATGCCCGAACCAATCATGGAGCCTACCACTATCATAGTAGCATCAAACAGGCCCAGCGATTGTTTGAATGTATGTTGCTCGCTCATGCGCTTTGGTTAAAGGCGGAAAAATAGGGGAAAGTTTTGGGTTTGCTTTAATGGCTCCTTTGGAAATGCTTGAGGTTCTATAGTAGCCTGCGTGTTTTTAGTAAGGTTCTCGGTTTAAGGCAATAGACAAGGCACCATATGTAACCAAACAACTTAGGGCGAATGCCGAAATAAGCGATGTAAAAAAGCAACCGCCAATGAGTGAAGCTGGTTCGCAACGCGAAAATGCCTTTATTTCGGCCTTTGCTAATAACTCCCAACTGCAATCGGAACGCACATACGAGGCAATGAGCGACGGCGAGTTGGTAATGCAATACAGCCAACAGGGCAACCAGCAGGTTCTGGCGGCCTTGTATATGCGTTATATACACCTGCTCAATGGCGTTTGCCTCAAATATTTGAAAGACCCGGCTACCGCCCAGGATGCCTGCACCGACATTTATACCGAACTGGTTACAAAACTGCGCAGGCACGAAGTAGAAAATGTGAAAGCCTGGCTTCACACACTGGCCAAAAACCACTGCCGTATGAAATTGCGCAGCGGAAAGAAAATGCCGGTTAGCGGGCTGAACGAGCAGTTTGTGCAAATGGGAGACGAACCGCATCTTGAAAGTGTACGGCAGCGTGAAGAAAAACTTGAGGTTATGGAACGCTGCCTGGAAGAACTGAAGGAGGAACAAAGGCGAATGGTACGCCTGTTTTACCTAGAAGAAAAATGCTATAACGAAATTTGTGAACTGACCGGGGAAGCTTGGAACACGGTGCGCAGCCAAATTCAAAACGGGCGTCGCAACCTGAAACTGTGCATGGAAAAAAATGGCCGAACAGTATAACCATACCAATACCAGCGCTACCGATATACTTCGGTACTTGCGTGGCGAAATGACCTCTGGCGAAATGCACCGGTTGGAGCGCATGGCGCTGGATGACCCTTTTTTGGAAGAGTCTATTGAGGGTTACAGGCTTGCACTGCAAGAACATGGTATAAAGGCTGTGGAGGCCGGCCTGGCAAAAGCAGCCAACGTGCCCAAGAGCAAAAATACAATACCCACTATTTTGCCATTTTGGCGCAAGCCAATTTTCCGGTATGCAGTAGCTGCTTCGGCAGTAATCATATTTGGAGCCTGGCTCTTCAGCCTTTCCACACTTCAGCAGCAGTCGGAAAAATTGGCACCGCTGGAGGAATTAGTCACTTCCTCCGACACGGTAGTTGCACCCGCTGCGGCACAGGCAGATAAAGAAACCGCGTCCACATCTTCGCAAATACCAACAACAATTGATTCGAAAACCGTGCAAGCCGCTCAGGCAAAACAGCTTCCGGTTGAGCAATCAAAGAATGAATTGCCCGACAAGTCATACAGCAAGTTAGAAGACTTCAAGGATGATACCTACGACACAAGATCGGTAGCCGCCGCATCAACACCTCCACCACCGGCTGCTATTTCCCAAGCAAAAGAAAAACGCGAAATGCCTCCTGCAGTGCATCAAGCAGAAAAAAGCTACAAGGGCATAGTGCTGAACGATGAGGGCCAACCGGTGCAGGGCGCTGTGGTGAGGTTGCAAGGAAGCGATAAGGGATCTGTAACAGACAAGGAAGGCAACTTTGTGCTGCCAGGTGCTATAGCAGATTCGATGGCCCTGGTTGCAGTAAGTCACCTGGGGTATAACACGCTCACTTATGTACTTCGACCAAACCAAGTAAGTACTCTAAAATTGGAAGCTGCCGAAAATAACCATTCGGAGGTGGTGGTAAGTGGCTATGCAACCCGAAAATCGCGCAACCTGATGAAAAGCGCCCCCGAAAACCCTACGGATACTATGGAGGCTGTGCCTGTAGTGCCCTGGCAGGAGTATGAGCAATACCTGAAATCGGCTAAAGACGCCGGCAAACCTGAACCCACCTATGTTACGCTTACTTTTGAAGTGGATGGCACCGGAAAAATTGATCATGTAGTTGCCATAGAATCGGGTGGCCGCAAGCGCAATCAGCAGGCAGAAAAAATGCTTCGCGAAGGCCCGGCATGGCGCAGCAAAACTGGTAAAACGGCGGAAGCGAAGGTTACGTTTGTGTTTTGAGGATATCCGAAGGGCACCTTTGGAGAGGTTGAGGTGGGGGTTAAGGTTGTCCGAAGGACTCCTTTGGAGAGGTTAAGGTTGAGATCAGAAATCAGAAATCACTTAAACACCGTTCCCTTAGCCGTCCACCACGGATGAATTTCGTAGTCGAGCCGGCCGGCGGCTATGGCCGGGTCGGTTTTTAGCAGAGCCTCCACTTCTTCTTTGCTTGCCGCATCAAAAATGAAGATTCCCCGCCAGTTGCCATTGTCGCCAAAAGGCCCGGCCACAATAAGTTTGCCCGCATTGGCCATTACCTGCATATTGGCCATATGACCTGCCTGCAGTTTGTTGATAACGGCCGTATCCAGAATCTTATCGCGGTCTTTACCTTTTACCAGCATCACAAACCAATATTGCTTCATTTCGTATGTAGGGGCAGCAACAGTATCTTTTTGCGCAAACGATGAAGCGCACCAAAAAATGGCAAAAGCCAGGGTGATCTTTTTCATGATGGTTGGTTTCTTTTCAGAATGAGCTGCAAACAGACAACCAATTTACAGCACCGGGAAATTGAAAAGACAAGCATCCACTATCTTACTGAAACACCCAAAAAGAAATGCTACTTTGAACGGGAATCATTTCTGCAATTCATGACTCCTGTCATAGGCATTTTGGCCTACAAAGCTGATATTTGATGTACATAAATGACTGATTATGAACACCACCCGATTGCTGGTTCCTACCGATTTTTCGCTAACGGCGTACAATGCCGTTTTGTTTGCGCTGCAAATGGCCGGCAAAATGGAAAACACCACTGTAACAATCATGCATGCTTTTATACCCGTGCTGGGTACCGATGAAGGCACGGCTGTACTGGGAAGCCCCGAGGCCAACAAAAAAACGGCAGAGCATAACCTGAATGTCCTGCGCAACAACCTGGCCTCGCTTACGCTGGTACCTATGGATGTAATAGCCGAACCTGGCGACCTTGACCAGGCCATGCGCCATGTGCTTAGCCGCGAACATTTTGATATTGTTATAATGGGTATAACAGGCGCCGGTGCAATAGAGCAGGCCATGATGGGTTCCAACGCCTTACGTATGGCTCACCACGCTACCTTGCCTGTCATTATTGTACCGCCCGATGCTGTATTTGATGGTTTTGGTAAAGCAGGGTTATGTATCGGCTTTCGCGAAGACCCCACCGACTTGCCCTGGGAGCAATTGAATGCTTTGCTGGTTAAAACCTGGAAAAGACTCCACATCCTCACCTATATGCCTGGCCCGCACGAACCCTGGGATGGTGAGGCATTGGAACGCCAGCAGGAAATAATTACCAGAATGCTCAGTGGCACTGAAATAGAGTTTGGGGTATTGGAAGAAGGCTCTTTTGCTGAAGCTATTGCCTCGTATGCAGAGAAGCACAGGCTTTCTGCTTTGTTTGCCTTTCCACGCAAGCACACCATATGGAACAGCATCTTTCGCAGCAATCATACCAGCAAACTGGCCTACCATACGCACCTTCCTTTGGTTACTTTGGGGCAATAGAGGTATTCTCTCTTATCAATAAAAATCAGCATTGGTAAGCGCATACATAGCAAAGGCCCGGGACATTCAAAATGCTCCCGGGCCTTTTGGCTACAAAACGTAAAAAGAACTGCTGCCTTATAATTGCGAGCCTCTTTCCAAAAAACTCACCCCCCTGTTCCCGTGTTTCCACCAGGGCGCTTAGGGCCAATGTAAATATTTTCCTTCTCAAAGGCCCTCAGCAGCGGCGCATAGTAAATATCTCGCAGTTGCCTGGCCGTTTCTTCATGTTTCTTCAGGGTACTTCCCAATTCATTTACCCGCTGCTGCTGGCTGTTGCTGGGTGCGGCCTCATTACCAGCAACAGAAAGATAAATGGCAGCAATTTCCTCCCGAAATTTTACCTCATCGGCAAACATACTTTTGGTGCGTGTAACTACCAGTGTATCGCGCAGTTGCTCCAATTTCACCTGGTAATCATCTGCCAGTTTGCGTGCCTTTTTATCTTTCAGCTGCTCTTTGTTTTCGCTTGCCAGTTTTATCTCCTTGCTTATCGAGTCAACCAACACAGCCAGGTCATTTTGCATATTATACAGTTTCAGGGCGGCATCGTACTGTGCCTTACGGTCTGCTTCGTTCATATCACCGTTGCTGTCGTGCAGTAGTTTCAGGGGCTGCGTGTACGTTTTGTTGCCAACCACCAGTTTTACTGTGTAATCGCCAGGCATTACCATGGGTGCTACAAAAGTGGCTTGCCTTGCCTCCATAGTACCCGGCTTAGCTCCTTCTACTGTTTTAGGAGGCGTCATGCGTAGATTCCAGACTACGCTGTTAATTCCCTTGCGCTTGGAGCCCGGTACCGATTGCACCAATTTTCCACTTTTGTCCAATATTTCCAGCCGCACATCACCGGTCATAACCCTGTCTTTTAAGTAGTACTGTATTGGCTGGTAGTTGGGCGGGTTGCCTCCATACCATCCACCGGTAGCCGGAAAGCTGCCTCCTCCATATTCGCCATCGCGCAACAGCATAGGGGCGTTTTCAAACAGCACCACATCTTTATTAATTACTTCGGAGGTCATGCTGCGAATGGGGCTTATGTTGTCAACAACTATAATGCCGCGGCCATGAGTAGCCAGCAGCAAATCGTGCGTGGTGGGGTGAATGGCAATATCCCGTACCAGTGCATACCACGGAATATTGTTTTTCATGCGGAACCATTCTTTGCCGCCATCTACCGTAGCAAAAAAGCCCATTTCTGTACCTAAGAACAACAGGTCTTTATTCACCATGTCTTCTTTGATTTTGTGTGCAAATCCGGTAAGTTCTTCCCCACCCTTCAGCAATGTCCAGGTTTTGCCTAAATCAGCACTTTTAGCCACATACGTTTTGTGATCGCCATACATATGGTTGTCAAAGGTTGCATAAACCAGGTTCTTGAAGAAGCGGCTTGGTTCTATGCTGCTCACCCATGTTTGTTTAGGAATGCCGGCAGCAGCATAATTAGCAGCCACGTTTGTCCATGTCTTTCCGCCATCGGTGGTAACCTGCAGGTTGCCATCATCGGTGCCGGCCCATAGCAAATTGCCATCCAGCGGACTTTCGGCAATGGTAAACACGGTGCAGTGGTTTTCGGCACTGGTGTTGTCGGCACTCAGGCCACCACTTTCTTCCTGCCTTTGCTTGTTCTTGTCGTTTGTGGTTAGGTCGGGGCTTATGCGTGTCCAATTACGGCCTTTGTCGGTGCTTTTGTACACATACTGGCTGCCGGTGTACAGTGCCTTACTTACAAGGCCCATATACAACGGTGTGTTCCAGTTCCAACGAAGCTTTTCTTCGCCGGGTCCGCGCTGAGGCTGTATGGCTACTGTTTTTCCGGTGGTAAGGTTTATCCGGCCCATGTTTCCGCCCTGGTATTCAGCATATGCAATGTTTTCATCAGTCAGGTCTGGTATAGTCCAAAATCCATCGCCGCCATATATGGATTTCCAATCGCCATTGTTAAGGCCGCCCACTACTGCACTGGGTGCCACCCAGCTGCCATTATCCTGCAGGCCGCCATATATGCGGTATGGTTTGGTGTTATCTACCGCTACATGATAGAACTGGCCTACAGGCAGGTTGCCTTTAAAGCTCCAACTGGCGCCTTTGTCCAGGCTCAGGTACACACCACCATCGGTGCCCAGCCAAAGTTCGCTGGTGTTGGCGGGGTTTATCCACAAGGCATGATGGTCGCTGTGCACCCAGCCGCCATCGCCGCTTGCATCCACAAAACTATAGCCTCCATCGTTGCTGTAGCTAAAGCTATAGCCAGGGCGATACACCCGTTTGGGATCTTTGGGGTCTACAGCCACACAGGCAAAATAAAATGGCCGGCTTACCACATTCAGTGAAGCGCTTTGCGGCTTCCAGTTTTCGCCGCCATCGGTGCTGATAAACAGACCAGTTTTATCGTTTTCAAGTTCGGCTATGGCTATCAGGTTATTGGGTTCGGAAGGCGCCAGGGCAAGAACCACCCGGCCAATAAGACCTTGGGGAAGGCCGCTTTGTATGCGCCTCCAGTTTTTGCCGCCATCCATGCTCTTCCAAATGCCACTGCCCGGCCCACCACTGGCAAAGGCAAATGGCTTGCGCCTGAACTCCCAAGTGGTGGCATAAATCGTTTGAGGATTCTCGGGGTCAATACAAACATCAGCGGCTCCGGCTTTTTCGCTTACGTACAATACCTGTTTCCAGGTTTTGCCACCGTCTTCGCTTTTGTACAAGCCGCGGTGCTTACTATCGCTCCACAAGGGCCCCGGTGCGGCCACATATATTTCATTCCCGTTTTTGGGGTTAATGGCAATCTTGGCAATATGCTCCGTGCTATCGAGACCAACGCGGGTCCAGTTGTCGCCGCCGTCGGTGCTGCGGTACAGGCCGTCGCCAATGCTTACCGAGTTGCGCATATTGCTTTCGCCGGTGCCGGCAAACAACACTTTGGGGTTGTTTTGGTCAATAGCTATGTCGCCAATGCTTTGGCAGTATTTATCAAAAACAGGTTTGAAAGAAGCGCCTCCATTGGTTGTTTTCCAAATACCACCGCCGGCTGTACCCACGTACAACGTTTTGGGCTCCTTGTTTACGCCTTCAATGTCGGAAATTCGCCCGCTCATAGTGCCGGGGCCCAATTGCCTTGCTTCGAGCATGCCGAAGGTGGCACTGTTCACTTTGGTTTGTGCTTGTAGCCCAAAAGGTAAGGTAGCCATCATTAACACCAGGATGCAAGTAATTCTCTGCATAGATGTGTGATTTTTTAATGAAAAACCCCGCGTACTGCGGGGGTTATGTGATGCTGCGTGCATGAAGTATACTTACAGTAAATTGATTGAAGCTTGTTATTGAGCTGGCTGAAACATTTTGTCGTCCACCGGCTCATTCACTTTTACAGAAGAAATAACGATAGTACCAAACTGCTGTGTAATAGAATGGGGCAACATGATTCCGCTTACAGGCTTGTAATCAGAATAATCTACCTTCATTTCCATTTCCTGGCCCATGGCATTGCGCTTGGTTACAGTACGTACAATCATAAAACTTTTGGGATCAATGTACATAGTTTGGTCGCCACTTGTTTTGCGCGTCACCTTCAGTTTGTGGCACTCGGTACCTTCCACATCTTCGGTGCCTAGGTATTCCACTGTATGGCCTTTTTCCTTGTAATTAAGCAGATTGCCCTGAATGTCCAGGTCATCAAGGGCCTCTTTGATTTGGTCTGCAGGTACAGGCTCTGGCTTGGTTTGTCCCATAAAAGGCATATAGCTCCAGCCTTCTTTATACGTTACAATTGCATAGCCGTTCATACCCATCGTAATGATATCCTGGCGCTGTCCTTTGTTTTGAACCTGTGCCATTTTAACGCTTATATCGTTGCCCATTACATTCATGGTGCCTTCCATGGTCAAGGTGTTCAACTTAAGCAGTGCTTCCTTACCGCCAAGGGCAGTAATGTGTTTATCCACAATTTCGTCGGCAGTTTGGGCCGTTGCGCCAAATAGGGTAGTAAAAAGGGCGGCGCCAAGTAGCAAATGTTTCATTGGTTCAATTTTTGGTGTTATTGTTTTATTGAAGAGGTGTGTAACTCGGAATTGTATTTCGCCTTTACCCCGGCTTGTATTGAGCGTTTAATAAAGTTGATACTTACCTTGGCATATTTATAATAGTAAATGTATTGGTTGCATTGTGTTAGTCGCAGCCGTTCATCACAGTTATCTATAACGCATTGTTATACTCTTTAGTTTGCAGAGCATTCATGTTCCTTTGGTTGCCCATACTTTAAACAAGTATTTGTAGCCTAATTAGTAGCAATTTGCTTCCCCTTATTACAAATCAAGCAAAATTTCGCTTGATTGCTCACTTGTCACAGGCAATTCATTTTTAATATCTGCATCAAAATCTACTTCCTTTTCAATGCAGGCTTTTTGGCTGCTGCTTTCTTAGCAGGCGCTTTTTTGGCAGTTGTTTTTTTATCAAAGGCGCCAGGTACCTGGTCTGCAATGATCTTCTTTATCTCCTCAAGGCTAATGGTGGCAGCATCTTCGGAGGTGTACTTGCCTCCTCCCGGCTTGGGTCCCAACTTCAGCATTTTGGTTTTAAACCGCACATATGGCCCCCAACGGCCATTTTCAATCGAAATTTTTTCTTCGGGCCATTGCTGTATGTAGCGATTGGCTTCTTTGTCCAATTTAGCTTCGATAAGCTTTTCGCAGTCGGCCTGTGTAAGATGGTCGAAGTTATAGGCACGGGGTACATTAATAAATAGGTCGCCCCATTTGATGAACGGCCCAAACCTGCCCTTGCCTTTTATAACAGGTTGGCCCTGGTAGGTAGCAATAGGCGCATCGGCTGCATTCTTTTGAGCTATTACTTCCAACGCACGGTCCATATCCACCTTTAGTGGGTCTTCGCCACGCGGAAGCGATATGAAGTCTTCTCCAAACTTTACGTAAGGTCCAAAGCGGCCTACACCCACGCTCACCTCTTTGTCCTGATGATTACCCAGCGAAAACGGAAGCTTAAATAATTCGAGCGCTTCCTCCAGTGTAATGGTTTCAATACTCTGGCCATTGCGCAAGCTGGCAAACAAAGGCTTATCCTCATCTTCGGCACTGCCAATCTGTATCATGGCGCCATAACGGCCCATGCGTGCAAACACAGGCTTGCGGCTTGCAGGGTCCTCGCCCAAAAAGCGCTCACCGGTTGCACGGCTTGCCGTTTCCAGGGTGTCTTCCACTTCTTTGTGAAACGGATCGTAGAAATCGCGCACCATGCGATTCCACTGCTTTTTTCCCTCGGCTATTTTGTCAAACTCTTCCTCTATGCTGGCCGTAAAGCCATAATCCATAATGTTGTCGAAATGCTTATTCAGAAAGTCGGTAACCACAAAACCAAGATCTGTGGGAAATAACTTAGCCTTTTCTGAAGCAAATACTTCGCTATCTACCCGTTTTATAACAAAGTTGTTTCGCAAAGTAAGCACCTGTACATCGCGGCGCTGTCCTTCCTTGTCTTTCTTTTCGGCATAGCCGCGTTTCAAAATGGTGCTAATGGTAGGGGCGTAAGTACTGGGGCGCCCTATACCCAGTTCTTCAAGCTTTTTTACCAGGCTGGCCTCGGTGTAGCGTGGGGCGGGGCGGGTATACTTTTCTGTGGCCGTCATATCTACCAGGTTGGGCTGCTGGCCTATGCTTAGCGGGGGTAGCATGCCTTCTTCCTGGCCATCCTCCTCGTCGGTGCCTTCGGTGTATACTTTCAAAAAGCCATCGAACTTAATAACCTCGCCGGTTGCTATAAGTTCTTCGTTGTTGGTACTTATACCAATGCGGGCTATTGTTTTCTCCGTTTCAGCATCGGCCATTTGCGAAGCTATAGTACGCTTCCAAATCAGTTCATACAGCTTTTTGCCATCCGCATCGGCAATGGTGCTGTTTTCCATGTAGGTGGGGCGTATGGCTTCGTGCGCTTCCTGGGCGCTTTCGTTTTTGTTTTTGTATGTGCGTACCTGAATGTAGTTGTTACCAAAGCTATCCTTAATGGCATCTTTAATGGCGCCAATGGCCGTGTCGCTCAGGTTTACGCTATCGGTACGCATATAGGTTATATAACCCGCCTCGTATAGCTTTTGTGCTATTTGCATGGTACGGGCTACCCCGTATCCAAGCTTGCGGCTTGCCTCCTGCTGCAGGGTACTGGTAGTAAAGGGTGCGGCAGGTATACGGCGCCCGGGTTTCACCTGAATATCGTTTACTCGGTAAGTGGCACCCAAGCAACTTTGCAGAAACTTCTCTGCATCATCCTGGTTTTTAAATCTGTTGCCTTCTGCATTAAACGCCTGCTCGCGGCCGCTACCGTTTACCGTAAATCGGGCTTTAACGGCAAAAGAGCTTTCGGGTACAAAGGCGAATATTTCGCGTTCGCGTTCTGTTAATAGCCTTACGGCCACACTTTGTACCCTGCCTGCACTCAGGCTGCGTTGCATGCCAATTTTGCGCCACAGCACCGGGCTTACCTCAAAGCCTACAATACGGTCGAGTACCCGGCGCGCCTGCTGAGCGTTTACCAGATTCATATTTACGATGCGGGGGTTGGCAACCGCTTTTTGAATGGCAGGCTTGGTTATTTCGTGAAAAACGATACGCTTGGTGCTGGCGGGGTCAAGGCCAAGCACCTCGCACAGGTGCCAGCTTATGCTCTCTCCTTCTCGGTCTTCGTCGCTAGCCAGCCATACTTCCTCGCTGCTTTTGGCAAGTTTCTTCAGTTCGCTCACCACTTTTTGCTTGTCGTCTGGTACAATATAGCGGGGCTCAAAGCCATTGTCCACATCAATACCCATATCGTCCTTTTCCAGGTCGCGTATATGGCCGTAGCAACTTTTTACCGTAAAGTCCTTTCCGAGGAACTTTTCGATGGTTTTGGCTTTGGCCGGGCTTTCTACAATGAGCAAGTTTTTAGACATAATCGTTTGATGGTGAGTGAGTTACACTTGGCGAGCCTGGTACCTGGCGGGATGGTAAGTTTGGCGCAATATTAGTGCAGATTAGAAAAACGGAAGCTTTTGATAAAATCTGAAGCTTTTAATCAGTCATTTCTTCCGCCTGTTCAGCACCCGCCTCTACTCCAAAAAACCGTACAATGCGCCTACGCACGTTGTTGTCTTTATATATACGGCTATGCCCAAGCCCACGGGTAATATGAAACTCCACATGAGGAGGCTGCATGGCCAAAATGGGGTTTACATCGCGTATAGGAGTAGTGTCGTCATTTTCGTCGTGCACCCATAGTATAGGAGTAGGCACCTGCTGCACCACCCTGCTAATACTGTACCATTCAATGGGATTACCGGCACGTTCCGCAATTTTATTCTCAAAGGCGCGGCGCAGCGAAGGCGGCAGCTGCAAAAAACTGAAGAAATGGTCGGCAGCGGTTTTGCTTTCGGTAGCCGGAGCTATGAGTACCACACGGGCGTTTGTATCGGCCGGCCTACTATGCAGGTTCATCATCAGGCTAAGCCCGCCAAGGCTGTGGGCAACAAAGCCATCAAAGGGGCCATGCGCCTCGCGTATTTCACTAATCGCTTGCTCATACAAGAGCACACTGAGCCTTTTGCCCTGGCTACGACCATGGGCAGGGGCATCGTATGCGTATACATCGTAACCCAGGCGCATAAGCGGGTGTACATAGCGGTAAAAAGAGCCCACGCTTCCCGAAAAACCGTGGATCAATAAAATGCGCTTTTCGCTGTCGGGTGCTGCCTTCCAGCGGTACCCATGCAGTAAATGGCCGGGCATAAGCAGTTTAAGACCTTCCGCATCGGAAAATGAGCGTTGCTTCCACTTACCCGTGTTGGCGTAGGGGCGGGTAAAGAGGTCTATAGCCTCGTTGGCTGCCCACCTGGGCGATAGCACATGAATAAGATTGAGCCGGGCCCGGTAATAATTTACAGCTAAGCGCTGTGCCAGGCTGAGTTTTGGAATAGCCAACGGAAAAGTTTTCAGTTATTTGCAGGCAAAATTAGGCAGCGTTCAGTGTGAATGTAGTTTTAATAGGTTCGGGCAATGTGGCCCATGTGTTGGGAAGGCGCATAGCTGCCAGCCACAAAGTGCTACAGGTATATAGCCGCCAGCCGCAACATGCCGCCTACCTGGCAAACCTGCTAAACTGCGAAGGGGTAAGCCACACTGGGCAAATAACCACCCTTGCCGACCTGTATGTAATTGCCATTGCCGATAGCGCCCTGCCCCATTTTTGCCAACAATGGACAGGCGCCCCCGCAATGATTGTACATACAGCTGGCACCGTGCCTTTGGATGTGCTGAA
>Ga0114939_10000616_pt1 | contig 29715 bp, 29 predicted proteins | sample AshMeaCrysSpring_FD_87196 | JGI IMG/M metagenome (GOLD analysis project Ga0114939, IMG submission 87196) | Groundwater microbial communities from Big Spring, Nevada to study Microbial Dark Matter (Phase II) - Ash Meadows Crystal Spring | ecosystem: Environmental > Aquatic > Deep subsurface >...
CTCCGTCGGCCTGCTCTCCGACGCCGCGGAGTCGCTGGTCAACCTGGTGGCGGCGATCGTCGCCCTGGTTGCCTTGCGCGTCGCTGCCCGGCCGGCCGACGACAGCCATCACTACGGCCACGGCAAGGCCGAGTACTTCTCCGCGTGGATCGAAGGCGTGATGATCTTCGTCGCGGCGGGGGTGATCGTGGTCAGCGCGGCGCGGCGCTTCCTCGACCCCCAGCCCTTGGAGGCGGTCGGCCTCGGCTTGGCGATCACGCTGCTCGCCACCGGGATCAACGGAGCGGTCGGGGTGCTGCTGCTCCGGGCCGGCAGGCGCCATCGGTCGATGACCCTCGAGGCCGACGGGCACCACCTGCTCACCGATGTCTGGACGTCGGTCGGGGTGATCGTCGGCGTCGCCCTGGTCGCGCTCACCGGGTGGGAGCGGCTCGACCCGATCATCGCCTTCGCCGTCGGCGTCAACATCCTCTTGACCGGAAGCCGGCTCGTGGCCCGCTCGACGTCCGGTCTGATGGACCGCGCGCTTCCCGCCAAGGACCACGAGTTGATCCTTGAGGTGCTGGAGCGGTTCCGCAGCGACGAGGTGCACTTCCACGCGCTGCAGACCCGCGAGTCCGGGCGCCACCGGTTCGTCTCCGTCCACGTCTTGGTGCCCGGTGCGTGGACGGTTCAGCGGGGGCATGACCTGCTTGAGGAGGTCGAGGACGCGCTGTGCTCCACACTGTCGGACACCGAGGTGCACACCCACCTCGAGCCGCTGGAGGACGAGCGGGCGTACAGGGACGCCGACCGGGGGCTGCCGATGGGCGGGCCGCCGGACGCCACCGGTTGACGGGCGCCCCTCGCCCGAGCCGGGCCAACCTAGGGGCCAGCCGGGCCTTCGAAGGACACCTGCGGGGGAGCGGTGTCGTCGGCGGGCGCCTGGTAGAACGCGCGCCTCGACACGCCCGCGACGCCGGTGAAGAACATCGTCGGGACCGTCGCCACCGCGGTGTTCAGGCTCGACACGGCGTCGTTGTAGTACTGGCGGGCGAAGGCCAGCTGGTTCTCGGTGTCGGCCAGCTGCCGCTGCAGGTCCAGGAAGTTGGTGGACGCCTTGAGATCCGGGTAGTTCTCCGCGACGGCCATCACGTGCACGAGGGCGCGATCGAGGGCCGCCTCGGCCTCCGCCCGCTGCTCGACGGTCCCCGACTGGGTGGCGGCCGCCACGCCCGCCCGCGCCGCGGTGACCTCCTCGAAGAGGCCCTTCTCGTGGGCGGCGTACCCCTTGACCGTCTCCACGAGGTTGGGCACCAGGTCGGCGCGGCGGGTGAGCTGCACGTCGATGCCGCCCAGGGCCTCCTGAGCCAAGATGTCGAGCCGGCGCAGCTTGTTGAACGCGGAGACGCCGAACAGGACGAGGGCGATCACCGCCACGATCAGGATCAGAATCCACCACATCGCCGTGAGGCCTCCTTCGCTACTCAGTCGTGGTCAGTGTGACGCGCCCCGATACCGGCGGGGGAGAGGCGCGAGCGCGAGCCGGTCACCACGACCCCCCGCCGCCACCGCCTCCGCCGCCACCGAAGCCGCCGCCACCGAAGCCGCCGCCACCGAAGCCCCCACCGCCTCCGGAGGACGCCGCCTGCGACGCCTCGTACGAGGCGATCGAGGTGGACAGTGCGCCGTCGAACTCGCCGAAGGCCCAACCGCCGCCGCCGTACAACCCGTAGCCGGCACCCGTGCTGTACGGGTACCAGCCCGGGATCGGCGGCTCCTGGCCGGTCGCCACTCGGTACTTCTCGGCCCACCGGTCGGCCACCCCGAACGCCACGGCGTACGGGATGAAGGCGATGAAGAGGTCCTTGCGCGCGGCGAAGTCGAATCGGTCCTCGCTGGACGGCGTCGACAGCAGCCGCTCGAAGCCTCCGGCGCGCGACCACACCCCGCGGCCGAGGGCGGTCCGGCGGGCGCCCACGCCGGACTTCTGCAGCCCGACCCCACCGAGGGCGAACGCCGCGAACGGCAGCCCGTGGAGGGTGGGGCCGCCGAGGAGCCCGAGGAAGCCGATCGCGGCCAGGGCCAGCGCCACCCACCAGGCCACCCTCCCCAGGATCTCGCTGATCGACTCTTCGGTGAGGCCCGCGTCGCGCGCCCAGCGTTCGGTGTCACTGGCGATGACGTCTTGGGCGCTCTTCAGGGCCAACCCGGCGCCCGTGGAGCCGTCGGCCAGGAACCAGTACCCCGGCCGGGTGACCCCGAGGCGAAGGCCGGTGGCCAGGGTGACAGGGTCGGTGGTGGCCCACTGGTCGTCGGTGCCCTGGCCGGTGACCAGCCACGAGTCGTCCGAGCGGTGCTCCAGGGCGACGAGGCCGCGATCGGCCATGTACAGCAGGGTCGCCACCAGCGAGTGGTCGCCGACGCCCTCGGTGTCGATGAAGACGGTCTGGACCGGACCGAGGCCCTGCGGCGGCTCGTACACGAGCGGCAGCCCCGGGGTGGGTTCACGCGAAGTCCGCGCCCACCACAGCCCTCCCGCGAACGCGATCAGGCTGAGCACGATGACGGCCAGCGCCTGGGTCGCCGAACGGCCGAGGATCTTGTCCCAGGTGACCGACCAGGGCAGGTCGGTCCGCTCCGGCGGCGGCAGGGCCATGGCCGCTCGCACCGTCATGCCGCTGCGAGGCGGGATCCCCTCGGCGGTCAGGGTGATGGCCTCGGAGCCGCCGCCCTCAATCCCGCAGGGGCCGACCGCGTTGGGACCGACCCCGCCTGCGCCGGCGGAGCACTGCACCTGCCCCGAGGGGCTCGGGAGCGAGATCCGGATCTCGGCGTTGGCGATCGGCAGCTCCCAGCCCTGGGCGATGACGTTCCAGTAGAAGACCGACTGCGGCGGCACGGGGTTGCTGCCCTCGCTGGAGGCGAACGACCCCGTTCCGGCGGTCGCGGGCGAGATGGCCCCCTCCGTGCTGTACGCGATCCGGTAGACGTGCGAGCCGGGGGTGAGGTAGACATCCGGGTCGCCGATCTTCGCCACGAAGTAGCGGTCGGCCTGCTCCCAGTAGGTCTCGTACGGGACAACGACGCCATCGGCGGTGATGGACGTCAGCTCGGGGACGTGGCGCACGCCGGGGTCAGAAGGGTCGCTGACATCCCAGTAGCGGTAGATGCCGTGCCGGTTGGAGGGGAAGTCCGCGGTGATGGTCTCGGTCACGTCGAGATGGCCGTTGGCGTTGAGGTCGAAGTCGGCCTCGTACAGCGAGACCGTGACCGGGTCGTCGACCGGGCCCTCGTCGCCGGATCCGGTGTCCAGCAGCGGCCAGAACAGGCCGGCCAACGTCAGCACGGCAACCAGGGCCGGCGCCCAGCGCCCCAAGAACGATCGCACTGCCCACCCCCTCTGCGCCGTTCCAGCCTCCTCGGGGCCGGGAGCCGCCCGACAGAGTCGATGGTCAGGTCAGAGCTGGAGATGCAGCCGGAGAGCGTCCTCGATCTGCGCGATCGGCCCTTCCGGCAAGGAGCCCAGCCGCTCGCCGAGCCTTTCGACCGACACCGAGCGAACCTGCTCAGTCTGGGCCTTGGAGTCGCCACGCAGTCCGGTTGTGACGGCGGGGAGCAGGACCTGGAAGGGGTAGACGCGCTCGACGTTCGACGTGACGGGCACGACCGTGAGCACTCCCCGTCCCAGCCCTTGGGGGGCCGCGTATACGTCGAGGAACTCGACATCGTCGGGGGGCAGGCTCGCGGACACCTTCATACCGGTGACACCGCCGTGGTCCGAGGGCCACGGCCCCCCGGGGGGCCGGACGGCCCTACCGGGTCGTCGCCAGACGGCCGATCCTGGCGGGGTGAGCGCCGTGCCCGACCGCTTCGAGATCGTCCTGCCGGACTGGCTGCGTGAGCGGGTTGCCGAGCCGATCAGCCTCGCCACGCAGGACGAGCGGATGCGCTTCGTGGTGGGGCTGTCGGCGGCCAACGTCGCCCACGGCACCGGGGGGCCGTTCGCCGCGGCCGTCTTCGAGTCCGACGGCGGCCGGCTGGTCTCGGTCGGCGTCAACGAGGTGGCCTCGGCCGGCAACTCGATCGCCCACGCCGAGATGGTCGCCATCGCCCTTGCCGAGGCAGCCGGCGGCGGGTACGACCTCGGCGCCAGCGGCGAGCCCGCGCATGAGCTGGTCGCCAGCACCGAGCCCTGCACGATGTGCCTGGGGGCGGTGGTGTGGTCCGGTGTCTGGCGGGTGGTCTGCGCCGCGCGAGATGAGGACGCCCGGCATATCGGCTTCGACGAGGGGCCGAAGCCCGCCGACTGGGTCGCCGCCCTTGAGGCGCGCGGCATCGCCGTGGTCCGCGACGTGCTGCGCCCCGACGCGGTCGAGGTCCTTGAGGCGTACGCGAGCGCCGGCGGCCCGATCTACAACGCGCGCCAACGGGGGGAGTAGCCGAGCAGTCGCAGGCCCCCGAGCCCGGGGGCAGCCCTCGGGTTGCGGGAACCGAAACAACAGTGTTCCAATTGGGACATGGATATCCGGGCAGAGGAACGCGCCGAGCGGTCGCGGCGGCAGATCCTGGAGGCGGCCGCGCGGGTCCTGGGCAAGGATCCCTCGGCCTCGATGTCCGAGGTCGCGGCTGCCGCCGGGGTCGGGCGCACCACCCTGCACCGGCAGTTCGGCTCCCGGGAGGACCTCCTGGTCGCCCTGGCCCTGGCGGCGATCGACCAGCTGACGGCGGCGGTGGCCGAGGCGCGCCCGGGGGAGGGCCCGGTGCCGGAGGCCCTGGCCCGGATCGCCGAGTCGGTCTTCCCGATCGCCGACGAGTTCCGCTACCTGGACCTCGGCCCCGAGCTGTGGGATCTGCCGCAGCTCAAGGACCGCTGGTACAGCGTCGAGCAGGCCCTCGACGAGGTCGTCCTGCGGGGTCAGCGCGAGGGCGACCTCCGTACGGACCTCCCGGCGGCCCTGATCGCCGACCTGTTCGCCTCCGCGCTGTGGTCGGTCAACGACTCGATCCGCGAGGGCCGGGTCGCCCGCCGCGACGCCGTGCCCGGCCTGCTCTCCGCGCTTCTGCACGGGGTGGCCGCAGGAGGACCGCAGTGAGCGCGCCAGCGGGGTATGCCGGCACCCGCCAGGCCGCCGCGCGCACCTCGGCTCCGAGGTCGCGCCGGCCGATGCTGCTGCTGGAGACCGCCACCTTCATGAGCGGGGTCGGCAACGGCATTGCGAGCGTGGCGCTGCCCTGGCTGATCCTCGAGCGCACCGGGAGCGCCGCCGCCGCAGGCGTCGTCGCGGCCGCCACGGCCCTGCCCCTGCTCTTCACCGCCCTGCTGTCGGGCACCGTCATCGACCTGGTCGGACGGCGTCGCACGGCGATCGCCTCCGACCTGCTCAGCGCGCTCTCGGTCCTGGCGATCCCGCTGGTCGACTCCCTCGGCGGGCTCACGGTGGCCACGCTGGCCGGTTTGGCCGTCCTGGGCGCCGTCTTCGACCCGGCCGGCGCCGCCGCCCGCGAATCGATGCTCCCCGAGACAGCGCAGCGTGCCGGCTGGACGCTCGACCGCGCCAACGGCGTCCACGAGACCCTCTTCGGCCTGTCGTTCCTGATCGGTCCCGGCGTCGGCGGGCTGCTCATCGCCACCGTCGGCGCGAGCGGCGCGCTGATCGGGACCGGCATCGGCTTCCTGGTCGCGGCCGGCTGCGTCGCCCTGCTGCGGGGTCTTCCCGGCAGCGGCCGGCCCGACCACGCCGAGCGCCCGGACGGCATCTGGCGGGGCACCCGCGAGGGGCTGTCCTTCGTCCTCCACGAGCCCCTGCTGCGGCCGCTGGCGATCCTCATCATGCTCGTCGTGGCGCTGTACTACCCGGTCGAGGGGGTGATCCTCCCGGTGTACTTCCAGGAGATCGGATCCCCGGGTCAGCTCGGCGTCGTGCTGATGGCGATGAGCGCCGGCATGGTGGTCGGCACCCTCGCGTACGAGCCGCTGGTGCGCCGGTTCACCAAGCGCTGGCTCTTTGTCGGCTCGATGCTTGGGTCGATCCTGGCGCTGCTGGGGATGGCCTTCCTGCCCCCGTTCGGCTGGCTGCTCGTGGCCGCCGCCCTCACCGGGATGTTGTGGGGGCCGGTGCAGCCGCTGCTTAACCACGCGATGCAGACCCGCACCCCTGACCGCCTGCGCGGACGGGTCAACGGCACGATCGCCTCGGCGTCGATGGCCGCCGGGCCGTTGGGGTTCCTGGTGGTCGGCGGCCTGGTCGAGGCGCTCGGGCCGCGGGATGCCTTCCTGACGTTCGCGGTGGGGCTCGTTGCCGTCGCCGTGGCGATGTCGCCGCTGAAGGCCTGGCGGCTGCTCGACGCCGAGCCGGTGGAGGGGTCCGCGGCGGCCGGCCACTCGCCCGCGCCGGCGGCTACAGCGGACGCGCCAGGAGCGCGCTGACGGCGGCGAGCACGAACGCCGCCAGCTCGACCAGGCCGATCACCGCAGGTCGCAAACCCCGTCCGGGGATCAGATGAGCCCTCGCCGCGAGGAAGGTGAACGGCACGACCAGCCACCAGCCGGTCGGGAGGCCCCACCACACCGCCAGTCCGACCGACGCGGCGAGCGAGCCCCAGGCGAAGAGCACCGAGGCCCGCGCGTAGCGGGGGTCGGCTCGCTCGCGGATCAGCGATTTCACGTGCAGCGTCGAGCCCGCCAGCACCAGCGCGCAGAAGGCGACCAGCACCCAGACGTGCTGCGGGGCCTCGGCGAACGGCCATGCCCACCCGCCCTCGGGGGTCGCGCCCACGCCCCACACCACCGCGACCATCGCGCTGCACTCGGCGATGAAGGCCAGGTCGTTGGCCAGCGCGCGCTCGTCGCCGCGCCGGGCGTACACCACGTTGACCGCGAACAGCGCGACGTACGCCATCCCCACCCAAAGCAGCCAGGGCCGGGCGACGAGCAGCGCGAGTACGCACGGCAGCACCACCAGCAGCCACACCGCGAACGGCCGGCGGAATCGCTCGCGCAGCCGAGGCGCCCGCCGGGAGCGGACGAGCGCGAGGGCCGCGTACGACAGGGGGAACGCCGCGATCCAGGCCACCGCGAGGACGAGCAGCCACGGCGTCCACGTCGCCTGGGTGAGGCCCAGCGCGAGCGGCAGGCCGAGAAACGCCCACGCGCCATGCTGCGGGGGCAGGTAGGCGCTCACCCGCCGATGGCCGACATGGGCCTCGCGGGCTGCAGGAAGCCGGGGTCGTCGATCCCATGGCCGGGCTGCTTGCCCTCCAGGCAGACCCGGAACCGGCGCTCGAGCTCGGCGTCGTCGGCGCCGGCCCGGATCGGGCTGCGCAGGTCGGACTCCTCGCGGGCGAACAGGCACGCGCGCAGCTGCCCGTCCGAGGTCAGTCGGACGCGGTCGCACGCCCCGCAGAAGGGTTGCGACACCGAGGCGATCACCCCCACCGTGGCGGGCCCGCCATCGACGAGCCACTCCTCGGCGGGGGAGCTGCCGCGACCGGGGACGGGGCTCAGGGTGAAGACCGCGCCGAGCCGCTCCAGCGTCTCGGCCGCCGTCACCATCGCCGCGCGCTGCCACTCATGCTGGGCGTCGAGCGGCATCTGCTCGATGAAGCGCAGCGCGACGCCCTCGTCGAGCGCCCACCGGAGCAGGTCGACGGCCTCGTCGTCGTTGACCCCGCGGATGAGCACCGCGTTGACCTTGACCGGGCGCAGCCCTGCCGCCTTGGCCGCGGCGACGCCGGCGAGCACGTCGACGAGGCGGTCACGGCGGGTGATCGCGGCAAAGCGCTCACGGCGCAGCGTGTCCAGGCTGACGTTGACCCGATCCAGGCCGGCGTCGGCCAGCGGCGCAGCGAGCCCCGGCAGCCGCAGCCCGTTCGTCGTCAGGGACAGCCGCGGCGGCTGGGGGAGCGCGGCCAGCGCCCCGACCACCTCGACGATGTCGGGGCGCAGCAACGGCTCTCCGCCGGTGAGCCGGACCTGCTCGATGCCGAGGCGGACGGCCACGCGCACGATCCGCACCAGCTCCTCGGTGGTGAGCACCTCGGCGCCGGGGATCCACGGCAGGCCCTCGGCGGGCATGCAGTACGTGCACCGAAGCGAGCACCGGTCGGTCAGCGAGACCCGCAGGTCGCGGTGCACCCGGCCATGCCGATCCACGAGCCGGTCGGTGAGCGGGGCCGCTGTCATGGGGCCCCCACCCACTCGTCGGCTCCGTCAGCGAAGTGCTGGTGCTTCCAGATCGGCAGCCGCGCCTTGACCTCGTCGACGAGCGCCGCGCAGGCGCTGAAAGCCTCACCTCGGTGGGGCGTGGAGACCGAGGCCACCAGGGCGACGTCACCGATCTCCATCGGCCCGACCCGGTGGCTCACGGCGATCCGGATCCCGGGGAATCGGGCCGCGACATCCGCCGCCACCGCGGCGAGCACGCCTTCGGCTCCGGGGTGCCCGGAGTACTCGAGCCGACTGACCGCGCGGCCCTCATCGTGGTCGCGGACCACGCCGGCGAAGGTCACCACCGCGCCCGCCGCGGGGTGGGCCACGGCCGCCTCGTGCTCGGCGGCATCGATCGCGCGGTCTGTGACGGCGCATCTGATGACGACGCCGACCGACTGGGCCGTGACCGTCATCGGTGCTCCCTCCATTCCCTGCATGGTAGGCCGGGTCGCCGCCCTAGGCTGAACGCATGCTGGACGAGTGGACCGCGGCGCTGGCCGCCGACCTGGGCCTGGACGCCGCTGCGCTGGCCGCGATGGATGTCGATCTGCTGCTGGAGGTGGCCAAGGAGGCCGCCCAGTCGGTGACCCGGCCGGCCGCCCCCTTGACCACATTCATGGTCGGCTACGCCGCGGCTCGGGCGGGCGGCAGCGCCATCGATGTGATGGCCGCCGCCGACACCGCCCGCGCGGCCGCCGCCCGCTGGCAGGGGCGCGCCGGCTAGCGGCCGCCGCTGCCTCTTGCCTGGCCTAGCACTTCTTCGGGGCGCCCGGACGGGCGTAGCGGACCCAGTTGATGATCAGGCAGACCACTGCGAAGGCGATCCCGATGCCGAAGAAGACCTGCGGCGCGAAGATCGTCAGCCCCACACCGAAGAAGAACGGGCCATAGGCGGCGATCGCCGCCGTCCACCCGATCACCCCGCCGGCCTGCCGGCGCTCGAAGATCATGGGCATCTGCTTGAAGGTCGAGGCGTTGCCGATCCCGGCGAACAGGAAGATCGCGAGCATCCCCCAGACGAAGTGATCGCGGTCGGAGGTGAGCGCCTCGGCCGAGGACAGATCGGGGGTGAGGAACGGGATCGTGTACACGATCGACGCGATGATGCCGATCCCGCTGACCATGGTCCACGGAGCGCCGCCGAACCGGTCGGTGAGCGGGCTGAACACCACGCGGGCGCCCGCGCCGACCAGCGGGCCGAGGAACACGATGCTCGCCACGACCGGCAGCGTGTAGCCCTCGATCAGCAGGGCGCCTCCGGGGGCCGCCCCCTCGACGATGTCGGGGTTGCCCGCGCCGTACAGGTTCTTGAGCAGCAGCCCGAACTGGGCGCTGAGCCCGGCGAACGTGCCGAAGGTCATGATGTAGAGCATCGTCATGTACCACGTGTCGGCGTTGCCGAAGATGTCGAGCTGCTGGCGGATGTTGGCGGTCACCGGGACGCTCTTGAGCATCGTCCACGCGAGGATCGCGGCGATCACGACGAACGGCACGTAGACGAGCGCGGCGTTCTGGTACCAGACCTCCTTCTCGACTCCCTTGGCCTTGTCGACGAAGATCTGCGAGGCGCCGATCACGCTGACGCCGACGACCAGCGGGGTGAGGAACTGCACCAGGCTCACGCCGAAGTTGCCGATGCCCGCCTGCAGGCCGAGGGCGGTTCCCTGCTTGCTGCGCGGGAAGAAGTACGACGTGCTCGGCATGAACCCGGAGAACGCGCCGCCGCCGATGCCGGCCAGCGCAGCCAGGAAGAGCAGCCACCAGTACGGGGTGTCGGGGTTGCCGACCGCCTGGGCCCAGCCGAGGAGCGGCAGGAGGAGCAGCGCGGTGGTCAGCGTGACCAGCTTGCGGGTGCCCATCAGCGGGGGCAGCACCATCCAGACCAACCGCAGCGTCCCGCCTGCCAGGCCCGGCATGGCGGTCAGCCAGTAGAGCTGCTCCTTGGACAGGTCGAAACCCAGGTTGGTGAGGATCGGCGCCAGGGCGCTGGCGAGGAACCAGGTCGAGAAGGCCAGGGTCAGGGCGAACGTCGTGATCCACAGCGTCCGCCACGCGAGGCCCTTGTTCCACGAGGCCTCGTCTTCGGGATTCCAGCTGTCCAGCCATTCCTTCCCGCGGCGGGAGGCAGCGGGCGCGGGGGTGCTCATGGACGGGCTCCTGTCGATTCGAGGGCGGCGTCCGCGGAGGTGTCCGCGGCGGGGGAGTCAGGGTCGGCCAGCGAGGCCTCGACCGGTCCGTCGTGCTCGAACCGGTCGCGCAGCTGCGGGCTGGCGTTGTGGAGCATGCGCACCACGGTGAGGTGCATCCAGAGGGCGGCGATCAGGGTGAGCACGAAGAGGACCATGAAGGTGGCCTGGGGCAGCCCGGTCCAGTCGCGGGCGGCCACGAAGAGCGGGGGCAGCAAGAAGCCACCCAGCGCGCCCAGCATGCCCACCAGCCCCCCGACCGCCCCGACATCGTGCGGGAAGTACTCCGGGATGTGCTTGTAGACGGCGGCCTTGCCGATGCCCATGGCGACGCCGACCAGGAAGACCAGGAAGGTGAACCAGCCGACGCCGAGGGAGTACGGCAGGACGTCCTGGGTTCCGGTGGGGGTCTGCAGGACGATGTAGCCGAACGGCGCGGCCAGGAACAGCAGCGCGGTCAGCATCAGGCCGAAGGTGAAGTACATCAGCCGGCGGGCGCCGATCCGGTCGGAGATCCACCCGCCCAGGGGCCGCAGCAGCGACGCCGGGAAGATGAAGAGCGCGGTGAGCAGTGCCGCCTCCTGCAGCTCAAGGCCGTACACGTCGACGTAGTACTTCGGCAGCACCGACGCCAGCGCCACGTACGCGCCGAACACCACGACGTAGTAGAGGCTGAACCGCCACACCCGCACGTACCTCAGCGGCTTGAACATCTCGCCGAGGCGGCGGTCGCTGCCCGGCTTGCGATCGTGGCGGGGTGCGATGAAGAAGACCGCGACCGCCATACCGACCAGCAGGAAGGCGTAGAGCGCGGGGATGAAGCGCCAGCCGCCCGGGATGAGTCCGCCGAGGTACACCGAGCCCGCGGTCGCCGTGATGATGGCCGGGCCGATGAACTTCGTGAGCGAGGCGCCGACGTTGCCGGCCCCGAAGACGCCCAGGGCGAAGCCCTGGTTGCGGCGGGTGAACCACGCTGCGTTCCAGGCGATGCCGACGCTGAACAGGTTGCCCGCGAAGCCAATCAGGAACGCGAAGACGAGCAGCAGCCCGTACGTGAGGGACACGTGGGCGATGAGGAGGGCCGGGATCGCGGTCAGGGCGAGCATGACCACCGTGACAACCTTGCCGCCGACCCGGTCGGCGAGCACGCCGAGGAAGAGCCGCCAGATCGATCCGTTGAGGATCGCGACGGCGAGGATCCAGGCGACCTGGGCGTCGGTGAGGCCGAACTCCTTCTGGATCGGCACGCTCAGCACGCCGAACATCAGCCACACGGCGAACATCAGGGTGAACGAGACCGTCGACAGCACGAGGACCCGGACGGCTCCGGGGGCCTCGTGCGGCTTCTCGGCGGTCTGCTCGGGGGTGCTCATGGAGGCTCCTTATGGGCCGGCGCGGGATTAGTCACGGGATTGCCGGGAGAAATGGTAGAGGGCATGAATCGTTGCCACGTAGGGACTAACGTCCCTTGGCGTTCCGCCCCGCGCGCCTAAAGATGAGGAAGCCCGGCAATAATCCTGGGCTGGATCCGAGTGACTGCGAGGTGCCGATGAGCGCGACGCACCCGCGGGCACGCCGCGAGGATGTGCTGGAGGCCCTGCGCGAGCTGGACCACCCGGCCGATGCCGCCGAGGTCGCAGGCGAGCTGGGGCTGCACACCAACACCGTGCGGGGCCACCTCGAGCTGCTCGTCCACCTAGGCCAGGCCGCCCGGACCATCGAGCGCCGGGACCGCCGCGGACGACCGCGGGTGCTGTACTCCCCGGCGCCGATGTCGCCGCGCCGGTTGGAGGCGTTCCGTACGCTGGCCACTGTGCTGGCCATGGAGCTTGCGGCGGTCGCCAAGGGCGAAGCCACGGGGATCGACGGCGCATGCCGGGACTGGGCCGAGTCGATGGTGCGTGCCGGGCGGCTTCGGCCGCGGTCTGACCGCGCCGGATCGATCCGTGAGGTCAGCCAGCTCTTCGAGGACCTCGGCTTCGAGGTCACCACCGAGCCGCTCGGCGACCGCCTGTACCTCCGGCAGTGCCCGTTCATCGACCAGATCAGCGATCTGCCCGCGATCTGCGACCTCCATCACGCCCTGCTGCGCGCCGCCTTTGACGCGACGGGGGGCCATCTCGACGTGCCCAAGATGGATGTGCTCCCGCGCCCCGACCTGTGTGTCGCGACCTTGCGCGAGCCGGCCCACACCGCGATGCCCCTGTTGCCCCTGCCTGCCCCGTCCCTGGAGGGCCCCGCATGACCAAGACCGCCTCACCCCGCCCCGCGATCGACGGACCGGCCGAGGACCTGCTGATGCGTGCGGGCCGCTTCTTCGCCGGGGGCAAGGTCTCGCCCGACGGCCGCACTGTGACCAAGGAGGGCGGCCGCGAGGGCGACGTCTTCTACCGCGACCGCTGGAGCCACGACAAGGTCGTCCGCTCCACGCACGGGGTCAACTGCACCGGCTCGTGCTCGTGGAAGGTCTACGTCAAGGACGGGGTCATCACCTGGGAGACCCAGGAGACCGACTACCCGACCGTCGGACCGGACCGCCCCGAGTACGAGCCGCGCGGGTGCCCCCGCGGGGCCGCGTTCTCCTGGTACACGTACTCGCCCACCCGGGTCCGCTACCCGTACGCCCGCGGGGTGCTCGTCGAGATGTTCCGCGAGGCCAAGCAGCGCCTCGGTGACCCGGTGCTCGCCTGGGCCGACATCCAGTCCGACCGGGCCCGCCGCCGCCGCTACCAGCAGGCGCGCGGCAAGGGCGGCCTGGTGCGTGTCACCTGGGCCGAGGCCACCGAGATGATCGCGGCCGCCCACGTGCACACGATCAAGGAGCACGGCCCGGACCGCGTCGCCGGCTTCTCGCCGATCCCGGCGATGTCGATGGTGTCCCACGCCGCCGGTTCGCGGTTCATCGAGCTCATCGGCGGCGCGATGACCTCGTTCTACGACTGGTACGCCGACCTGCCTGTCGCCTCGCCGCAGGTCTTCGGCGACCAGACCGACGTGCCGGAGTCGGGGGATTGGTGGGACGCCTCGTACCTGCTCGTGTGGGGCTCGAACGTGCCGGTCACCCGCACCCCGGACGCGCACTGGATGGCCGAGGTCCGCTACCGAGGAACGAAGGTCGTCACCGTCAGCCCCGACTACGCGGACAACACGAAGTTCGCCGACGAGTGGATGGCCTGCGCGCCTGGCATGGACGGGGCGCTGGCGATGGCCATGGGCCACGTCATCCTCAAGGAGTTCTTCGTCGACCGGCGCGTGCCGTTCTTCGTCGACTACGTGCAGCAGTACACCGACCTGCCGTTCCTGGTGAAGCTGGAGGAGCGCCCCGACGGGGGCTTCACCCCCTCCACCAACCTGATGGCGGCCGACCTCGGCGACACCGGTGAGGGCGCGGCCCTCAAGACGGTCCTGCTCGACGGCCGCAACGGCGAGCCGGTGGTGCCCAACGGCTCGCTCGGCTTCCGCTACACCGACTCCGGCATGGGCAAGTGGAACCTCGACCTTGAGGGCGTCGCCCCGATGCTGACGCTGGGAGGCGATGGCTCCGAGGCCGTCGAGGTCGTGCTGCCGCGCTTCGACTCCGCCGACGGGGCCGGCGCCGAGCTGCGGCGCGGCGTGCCCGCCCGCCGGGTCGGCGGGCACCTGGTGACGACGGTCTTCGACCTGATGCTGGCGCAGTACGGCGTCGCCCGCCCAGGGCTGCCTGGCTCGTGGCCGACGTCGTACGACGACGTCGAGCACCCGGGCACCCCTGCCTGGCAGGCGGAGTTCACCGGGGTCAGCGCCGAGCAGGCCGCCCGGATCGCCCGCGAGTTCGCGCAGAACGCCGAGGACTCCGGCGGCCGTTCGATGGTGATCCTGGGAGCCGGCGTGAACCACTGGTTCCACGGCGACTCCGCCTACCGCGCCATCCTGGCGATGCTGATGCTCACCGGATCGATGGGCCGCAACGGCGGCGGCTGGGCCCACTACGTCGGCCAGGAGAAGTGCCGCCCGTCCACCGGGTGGGCGACCCTGGCGATGGCCACCGACTGGTCCCGTCCGCCGCGGCAGATGGCCGGCGCGGCCTACTGGTACGTGCACACCGACCAGTGGCGCTACGACGGCTACGCGGCCGACTCACTTGCCTCGCCAACGGGCAAGGGGCTGTGGGCCGGCAAGCACACCGCCGACCTGCTCGCCGAGTCGGTGGCCCAGGGCTGGATGCCGATGTTCCCGCAGTTCGACCGCTCCAGCCTCGACCTCGCCGACGAGGCGGCGGCGGCCGGTGTCGAGGCCCCGGCGTACATCGCCCAGCAGCTCGCCAGCGGCGACCTGCACCTGGCCATCGACGACCCAGACGCCGAACGCAACTGGCCCCGCGTGCTCACCGTCTGGCGGGCCAACCTGCTCGGATCCTCCAGCAAGGGCAACGAGTACTTCCTCAAGCACCTGCTCGGCACCGCCAACAACCTGCGGGCCGACGAGACGCCGGAGGCGATCCGGCCGAAGAGCGTGGCCTGGGCCGAGGAGGCGCCTGAGGGCAAGCTCGACATGGTCGTCTCGATCGACTTCCGGATGACCTCGACGACGCTGCTGTCCGACGTGGTGCTGCCCGCGGCCACCTGGTACGAGAAGTCGGACCTGTCGAGCACGGACATGCACCCGTTCATCCACGCCTTCACTCCCGCGATCGACTCGCCGTGGGAGACGCGCAGCGACTACGCGGCGTTGTCGGCGATCGTGCGCGACTTCTCGCGCCTGGCCAAGGACCACCTCGGCGTCCGCAAGGACGTCGTGCTGATGCCGATGCAGCACGACACCCCGGGCGAGACGGCCCAACCCGGGGGAGTGGCCCGGGACTGGCGGGGCACGGGCGAGGTCCCGGTGCCCGGCAAGACGATGGGCACGCTCGCCGTCGTCGAGCGCGACTTCGGCGCCGTCGCCGAGAAGTGGCACGCGCTCGGCCCCCTGGTCGAGACGCTCGGCTTGACCCAGAAGGCGGTCACGGTCGTGCCCGACGTCGAGGTCGCCGACCTCGCCGCCCGGCACGGCGTCTACAGCAGCGGGGTGGCCGCCGGACGCCCCGCGCTCGACACCGACGTGAAGATGGCCGACACGATCCTTGCGCTGGCCTGGACCTCCAACGGCCGCCTGGCCGTCGAGGGCTTCAAGGTGCTCGAGAAGCGGGTCGGCAAGCCGCTGCACCACCTCGCGGAGGGCAGCGAGGAGAAGCGGATCACCTACGCCGACGCCCAGTCCCGGCCGGTGCCCGTCATCACCAGCCCGGAGTGGTCGGGGTCGGAGACGGGCGGCCGGCGCTACGCGCCCTTCACCGTCAACGTGGAGCAGCTCAAGCCGTGGCACACGCTCACGGGTCGGATGCACTTCTTCCTCGACCACGCCTGGATGGCCGAGATGGGCGAGCAGCTGCCGGTGTTCCGGCCGCCGCTCGACCTGACCCGGATGTTCGCCGAGCCGGCGCCCGGCTCGTCGGTGGACGAGTTCGGGGGCAAGGCGCTCGCGCTGCGCTACCTGACGCCGCACTCGAAGTGGTCGATCCACTCGGAGTACCAGGACAACCTGTTCATGCTCTCGCTCTCGCGGGGCGGGCCGACGATGTGGTTGAGCCCCTCGGACGCCGACTCCCTCGGTGTTGCCGACAACGACTGGATCGAGGCGGTCAACCGCAACGGCGTCTTCGTGGGCCGGGCCATCGTGTCGCACAAGATGCCCCCGGGCCTCGTGTACGTCTACCACGCGACCGAGCGCACGATCGATGTGCCGCTGACCGAGACGACCGGTCGGCGTGGCGGCATCCACAACTCCCTCACCCGGCTGTTCGTCAAGCCGTCGCACCTAGCCGGCGGATACGCGCAGACGTCGTTCGGCTTCAACTACCTCGGGCCGACCGGCAACCAGCGCGACGAGGTGACGGTCGTCCGTCGCCGGTCGCAGGACGTGGAGTACTGACATGCCGGAGCGACGACGAGTCGAGCGAGGCACGAGCGAGACGAGGAGTGCGACCGCATGACGGAGCGACGACGAGTCGAGCGAGGCACGAGCGAGACGAGGAGTGCGACCCTATGAAGGTCATGGCCTAAATGGGCATGGTGATGAACCTCGACAAGTGCATCGGGTGCCACACCTGCTCGGTGACCTGCAAGCAGGCCTGGACCAACCGCGCGGGCGTCGAGTACGCATGGTTCAACAACGTCGAGACACGCCCGGGCCAGGGTTACCCGCGGACGTACGAGGACCAGGAGGAGTGGCGCGGCGGCTGGCGGCTCGACGCCAAGGGCCGCCTGCGGCTGCTCGGAGGCGGCCGCCTGCACCGGCTGACGAAGATCTTCTCCAACCCCAAGCTGCCGTCGATCAGGGACTACTACGAGCCCTGGACGTACGACTACGAGACCCTGGTGAACGCCCCGCTGGGGGAGCACCTCCCGGTGGCCCGGCCGATCTCGCTCATCACCGGCAAGCCGATGAAGGTCGAGGCGTCCGCCAACTGGGACGACAACCTCGGTGGCAGCGAGGCCATCCTGGCCGGGGACCCGATCCTCAAGCGGCTCAGCGAGCAGATCTCGACCGAGCTCGAGCAGACCTTCATGTTCTACCTCCCGCGGATCTGCGAGCACTGCCTCAACCCGGCCTGCGTGGCCGCCTGCCCGTCCGGCGCCATGTACAAGCGCGCCGAGGACGGCATCGTGCTGGTGGACCAGGACCAGTGCCGCGGCTGGCGGATGTGCGTGTCCGGCTGCCCGTACAAGAAGGTCTACTTCAACCACAAGACCGGCAAGGCCGAGAAGTGCACGCTGTGCTACCCGCGGCTGGAGGTCGGGCTGCCGACCGTCTGCTCGGAGACCTGCGTCGGGCGGCTGCGCTACCTCGGCCTGTTCCTGTACGACGCCGACCGGGTCCTCGAGGCGGCCACCGCGGCCAGCGACCAGGACCTCTACGAGGCCCAGCTCTCGATCATGCTGGACCCGCATGACCCCGAGGTCATCGCCGCGGCCCGCGCCGAGGGGATCCCGGACGACTGGATGCAGGCCGCGCGCACGTCACCGGTCTACGCCCTGGCCAAGGAGTACCGCGTCGCGCTGCCGCTGCACCCGGAGTACCGCACCATGCCGATGGTCTGGTACATCCCGCCGCTGTCCCCGGTGGTCGACGCCCTGCGCGAGACGGGGCACGACGCGGAGAGCAGTGACAACCTCTTCGGCGCCATCGAGGCGCTGCGGATCCCGGTCCAGTACCTCGCCGAGCTGTTCACCGCGGGCGACACCGCCGTGGTCGACGGCGTCCTCAAGAAGCTCGCCGCGATGCGGGCGTATATGCGCGACGTCAACCTCGGCCGAGACACCCGCCCGGAGATCCCCGCGGCCGTCGGAATGACCGAGGAGCAGCTCTACTCGATGTACCGGCTGCTGGCCATCGCCAAGTACGACGACCGCTACGTCATCCCGAGCGGCTACGCCGTGCCCGCCAACCTCAAGGGCCAGGCGGAGGAGCCGGGCTGCTCGCTCGACTTCGACGGAGGGCCCGGGATGTACCTCACCGGGTCAGGTCCCTTCGGCGAGGCGTCCGGCACCCCGGTGCCCGTCGCGGTGGAGACGTTCCACGCGCTCAAGGAGCGGCAGTCCTCGGAGAGCCTGTCCGGCACCCGAGGGGGCCCCGGCCGGGTCAACCTGCTCAACTGGGACGGCCAAGGAAGCCCGCAGGGGCTCTTCCCGCCGCAGGCCCCCGGTCCGGTCAAGGGCGCTGGGGAGGACCAGTCATGAGGGCGCGCCTGCTTCCCACGCGGAGCGGCCGCCGGCCTACGGTGATCCGCGAGCGCGACCGCCGCGTCTGCTGGCAGGCCGCATCCCTGCTGCTGGCCTATCCCGAAGAGGCCCTGGTCGCCGACCTGCCGATGGTGCGCGAGGCGGTCGACGCGCTGCCCGCGGCCCTCGGCGAGCCGTTGCGCGACCTTGCCGACGACCTCCTGGCGGCCGCGGCGCAGGGCCGGTTGATCGACGCACAGGCCCGCTACGTCGAGACCTTCGACCAGAAGCGCCGCCGCACGCTTTTCCTCACCTACTGGACCGCCGGCGACACCCGCAACCGCGGCCAGGCGATCCTGCGCTTCACCGGCGCCTACCGCGCGGCGGGCTCCGCCCCGCCCCAGCACGAGCTGGCCGACCACCTGGCGGTGGTGCTCGAGTTCGCCGCCACGGTCGACCCGGCCGCCGGCGCAGAGCTGCTCGCCGCGCACGCCACCCCAATCGCCATGGTGCGGGACTCCCTCGCCGAGCACGGCAGCCCGTACGCGGGCGTGGTTGGCGCGGTCGCCGCGACGCTTCCCGAGCCGGGCCCGGGCGACCTCCGCGAGGCCCGGCGGTTGGCCATGGCCGGGCCGCCGGCCGAGGCGGTCGGCCTCGACCTCATGCCGTACCCGCCCGCAGGCCAGGCCCTGCTGCCCCTTCTGGATGGAGCCGTGCGATGAGCCCGCTGGACCTCTTCTTGTGGGACGTGCTGCCCTACATCACGATCGCCGTCTTGGTGGTCGGGGTGTGGTGGCGGTTCCGCTACGACCGCTTCGGCTGGACGACGCGCTCGTCGCAGCTGTACGAGGGGTCGCTGCTGCGGGTCGCCAGCCCGCTGTTCCACCTGGGGATCCTCGCGGTCGTCGGCGGCCACGTGGTCGGCCTGCTCGTCCCGGAGTCCTGGACGGAGTGGGCGGGCATCAGCGAGGACGTCTACCACGCGTTCGCGGTGGGGCTCGGCGCGCTGGCCGGGCTGGCCACCTTGGTCGGCGTCGCGATGCTCATCTACCGCCGCCGCACCACCGGCCCCGTCTTCATGGCGACCACGAAGAACGACAAGGTGATGTACATCTTCCTGGTGAGCGCGATCTGCTTGGGCCTGCTCACCACGATGGTGGGCGCCGGGATCATCGGCGACGGGCACAACTACCGCGAGGACGTCTCGGTCTGGTTCCGGTCCATCCTCGTGCTGCAGCCGCAGGGCGAGCTGATGGCCTCCGCGCCGCCGTCCTTCCAGGTCCACGCCGTCGCCGGCATGCTGCTGTTCATGGTCTGGCCGTTCACCCGGCTCGTCCACGCGTTCTCGGCGCCGTTCGGCTACCTGTTCCGGCCGTACGTCGTCTACCGCACCAAGGACGCCGGGCTGACCGGGCCGCAGGGCCACGCCCCGCGCCGCGGTTGGGAGCGGGTCGGCTCCTGACCACCCCCCGGTAGGGTCGCGCAGGTGGAGGTGCAGGAGACCGAGGTCCAGACCGACCGGATCTGGACGGTTCCCAATGCGCTGTCCTTCTTGCGGCTGCTGGGCGTCCCGCTCTTCCTCTGGCTGATCCTGGTGCCGGAGGCGGACGGCTGGGCCGTGGCGCTGCTGATGGTGAGCGGCTTCACCGACTACCTCGACGGGGTCCTGGCGCGCCGGCTGCACCAGATCTCGCGGCTGGGCCAGCTGCTCGACCCGCTGGCCGACCGCCTCTACATCATCGCGACCCTGCTCGGCTTGGCGCTGCGCGACATCGTGCCGTGGTGGCTCGTGATCGCCCTGCTGGCCCGCGATGTGGTGCTCGCCGCGACCCTGCCGGTCCTGCGCCACCTGGGGTACGGCCCGCTGCCCGTGCACTTCCTGGGCAAGGCGGCCACCTTCAACCTGCTGTACGCCTTCCCGTTGCTGCTGCTGGGGGACGGCGCCGGCGCCCTGGCCCTGGTCGCCCGCGTCGCCGGCTGGGCCTTCGCGATCTGGGGGTCGGCGCTCTACTGGTGGGCGGGGCTGCTCTACCTGTGGCAGGTGCGCCAGCTGGCCCGAGAGGCGCGACCAGGAACCCCTGCCGCCACGCCCGCGTCTGACCTGCCGTGACCACGCCGCCCACGTCGAGCCCGTGGTCGACCATGTCGCTGCTGGACCGGCTGGCGGCCGACGCCCTCGACCCGGACTACGCCCGGACCGCTGAGGAGGGCCGCGGCGTCGGCGGCCCGCGCTCCTGGATCGCGCTGATCGTGGTCTTCGCCCTGGCCGGCCTGCTGCTGGCCGCCGCGCTCGTCCAGGTGCGCCGCTCGGCCCCCGATGTGGCTGCGGCCAGGGCCGGCCTGCTCAACGAGGTGGCCGCGCAGACGGCCGAGACCGACGCCCTGGCGGCGGAGGCAGCGGCCCTGCGCCGCGAGGTCTCCGGTCTCCGCGAGGAGCGGCTGGGCTCCGCGGACGCCGCCCGCCTGCAGGCGCTGGAGCTCGGCGCCGGGGGAGCGGCCGTGGTGGGCCCGGGCGTCGAGGTTGTGCTGGACGACGCGGCCGACCCGCAGGGCGACGACCCCACGCTGGCCCGGGTGCTCGACCGCGACCTGCAGATCGCGGTGAACGGGCTGTGGGCCGCCGGAGCCGAGGCCATCACCGTCAACGGCCTGCGGCTGACCAGCCGCTCGGCGATCCGGTCCGCGGGGGACGCGATCCTCGTCGACTACCGGCCCCTCACGACGCCGTACACGCTCAAGGCCATCGGCGACCCCAAGCGCCTGGAGCCGCGGTTCGCCACCGGACCTGCCGCCGAGTCCCTGCGTACCCTGCAGAGCACGTACGGGTTGAGCTTCGCGGTCACCAGCCGGGATCGGGTCGTTCTTCCCGCGGCCGCCCTGCCGGACCTGTCGTACGCCCGGGAGGCGCCGTGATCGCCGTCGTCGGCCTGATCGTGGGCGTCATCGCCGGACTGCTGCTCCAGCCGGTCATCCCCGTCTGGCTTCAGCCGTACCTCCCGATCGCCGTCGTGGCGGCGCTGGACGCCGTCTTCGGGGCCGCTCGCGCCATCGTGGACGGGGTGTTCAGCGACCGGGTGTTCGTCATCTCGTTCGTGTCCAACGTCCTGGTGGCCGCGCTCATCGTCTTCCTCGGCGACCAGCTCGGCGTGGGGGCGCAGCTGTCCACCGGCGTCGTCGTCGTGCTCGCCATGCGGATCTTCGCCAACGCCGCCGCCATCCGACGCAAGCTGCTCGGCGCATGAGCACCAACCGCTCCTGGGTGCGCGTGCGCGGCGCGCTGCGCCCCAAGCGCGACGCCAGCCACCTGCTCGTCGGCGCGCTGTTCGCGCTGCTGGGCTTCGGGATCGTCGTCCAAGTCGGCGCCGCCGACGACAACCTCGCCACCGCCCGCCAGTCCGACCTGGTGGGCATCCTCGACGACCTGTCGGTCCGCTCCGACCGGCTGCAGGCCGAGCTGCGCGACCTGTCCGCCACCCGCGACCGCCTGCGCTCCGGCTCGGCCGGCGACGAGGCCGCCCTGGCGGAGGCCGAGCGGCGGGCGGCGGTGCTCGGCATCCTCGCCGGGACGGTCGCCGCGGAGGGGCCCGGCCTCGTGGTGACCATCGACGGCGTGGATGACGCCGCCCTGCTCCTGGACACCGTGCAGGAGCTGCGCGACGCGGGGGCCGAGGCGATCCAGCTCGGCGACGTGCGGGTCGTCGCCTCCACGTACTTCACCCAGGCCCCGGACGGCCGCGTGCAGGTCGACGGCGTCACCGTGGACGGCCCGTACGAGTTCCGGGTGATCGGCGACCCGCGCACCCTGGCTGCCGCGCTGCGGATCCCCGGCGGGGTTCTCGACAGCGTCCGAGGGGGCGGCGGCGACGCGACGGTGGTGGAGCAGGAGACGGTCACGGTGGACGCGTTGCGGGCGCTTTCGGCGGCTGGCTACGCTCAACCCGCGCCCTAGGCGGCTCCGGCCGCCGGAGGGCGTCCCATCCCTGCTGCGTGGAAGGCGAGCGAGTGAACCCCGAGGACCTGAAGTACACCGCGGAGCACGAGTGGGTGCGAGTCGATGGCGCGGAGCCGGGCACGGTCCGGATCGGCATCACCGACTACGCGCAGGAGGCCCTCGGCGACATCGTGTACGTCTCCCTGCCCGAGGTCGGGGCTCGGCTGGACGCCGGCCAGGCCTGCGGCGAGGTCGAGTCCACCAAGAGCGTGAGCGACATCTACGCCCCGCTCAGCGGCGTGGTGACGGCCCGCAACGAGGCGCTGGACGGCGCCCCGGAGCTCGTCAACAGCGACCCCTACGGCGAGGGCTGGATGTTCGAGCTGCGGCTGGCCGACGCCGCCCAGGCCGCCGGGCTGCTGGACGCCGCGGCCTACGCCGCCTCGACCGCCTGACGACGGCTAGGGGGCCCGCCCCGGCCGGTTGACCGAGGGCCTCGGCCTGCCTACGCTTCTCACCCTCAACCAGACGTCGAGAGGTGGCCGCCATGCCGGGCGATGAGGCGGGGATGGACGACACCACAACGCTGCACGGCCTGGGCACGCCCACCGGCGTCCCCGAACCCGCGGACGAGGCCGCGGAGGCCGAGCGGGAGGCCAACGCGGTCATCGAGGCGCTGCTGCCGGGAACGGCCCTGCTCGTCGTTCAGCAGGGACCGTCCGCAGGCGCCCGATTCCTGCTTGACGCCGACACCACCACGGTGGGCCGCAACCCCGACAACGAGATCTTCCTCGACGACATCACGGTGTCTCGCCACCACGCCCGATTCGTCCGCACCGAGGCCGGCTTCGCCGTCGAGGACGTCGGCAGCCTCAACGGCACGTACGTCAACCGCTCGGCCGTGGAGCGCGTGGCGCTGGCGGGTGGCGACGAGGTGCAGATCGGGAAGTTTCGGATGGTCTTCCACGACGCCGCACCGCAGCGGGCAGGGGAGGGGGCATGACCTCGTCGGCCCAGCGGGTCGCGCCGGCCCGGGCGTACATGTCGATCGGCGAGGTCCTGGGCAAGCTCCGCCCGGACTTCCCCGACGTCACGATCTCCAAGATCCGGTTCCTTGAGTCGGAGGGCCTCGTCGAGCCGCAGCGGACCGCCTCGGGCTACCGCAAGTTCAGCCATGACGACGTCCAGCGGCTGCGCTACGTGCTGTCCGCCCAGCGCGACCAGTACCTCCCGCTGCGCGTCATCAAGGAGCACCTGGAGGCCCTTGACCGGGGCCTGGAGCCCGCCGCGGCCCCGGGCAACGCCCCGCGGGTCCCGCTGTCGGCGGTCCGCGGCGACGGCTACCCCACGGCCGCCGACTTCGCCCGCGACCCCGACGAGCTGCGGCTGAGCCGGGCGGAGCTGCTCGACTCGTCCGGCCTCGGCGACGAGGCCCTCACGCAGTGCGAGCAGTACGGCCTGATCGGCCCGCGCAGCGGCTCGGCCTATTACGACGGCGACGCCCTCACGGTTGCGCGCACGGTCGCGCGGCTGGCCGACTTCGGCCTGGAATCGCGCCACCTCAAGGCATTCAAGTCAGCGGCTGACCGCGAGATCGGCCTGGTGGAGCAGGTTGTGACCCCGATGCTGCGGCAGAAGGGCTCGGAGTCGCGGGCCCGCGCCGAGGAGGTCGTCCGGGAGCTGGCGGCGCTCTCGGTCACCCTGCACGCGTCGCTCGTGCGCTCCGGCCTCGGTCCCGGGCTGCCGCGCTAGTCTGGAAGATGTGCTCCCTCTCGACGTGGTTGGCGTGCGGGTTGAGATGCCGTCCAACCAGCCCATCGTGTTGCTGCGCGAGACCGGCGGCGACCGCTACCTGCCGATCTGGATCGGCGCGGTCGAAGCCAGCGCGATCGCCTTCGCCCAACAGGGGGTGACCCCTCCTCGCCCGCTCACCCACGACCTGCTCCGCGACGTGCTGACGGCGTTGGGGCGCGAGCTGAAGCAAGTGCGGATCACCGAGCTGCGCGACGGCGTCTTCTACGCGGTGCTGGCCTTTGACGGGGGGGTCGAGGTGAGCGCCCGCCCGTCGGACGCCATCGCCCTGGCCCTGCGCACGGGGGCGCCGATCGTGGGCGCCGAGCAGGTGCTCGAGGACGCGGGCATCGAGATCCCCGACGAGCAGGAGGACGAGGTCGAAAAGTTCCGCGAGTTCCTGGACACCATCTCGCCCGAGGACTTCGCCGGCCCCGAGGGTCCGCCCCAGCCGGAGCAACCCTCACCCTGAGGTAGAGGGTTTGATCTCTCAGGCCAGCATCGAGACTTTGCCCCGGCGTGTCGGGGCGTCGCGCGTTGACCCGCCCCCCCGTTGGTCCTAGTGTCGGGCCCACCGGTATCGCGCCGGCGTAGTTACCGCGCTGTTGTTCGCGGCCGTACACGGCCGCCACCCGACGGAGGTCGTCGTGACCACACCCGAGAGCCGCCCCGAGACCCGCCCCGCGGCCGCCGACGCGCAGCTGCGGGCCGGCCAGCAGGGGCTGCTCTTCGACGACGACGTCGCCCCGCTGCCCGAGGGGGTCGGCTACCGCGGCCCGACGGCCTGCGCGGCCGCCGGCATCACCTACCGCCAGCTCGACTACTGGGCCCGCACCGGCCTGGTGGAGCCGGAGATCCGCCCCGCGGCCGGCTCCGGCTCGCAGCGGCTCTACGGGTTTCGCGACATCCTCGTGCTCAAGGTGGTCAAGCGCCTGCTCGACACCGGGGTCTCGCTGCAGCAGATCCGCTCTGCCACCGGGGCCGTCCGCGAGCTCGGGATCGACGAACTGGCCAAGGTCACCCTGATGAGCGACGGGGCCTCGGTCTACATGTGCACCTCCGCCGACGAGGTCGTCGACCTGCTGCGCGGCGGGCAAGGCGTCTTCGGGATCGCGCTGGGCGGGGTCTGGCGCGAGCTCGAGGGCTCCCTGGCCGACCTGCCTGGAGAGCGCGCTGACGACACCCCCGGAGACGTCGCGGCCGACGCCGCCGAGCCGCACCCCGGCGACGAGCTCGCGCACCGCCGCCGGGCCCGCAAGACCGGCTGAGCCGGCTCGCGTTCGGGCCGGTAGCCTCGCACGGGTGACCGGCGCGCACCCCTCCCTGTCAGATTTCGCCCCGCTGCCCTTCGCCCGGCGGCACATCGGCCCCGATCCCGAGGCGCAGGCCGGCATGCTGGCAGCCCTGGGGTATGCCAGCCTTCGCGACCTCGCCGCCGCTGCCGTCCCCGCGGCCATCCAGTGGGGCGACGCGCTGGCGCTTGACGGGGGTCTCACCGAGCCCGACGTGCTGCGTGAGCTGCGGGCGCTGGCCGCACGCAACGCACCCCGCGTGCCGATGATCGGGATGGGCTATCACGGCACCGTCACGCCCGCGGTGATCGTGCGCAACGTGCTTGAGGACCCGGCCTGGTACACCGCCTACACGCCGTACCAGCCCGAGATCAGCCAGGGCCGGCTGGAGGCGCTGCTGAACTTCCAGACCATGGTCCAAGACCTCACCGGCCTGCCCACCGCGGGCGCCTCGCTGCTGGACGAGGGCACCGCCGCGGCCGAGGCCATGACGCTGGTGCGGCGGGCCTCGCGCTCGGAGTCGGCGGTGTTCGTCGTCGACGCCGACACCCTTCCGCAGACCATCGCCGTCCTCGAGACCCGCGCTGAGCCGCTCGGGATCCACGTCGAGGTGCTCGACCTGTCGCGCGGGTGGCCCGCAGGGGCCCCCGACTGCTTCGGGGCCCTGCTGTCGTACCCGGGCGACCTGGGCGAGGTGCGCGATCACGAGGCGCTTATCGCCGACATCCACGCCGCCGGGGCGCTCACGGTCGTCGCAGCGGACCTGCTCGCGTTGTGCGTCCTGCGGCCACCGGGGGAGATCGGCGCCGACGTCGTGGTGGGCTCGACCCAGCGATTCGGCGTGCCGCTGGGCTTCGGGGGCCCCCATGCGGCCTTCGCCTCGGTGCGTTCGGGCCTCGAGCGCCAGCTGCCAGGGCGCCTGGTCGGCGTCTCCGTCGACGCCGACGGCCGGCCGGCCTACCGCCTCGCCCTGCAGACCCGCGAGCAGCACATCCGGCGGGAGAAGGCCACCAGCAACATCTGCACCGCGCAGGTCCTCCTGGCGGTGGCGGCCAGCATGTACGCCGTCTACCACGGTCCCGACGGGCTGGCCGCGATCGCCCGGCGTGTGCACCGCCAGGCCGCGGTGCTGGCCGCGGGGCTGCGCGGGGGAGGGGTGAAGGTCGTCCACGACGCCTTCTTCGACACAATCCTGGCCCGGGTGCCCGGCCGGGCCGCCCAGGTCGTCGAGCGGGCCCGGGCCGCCGGGATCGACCTGCGGCTCGTCGACGCCGACCAGGTCGGAGCCTCCACCTCGGAGGTCACCGAGGACGCCCACCTGGTGGCGGTATGGGACGCGTTCGGCCTGGGGCTCGGCCTCGCCGACGTGGCGCGCCTGGACCAGGAGACGCCCGACGCGCTGCCGGAGCCGCTGGTCCGCAGCACTCCTTACCTCACCCACCCGGTGTTCTCCGCCCACCGCAGCGAGCACGCCCTGCTGCGCTACCTGGCGCTGCTCTCCGACAAGGACTACGCCCTCGACCGCGGCATGATCCCGCTGGGCTCCTGCACCATGAAGCTCAACGCCACCGCGGAGATGGAGGCGATCACCTGGCCGGAGTTCGCCGACCTGCACCCGTTCGCGCCGCTCGACGAGAGCGAGGGCAGCAGGGAGCTGATCGCCCAGCTGGAGGCCTACCTGGTCGAGATCACCGGCTACGACGCGGTCTCGCTGCAGCCCAACGCGGGTTCGCAGGGCGAGCTCACCGGGCTGCTGGCGATCCGGGCCTACCTTCGGTCGCGGGGCGAGCCCGGCCGTGACGTGTGCCTGATCCCGAGCAGCGCCCACGGCACGAACGCGGCCAGCGCCGTGATGGCCGGCCTGCGGGTCGTGGTGGTCGGCTGCGATGAGCAGGGCGACGTCGACCTGGCCGACCTGCGGGCGAAGATCGCCGAGCACGGCGACCGGCTGGCCGCCTTGATGATCACCTACCCGTCCACCCACGGGGTGTTCGAGCAGGCCGTCACCGAGATCTGCGCGCTGGTGCACGACGCGGGCGGCCAGGTGTACGTCGACGGCGCCAACCTCAATGCGCTCGTCGGCCTGGCCAAGCCGGGCAAGTTCGGGGCCGACGTCAGCCACCTGAACCTGCACAAGACGTTCTGCATCCCGCACGGCGGCGGCGGTCCGGGCGTCGGCCCGGTCGGCGTCCGCGCGCACCTCGCGCCGTTCCTGCCTAACCACCCGCTGGTCGCCGAGGCCGGCCCGGCCACGGGGATCGGCCCGGTCTCGGCCGCGCCGTGGGGGAGCGCCCTGGTGCTGCCGATCTCCTGGGCGTACATCCGGCTGATGGGCGCCTCCGGGCTCACCGAGGCGACCCAGGTGGCCATCCTCAACGCCAACTACGTGGCGCACCGGCTCGGCCCGCACTTCCCCGTGCTCTACACCGGGCCCGGCGGGCTCGTCGCCCACGAGTGCATCCTCGACCTGCGGGGCATCACCAAGGAGACGGGCGTCACCGTCGACGACGTGGCCAAGCGGCTGATGGACTACGGCTTCCACGCCCCGACGATGTCGTTCCCGGTGGCCGGCACGCTGATGGTGGAGCCGACCGAGTCCGAGGACCTCGCCGAGCTCGACCGCTTCTGCGACGCGATGATCGCGATCCGGGCCGAGATCGAGCAGGTGGGGTCGGGGGAGTGGGACGTCGAGGACAACCCGCTGCGCAACGCCCCGCACACCGCCCTGTGCCTGGCGGAGGAGTGGACCCACCCGTACTCGCGCGAGGTGGCGGCGTTCCCGTCGGTGGCGTCGCGCGCCGCGAAGTACTGGCCGCCGGTGCGGCGCATCGACGGGGCCTACGGCGACCGGCACCTGGTGTGCTCGTGCCCGCCGGTGGAGGCCTTCGCCTAGGAGGCGTCGGGGGAGTAGGGGTCGAACAGCCCCGGCTGCTCGGCCATCCAGTCGGCGAGGACCACGGCGAACCCCGCCTCCTGCAGCGCGGCGGTGACCCGGACGTCGTCATCGACGATGACCGCGACCGGGCGCTCGCGCGCCAGCCGCCGCACCACGGCCACCTTGACCAGCCGCGCGGGGCGCCGGTCGTCATTGGGGCGCAGGTGCACCGCACCAGCAGGGAAACCGTTGTCCGCCAACCACTTCTCGGTGGCGGCACGACACCGCTCGGGGCGCCCGCTGACGTACGCGATGACGTGGTCGGCCGCAAGCCGGTCGGCGGTGGCCCGTCCTTCGGGCAGCACCTGGTCGGCCTCGGCGGCGTCGAAGAAGTCGTCCCAGCGCTTCGGCTTCGTGCGCACGAGGTGCAGCCGGTGGCGGACGTCGGCGAGGACCCCGTCGAGGTCCAGCACCGCGTACGGGGGGTGCTGCGCGGCGTCTGGCACCGGGGGGGAGGACACCCCGCGAACCTAGCGGGAGTCGCCCCATAGAGTGCTTGTCATGGCCATCGACCCCGCATCCGTCGCCACCCTGCTGCCCGACACGGTGCCCATGGTGCGCACCCTCGAGCTGGAGTTCGTCGAGCTGTCGCATGAGCGCGCGGTGCTCCGGCTCCCGGACAACCCGTTGTGGCACAACCACCTCGGCGGCCCGCACGCCGGGGCGATGTTCACGCTGGGGGAGTCGGCCAGCGGCGCGATCGTGTTCGCCAACTTCGGCGACCTGCTGGATCGCGCCGTCCCGCTCGCGGTCGAGTGCACGATCCGCTACCTGCGGCTGGCGATGGGCGCGGTCGACGCAGAGGCGGTGCTGGATCGACCGGCGGCCGAGGTGGTCGCCGAGCTCGACGCCGGCACGCGCCCGGAGTTCCCGGTGTCGATCACGATCCGCGACCACGCGGGCGAGACCACCGGCGTGATGACCGTGCTCTGGACGCTCCGGCCGCACCGCAAGGCCTGACCGGTCGGCCGCACCCCTACGGAAGCTCCCAGGTGTGCACCGGCTCGTTGCTGTGCATGCCGACGAGGTAGTCCAGGGTCATCCGCCGCAGCGCCTCCCAGCGGTCGAACCCGGCGGCCTCGTACGCGTCGACGGCCGCGACCTGCCAGGTGGCGCCGTTGCGTCCGGTGGTGCACCGCTGCTCGATGATGCCGAGCAGCCGGTGGGCCACCGCGGGGTCGACGCCCCAGGCGGCCAGGCCGGTGTAGGCGAGGGGGAGCAGCCGGCGGAGAACAAGCTCGGCGACCGGCACCTCTCCGAGGCCGGGCCAATAGAGCTCGGCGTCCAACCCGCGCTGGGCGCCCTGGAGGAAGTTCTCCTCGGCGGCCCGAAACGACATCTGCGACCAGACCGGGCGGTCGAGGTCGACCAAGGCGCGCAGCGCGCCGTAGTAGAGGGCGCCGTTGGCCATGATGTCGACGACGGTGGGGCCCGAGGGGAGCACCCGGTTCTCAACCCGAAGGTGGGGGACGCCGTCGACGACGTCGTAGACCGGCCGGTTCCAGCGCCACACCGTGCCGTTGTGCAGCCGCAGCTCGGGGAGCAGCGGGGTGCCGCCCGCCGCGAGCACGGCCTCGGGGTCCTCGTCCTCGATCACCGGGAGCAGGGCGGGGAAGTAGCGGATGTTCTCCTCGAACAGGTCGAAGACGC
>Ga0114939_10000617_pt1 | contig 29712 bp, 26 predicted proteins | sample AshMeaCrysSpring_FD_87196 | JGI IMG/M metagenome (GOLD analysis project Ga0114939, IMG submission 87196) | Groundwater microbial communities from Big Spring, Nevada to study Microbial Dark Matter (Phase II) - Ash Meadows Crystal Spring | ecosystem: Environmental > Aquatic > Deep subsurface >...
ACGCCTCCCGGCCCCGGCGGCACGGTCGCGCCAGAGTTGCTCGCCGCGCTCTCGCTTTGCGGGGCCACCGAAATCTACCGCGCCGGCGGCGCGCAGGCCGTGGCGGCTCTCGCTTTCGGAACGCCGACCATCCGCGCCGTGCGCAAAATTTTCGGGCCCGGCAACGCGTATGTGGTCGAAGCCAAACGCCAGGTTTTCGGCCGGGTGGCCGTGGATTTGCTGCCGGGTCCGAGCGAGGTGCTCGTCATCGCCGATGCCGCCGCAAACCCGGAATGGGTCGCCGCCGACCTCCTCGCGCAGTGCGAACACGGCCACGGCAGCACCGGGATCCTCCTCACCGAGTCGGCCCGGCTTCTCGCGTCTGTCGAAAAGGCCGTCCTGCGGCAAATGAAAGACTCCGCCCGCAAAGACCACCTCGAAGAGGCCCTCGCCGCAACATGGCTCATCCAAACACGCGACGCCGACCACTCCATCGAACTCGCCAATGCCTTCGCCGCCGAACACGTCTCGATCGCCGCCGCCGAACCCGGCCGGATCGCCGCGCGACTCCACTCGGCGGGAGCCATTTTCCTGGGCGGACTCTCCCCCGTCGCCGCAGGCGATTTCCTCGCGGGCCCGAGCCACGAATTGCCCACCGGCGGGGCCGGCAAGGCCTTCGCCGGTCTCACCGTGGACCAATTCCAGCGCCGCACAAGCGTCGTCCTCTTCGACGAACCCGCCCTCCGCGCCTCCCTTCCCTATTTGGAAACGTTCTCGGCGGTCGAGGGACTCGAGGCCCACGCCCGGTCGGCCCGCATCCGCCTCGAAAAACCGGGACGCTCGCGCTGACACTGGGAAATTGCCAGCACGCCATTCCCACCCTAGGATCGGATATGGACACCGACTGGCGGCGAGCCTTCCACCCGAACGCGGGCATTTCCTGGCGCGACCTCGATTCGGTCGTGGCCGCCATCGAAGGCCGCGGCTACCGGGTCGGGCGCGACCCGCTCGGCCGCATCGTGCGGGTCAATGCGACCGGCGGCAACGACCTGCTGAGGTCGTTCTTCGCGCCGACCGACGACCCCGCGGCGCACCTTCCGCGGGATCTTGTGCGGGAACTGGATGCGGAGTTCGGGTGTGGGGGCTGAGTGTCCGCCGGACGGCGCCCCAGTGCGCCACCTTTACGTGCATGTGCCGTTCTGCCCGCGCATTTGTCCGTATTGCAATTTCTACAAGAGCCCGGCCTCCGAGGGGGGCTTCGCCGCCTATGTGGAGGCCGTTTGCGCCGAGGCCCGGCGGTTTCCCGGGCCTGTCGCACCCGGGACGGTTTTTTTCGGCGGCGGCACTCCGACCGCGCTCAACGAGCGCCAGTTGCGCGCTTTGATCGGCGGCCTCGGCTCGGTTTTTGATTTGAGCGGGGTGAAGGAATTCACGGTCGAAATGAATCCCTCCACCGTCTCCGCCTCGAAGGCGGAAACCCTGCTCGCCCTCGGAGTCAACCGGGCGAGCGTCGGCGTCCAAAGCTGGCACGACCGCCACCTGGCGACTCTCGGGCGCAACCACTCCGCGGAAATCGCGGCCGGCACGATCCGGACCCTCCGCGAGGCGGGTTTCGAAAACATCGGCATCGATCTCATTTTCGGAATCCCCGGTCAGACCCGCGCCGATTGGGCCGCGACGCTCGACCGCACGATCGGGTTCTCGCCGTCGCACATTTCCGCCTACTCGCTCACCTACGAGGAAGATACCGAATTTTTCCTGCGCCTCGGCCGGGGCGAATTCGCCCGCGACGAACACCTCGACGCCGACCTCTTCGACCTCGCGGCGGAGCACCTCGAGCAAGCCGGCTACGCCGCCTACGAAACTTCCAACTTCGCCCGCCCCGGCGCGGAGTGCCTGCACAACCTGCGCATCTGGCGCGGCGCGGACTTCCTCGGACTCGGCCCGAGCGCGGTCTCCACGGTCGCCGGAACCCGCTGGCAGAACCTCTGCGACACGAAGGCCTACGTCGAATGCTTGGCACGCGGAGGCGACCCCCGCAGATCCCACGAACAAATCGGACCCGCCGAACTCCGCACCGAGCGCATCGCCCTCGGGCTCCGCCTCGCCGAGGGCATCGACGGGGCGCTCGCCGCCGGACCCCGCCTCGAAGACCTCGTCGCCGGGGGCCTCCTCGAGCATCACAACGGCCGCATCCGCATCCCCCGCAAAGCCCGCGCGCTGGCCGACGAGATCATCCTTTCTCTGGTTTGAGCGCCGGGGCGGAATCGGGAACCGAAAGAAGCCACTCCCTGCCGTGGAGCACGAATTGCCGCTCTCCCCGGAATGTTCCCAGCTCGCCAAAAAGCGCCAGCTTTCCCTGTGCGCGCACCAGTTCCCTGATCTTCGAGCGGAGCACCTTGTCTGGCGTGAAGAGGACGAAATTCGAGCCGCAGACGTGGATGTTCGCGCGTCCCCGTCCGTCGATCCAGGCCGGGCCCTCGACCCGGAACACCCGCCCGTCGAGCTCGGCCGAGAAGAGATCATGCGCGGCGGGGTCCAGCGCGTTGCGGAAAAGATCCACCGGCGAAATATTCACCGCAACCGGCTCGCCGGACCCGAAGGGTGTCTCACTGGGCTTGCGCAGACCGATCGTCCGCCCGGTGTCGCCGTCAGCGACCGTGCGGAATTTCGCATAGAGCGGGAAGTGGTCGGAAAACCCCGCCGGGGTCTCCCCCCGCGACCATCGCCGCGGCCGGCCGAAGACATCGGCGTTCAATCCCGGCAGGCTCAACACCGCGAAGGAATTGTCGGCATACTGGATGCCACGGAAATCATAGAGTCCGCGCGTCAACAGAATGTGCATGAGCGTGCCCCACTCGCCCTTGAAAATATCGCTGCCCCGCTTGTCCGAGGGTAGCTCGAACCACAGGTTGTAAAGCCCGGCCCGGCCGCCCAGCAGCGCCAGTTCGTTGCCCTGCGAGCCAAGGATGTCGTTGATGGCGGTCTTGCGGAAGTGGCGGTAGCGGCGGTCCTGGTTGTAGTGCGAGTTGAGGTCGCCCGCGATGAGGATATCGGCATGCGGATCGGCGGCGAGGATCTCGTCGATCCGCCCGCGCAGGGTCTCCGCATTCGCCATGCGCAGCCTTTCGGATTCGATATCGCCCGCGCCCGATTTCCAGTGATTGGCGAAGACAGTCAACGGGTGCCCGTCCACAAGAATACGGGCCTCGAGGATCGCACGGGCCCCGCGCGTGAAGTGCGTGCGCGTTTCCTCGATCGGAAATTTCGAGAGAATCACGCTCCGGACGGCGACCGGCCGCCCGTCTTCATACGATCCCGGCCGCTCGGACGTCGTCGCGATCTCGTAGGAACCCAGCCCGGCGTCGTCCAGCGCCTTCGACAACCAGGCCTCGGCCGGCAGGCCCGCGAGTTCCGCGGGGAGCGGGTCGGCGGCAAGCAGACCCGCCAGCGGGGTGCCGCGATGCTTTTCCAGCCACGTTTTCAAATCGCGGATTCCGCTCCGCGGGGTCTGGTCGAGTTCGATCTCGTTGAGGACCACGATCCCGGGCCCGCGGCCGCCATCGACCCGCGAGAGCACGCTGGCGATGTTGGCCGCCTTCACGGCCAGGTGGCGCGGTCCGTATTTTTCCGGCGCGTAGTCCTCGTAGGCGCTCACCCCGTCCACATCGAAAAAATTTTCCACATTGTAAACCACCACCGAAAAATCGACGGCCCGCGCCACCGACATGGCCGCGACAAATGCCGCCGCCCGCACGAGGGCCGCCATCGGTCCGGCCGTTGGGTGAACCCGGGAGCTCATGCCACTCCTTTCATCCAGCCCCGCCCGGGAGGCAACTCCAAAAGCCGCTCCGGGCAGCGACGAGGTGCTTGTTGGAATCGCTGCGGGAGCACAAGAGCGGTTTGACCCGGCGGAAAAATCGGATACAAATCGGGTCTTGGCCCCGCGACTTCTCATCACCCTTTTTCTTTTCCTCGCCGCGGGCCCGTGCCTTCGCGCGGCCGAGGAAATCAAGGTGCCTTTCAATTTCCAGTGGGGGGAATCCGCCTCGCGCCTCGAGGCTGCGATCGGGAGTGTCAAGGCGCGGGTCGTCGAGCGCAAAGACGTGCGGGGGCGCCAGTGCCTTGTGGTCGAGGGCATCCCGCAGAAGTTGCTCCAGCGGGCGCTGTTTTATTTCGACTCCGACGCGCTCAACGAGATCGAACTCCACTACGGCGATTCGACCTGGGATTCCTCGCGCTACGGGGCGTTCTTCGATCAAACGCGGCGCAACATCGAGGCCAAATACGGGATCGGCCGCGTGATCGCCCGCCAGAAAACCCGCGAGGCCGATGTTTTGCAGACCCTCATCGGCTACCAGTGGACCCAGCCCTCGACCTCGCTCGCGCTGTTTTATTACACGGCCGAGAAAGGCGTGGACACCTTCCGGTTGTTGAGCCTGCACTACCGCGGATACTGAAATTGCATTTGGGGTGGACCGCGCGGGATTTTTGCGCATGATTCCCTGCGCTATGTCAAAATATGATTTGGTTGTGATTGGGGGCGGGCCGGCCGGTTATGTGGGAGCCATCCGCGCCGGACAGCTCGGAAAAAAGGTCGCGGTTGTGGAAATGGACCGCGCGGGCGGCACATGTCTGAACTGGGGTTGCATCCCCACCAAGTCGCTCCTCAAAAACGCGGAGGTTTTCAGCCAGCTCAAGCACCACGCCTCCGACTTCGGGATCAAAGTGGAAGGGCTCTCTTTCGACTGGTCGAAAATCATCGGCCGCAGCCGCAAGGTCGCCGACCGCCTCGCCGGCGGCATCGAGATGCTTTTCAAGAAAAACAAGGTCGATTACATCCGCGGCACGGCCTCGATTCCCAAAGCCGGCACGGTGAGCGTGACCGCCGCCGACGGCAAAACGAGCGAACTCGCGGCCGACCGCATCCTTGTCGCCACGGGGGTCGTCACGCGTCCGATGCCGGGCCTTCCCTTCAACGGACAGACCGTCATCGGCAGCAAACAGGCCATGGTGCTTGAGAAACAACCCGAGGACATCATCATCGTCGGCGCGGGCGCCATCGGCATCGAGTTCGCCTACTTCTTCAACGCCTTCGGCACAAAGGTGACCGTCGTGGAAATGATGCCGAATATCCTCCCCGTCGAGGATACCGAAGTGAGCGTCGCCTTGGAAAAGTCCCTCTCCAAGCAGGGCATCAAGCTCCTCACCGGCACGAAGGTCGAAAAAGCGACCGTGGGCGGCCGCGGCGTCCAGTTGGAAGTTTCCGGCAAAGCCAAAGAGACCCTCGAAGCGTGCGCGGCGCTCATCGCGATCGGAGTAAGCCCGTTGCTCCCCGGCGGCGTCCAACTCGCCACCGACGAAAAAGGGTGGATCAAAACCGACGACAATTACGAGACCAGCGTCAAGGGCGTCTTCGCCGCGGGCGATATCATCGGGCCGCCATGGCTCGCCCACGTCGCAAGCTTCGAAGCCGTGCAGGCCGTCGAAGGCATGTTCGGCGTCGCCAAGCCGCGCAAGGTGAGTGTCTTCCCGGGCTGCACGTATTGCCAGCCGCAGGTGGCCAGCGTCGGCCTTACCGAGCGCGCCGCCAAAGAAAAGGGCCTCAAATTCAAGGTCGGGAAGTTCCCCTTCCTCGCCAGTGGAAAAGCGCTCGCGGTCGGCGAGAGCGACGGGTTTGTGAAGCTCGTCGTCGGCGAACCCAACGGCGAAATCCTCGGAGCCCACATCATCGGAGCCGACGCCACCGAGATGATCGCCGAGCTGGGTCTCGCGGTCTCCCTCGAAGCCACGACCGACGAGCTCATCTCCACGATCCACGCCCACCCCACGCTCAGCGAATCCGTCCACGAAGCCGCCCACGCGGCCCACGGACACGCCATTCACATTTAGGATCCCCCGCCTTCCGGCCGGGATCCCCCAATCTAATGTCCGCGATCCTGGCGTGTGAATCCCTCTCCTGCGTCCGGGACGGATGGAATCCCTCCCATCCGTCCCGCGTCGAGGGCGTCTCCGCCGCCTTTCACCAGGGCGGGGTCACCGGCGTCACCGGCCCGGATGGTTGCGGCAAAGGCCTCCTGCTCAACCTGCTCGGGTTGCTCGAGCGTCCGGATTCCGGTCGCGTTTTTCTGGATGGCGAGCGGGTGGACGGTCTCGCGCCCCACGATTTGCGGGAAGTGCGGAACCAGAATTTCGGGTTTGTCTTCAGCCAGCGCGCGTTGCTGCCGGCGTTCACAGTCGCCGAGAATGTGGCGATGCCGCTTTTCCGCATCCGGGGCGACGACCCCGCGCAAGCCCGCGAGCGCACGATCGGGGTCCTCGATTTCTGCGGGATCTCGTCGTATTCGGGCGAACTCGCCGACCGCATCCCGGAGGAGGCGCAAAACCTTGTCCCGCTCGCCCGCGCGCTTGTTCACGGGCCCCGCATCCTTGTCGCCATCCGCCCGAAAGGCTCGCCGCTCCTGCTGGAATGCGCCGCCCGCGCCGCCCGCGCATTCCACCTCTGCGTCCTTTGGGCGGACGAAGAAACCCACCTCGCCCCCTTCGCCGACCGCCTCGTCCGCCTCCGCGACGGCAAACTTCTGCCGGATTGAACACGCGCCCGCCGACCCCCGTTCTCGCCGACCCCGGCACCGCGCGCGCGTCGAACCTCGCCATCGCCCTGCTCTGGCTGCCCCGCGCCCGGCGGGAGGACGCCCTTGTGTATTTCCGGTTCTGCCGCGCCGTGGATGATCTCGCCGACGACCCGGGGCTCCCGGCCGCCGCGAAGATCGGCGCGCTCTCCGCATGGAAGTCGGCCCTCGCCGGCGGGACCGGACTCCCCGCCGAACTCGCCCGCGTGCTCGACGCGCACCGCATTCCGCCCGCCTGGCCGCTTGCGCTGGTCGATGGCTGCCTGCGCGATGCCGACCCGCGCCCGTTTGCGACCCTGCCCGATTTGCTTGGATATTGCTGGCAGGTCGCCCCGGCTGTCGGACTCGCCTGCACGCGCATCTTCGGTTGCGCCTCGCCCGAATCCGCCGCCTATGCCGAGAACCTCGGCTATGCCCTCCAGTTGACGAATATCGCCCGCGATGTGCGTGCCGACGCCGAAATCGGGCGCGCCTACATTCCACTCGATATCCTCGCCGCCCTGCGAATCCCGAGCCCGCTCGACCCGTCCGCCCCGCCGCCGCCGCGCCTGCCGGAAGCCATCCGCCGGATCACCGCCGAGGCCCGCCGGTTCTTTTCCCTGGCCGTTCCCCCGCCCGCCGACCGTCTCGCCCTGCGCCCCGCGATTGCCATGCAAAACCTCTACACGCGCCTGCTCGATAAAATTGAAGCCCGCAACTGCGACACATGGACGGCAAGGCCGCGGCTCACGGCATTCGAAAAATTCCTCGGACTCCTCTCCGCCTTTGCAGGTCCCGGCAGGCGCGGGGGATGAGCGCTTTCTTGTCCAAGACCGGCCATGGGCGCTACTTGGTTTTTGCGGTCACGCCGGATGTGATGGCAAGGACGGCGGGAACACCGCGCTTGTGGGGGCCGTAAACCACGTCGATCGAAGAAATCTCCACGTCGGGCCTCGGATTGTCCCATTGCTTCGAATACACGGCGGCGGAAAACCCGGTGTCCGCGTAGGGCTTTGTCCACGCGAGCTGTGCGCCCGGAAGCGCCGCCGCGTCCTTCACTTTGTAATCGCCGATGTCGGCCTCGCCGAAGATCGTAACGATCTCGTCCCTGCCGTCCTTGTGGTGGACGACGTAGCGGAACATCTCGAAGTTTTTCCCGGCCGCAATTTCCCGGGGCGGCATCTTCTTGTCGATACGCGCGGTATGAAGGAAAAACAGGGCGTCCGCCATGCGGCCGACCGGGATTCCCCTCACCTCCGCCGGGGGATTGTTCGGGATGCCGGGCGCTCCCAGCATGACGCACGTGGGAACCGGTGAGGTTTTGAAATCGAAAATATCATACTTCACGCCGGCGAGGGTTTGTTCGCCGGTCGGCAGATCGGCGGGTGAAGGCCGCGTCGCCGAACCATCCGCGCTCCGTCCGGAATTGGTTCGCGTGTTTGTCGATCGGCACCGGGGAATAATCGAGGTTCGCCCCGGCGATGACCGTCTTTCCACCGCCGAAGGGGGATCCCAGATTGCGCAGCATCGACGCCAGCACGGACCGCTTCTTCGTGGCATTCACGGGCACTTCCTCGGTGTCGAAATGCAGGCGGGCCGGCGGATTTTTGTCGAAACCGACGAATTGCCCGTTGACGACGAGCGTCGTGTTGAGGTTGTTGGCGGGGAAGACAAGATAGAACGAACTTCCTTTCCTGTCCTCCGGCAGATTCACCTTTGTGAGATACCACACGCGGTGGGCAAAAAGCAGGTCGGGCCGCAAAGTGCCCTTGTCACATCCCAGCAGTGCAGCATCTCTGTTTCCAAGATGCTGTCGGGCGAGTCCGGATCATCCAGTTTCAAGGAGAGCAACTCGTTTGTCATGGGACCGTTGGGCGGTCGTGAGATCACGTTTTCATCGGATTCCGCCATGGATATCGGGGTGGTGCTTCGTGAATTGAAAGATGCCGTCCACTTGGGCCTTGGGCTGACCCCCCACAAAACCGCCCTGCCCGCGTCCGGCGAAGTCGTCTGGACCATGGGTGAATAGTGCGAGCCGAAAATTTGGGCTCATACGGAGGTTCGCGCTCCCGACATTGAGGTTCGCCATCCCGGCGTTGGCGTCATGCGCGGATTTGGGGCGGGGCAGCGATTCCGGAATGACAATTCTCGAGATCGCTGAAATTTCATCCGGCAACTTGATCCGGAGCGGGTTTCCTGCAAATATCCAAGCGGAATGCGGCGTCTATTCCCCGCGCCGAACCCGCCCAACGCCAACCGCCACCATGTCGTCATCCACCGTCTGCGACTCCATCCTGGTCAAACAGGGGCTCTCGCCACAGGGCAAGATGAGCGGGCAGATTTCGTTTTCGACGGTGAGCCTCGGCACGCGCCTGCGGGAGCTTCTCGACATGGGCTACGGGAGCGACGACCTCTACGGCATTGTGATCCCGCTCCTCATGCAGGGGAAAGTGCGCATCGACCACGCCGAGCGCTCGGAGCGCCTCGAACTCGAGGACCCCGCGTCCAAACAGACACGCTCCGCCGCGATCCAGAACTTCGAGGAATTTTGGGCGGCCGCCGGCAATCCGCAAAGGCCCGACCCGCCGGCATGAACGAACCGTCCACCGGAGGCGCGCTGAGTCCGACCGATTGGGAATACCTCGCCGAGTCGCTCGAAGAAATGGGGCTGCGTCCGGGGCATTCCCAGCCGCCCGCCTACCGGCTTCACGAACATCTCGCCGAGGCCAACGGGATTCCGGCCGGCGAGGCGCTGGAGTGGCTGGCCGGAGCGTTCCACATGGTGCCGGTGGCGCCGGCGCGCGCGCATTGTTCGAGCCGGGCCGAGATGGCCTTCCGGCGGTTCGCGGTGGCCGGCGACAATCACGGGTGGATGCCGTTCGGCACGCTCGGACCGTTGTTGATCTGCGCGCATTTCAATCCTTCCTCGGGCGGCATGTGGGGGATTCCCACCGAGTTTGTGATCCCGGTGATCATCCCCCAGGCGTCCTACGAGGAACTCCGCGACAGCGTGCTCGAGAAGATCGCGGTCCGCCCCCTGGAGCGCGCGACCCCGCACACCTTTTCCCGCCTGCCGCCCACCGGTGGCAACCTCGATCAATTGCTCGACTGGCTCATCGAGGAATACCCGCTCGACAAGCCCGAGTCGCGTCAGCGCATCGCCGCCGAACGCGAGCAATTGCTGGCCGATGGCGGGCCGGACGCCCTTCGCCGGCTCTCGCGCGGGCTCGGGCTGGCGCTGCATTTTCTCTCCACGCGGGAGGCGTGTTTCAATCCCGAACACGCGCCGTCGCAGTCGATCTTCCCCGACGCCCTTCTGGAGAAGCACGCCGTTTACCCGCTCTACTGCGGCAGGCGGGTGGTTTACCTGCTCTCGGAAAACAAGCACGACTACGCGTTCGAGGACGAATGGCTCTCGGGCGGCCACGAGGCGTTCACCTTCCGCATGGTGCAGGCGGACCGCCCGGCGATCCTGCGTGTGATCTCGCGCGAGCGGGGGCGCGTGGCGCAGTCGTCCTCCGCCTCGCCGGAGGCCGGGCTGGTCGATGCGGGAAACGAAAACGCGATCGAGATCGATCCCGCCCAGGCCGAGCGGATCAACCCGTCCAGCATGGATGTGACGCCCGAGCAGGTCATGCATTGGGTGCTGCACCGCGCGGTGGCCGCCGGCGCGAGCGACCTCCATATCGAAAAATTCTACAACATGGCGCGGTTCCGCTCGCGCATCGACGGCGGGCTGCGCACGCTTCACGCCTGCCCGGAGGACCAGCTCCCCCGCTTTGTGAGCCTCATCAAAAACTGGTCGAACATGGGCCAGCGCCGCCACTCGATCGAGGACGGCCGGTTCTCGATGCACATCGGCCAGCGCCGCATCGACGGCCGCGTCTCGGCCATCCCCTGCCGCAAACAACAACAAAAAATCACCATCCGCTTTCTCGACAAACAGGGCGGCATCAAAAAACTCGACGCCCTCAGCCTCACCGCCGACCAACTCGCCACCCTCCGCGGGGCCATGGCGCGCGACCAGGGCCTCATCCTCATCACAGGCCCCACCGGCAGCGGCAAGACCACGACCCTCTACGCCCTCCTCGACAGCGTCAACGGCGAGGCCCTCAATATCCACACCGTCGAGGACCCCATCGAATACGAAATCGAGGGCATCAACCAAACCCAGACCGACCCCGCCAACGGCGTCACCTTTGCCGACGGTCTCCGCGGCCTCATGCGCGCGGATCCGGATGTCATCCTCATCGGCGAATGCCGCGACGAGGAGACCGCCACGGCGGCCGTCACGGCCGCGCTCACCGGCCACCTTGTGCTCACGACCCTGCATGCGAACGACTCGCTGAGGGCGGTGAGCCGGTTTCTCTCGATGGGCATCCCGCCGTATTTGCTGGCCGACGCCCTCGCGCTTTCCCAAGCCCAGCGGCTCGTCCGCAGGCTGTGTCAGGTCTGCCGGAAACCGGTCGTGCCCGGACGCCACGAACGCGCGATTTTCGAGGCCAACCGGGTGCCGGTGGCGGCCGACCACATCTTTGAACCGCAGGGATGCCAGGACTGCGGGGATACCGGCTACCGCGGCCGGATCGCGCTCATGGAGCTGTGTCCGGTCAACTCCGAGTTGTCGGCCTTGATCGCGGCCGGGGCGCCCCAGGACCGCCTGCGCGAGTGCGCCCTCAAATCGGGATTCCAAACCCTTTACCAACAGGGCCTCAGCCATGTGCTCGAGGGGCAGACGTCGCTCGAAGAAGTCGCCTGCCTCGCCTACACGTCGTTGGTCGAAGACCCCGCCGGGATCGACCCGGGGCCCGCCATTTGACGGCCGCGGCGGCCGGCCAACGAATGATCCCGATTTTCCCATGAGCGCGGCGGCCGCTTTGCTCGCGGGACTCGCCATCGTGGCGGTCCAAATGTTTTACGGCGGATTGCTCCGTCCGGTCTTCGCCATTCCGGGGTTCCTGATCCTCGGAGGCGCGGCGGTGCTCGCGGCTGGAAGCGGGTTCCGCCGCGGACACCCCCCCGCGCGGACCGGGCTGGTTTTGCTCGTGCTGGCGCTGGCGGGGTGGATGCTCTGGCGGTGCGGCGAGGCTCCCGCGACGGCGGCCACCGACGCGTGGGTGCGGCTGGTGGTGGCTTGTCTGGCGGCATGGCTGCTTTTTGCGGCGGGGGTCCCCGAGGCGCGCTGGCGGCTGGCCTTCCTCTGTGTGCTCATGGTTGCCGGGCTGGTTCAGGCGGCGACGGGGGCCTTTCAATTTCTGAACCGGACTCCGGACATGCCGTTCGGATGGATGTCCGAACAACTGCGGATCTGGTATGGCGGCCGTCTGGCAACCCGCGCGCACGGATTCTATATCAACGCGAACCACCTCGCGTGGTTCCTCAATCTTGCCGGACTTGGCGCGCTCGCGGCGGGCTGCTGGGCGCGCTGGCCCGCCTGGGCGCGGGTCGTGGCGGTTTACGTCGCGGCGGCCTGCCTCGCGGGCTGCCTGCCGACGCTGAGCCGTGGCGGGTTTCTCGGGTTGCTGGCCGGGCTGAGCGCGTTCCTGCTGGCCAGCGGGTTCGCGCTGGCGCTGGGGGCCCGCGGACGCCGGATCGCCTCGACGCTGGCGGTGGGAGCCGGCGTGCTGGTGGCCGGGGGCGCGGCATGGTTCGTCTTCGCGGGGAGCTTCACCGTGCAGGGCCGCCTGGCATTGCTTTTCGATGATTCTTATCGTCCGGCCGTCTTCGAGGCCGTCTCCCGCCAGTTCCAGCTCGAGCCCCTCACGGGCGGTGGGCCGGGCGCCTTCGAGCGCGCGGCGCGCGAGTTCCGCGTCTCGGCGGCCGCGACCGACGATATTTTCGCGCACAATGACTGGGCTCAACTCGCGGCCGATTTCGGCTTTCCCGCGCTGGCCCTGCTTGTGCTCTTTGCCGTGGCGACGGCGGCTTCGGGAATCTCCGGATTGGCGGCCGCCGGACGGCGCGGGCTGGCGGGAGCCGGGTCGGTTTCCAGCAATGCCGTGGCCGTGCAGATCGCCGGACTCTCCGGCTTTGCCGCGTGCGCGACGCATTCGTTTTTCGATTTCAATATGCAAATCCCGGCCAACGCCCTGCTGGCGGCGGCCTTCGCGGGACTGCTTGCGAATCCGGGATTGAGGCGGGAAAACGCGGGCCCGCTCGAACGCGGCCGGTCGGTGGCGGGATCGCTGCTCGGAGGAATGGCGGGTGCGGTTCTGGTCTGGCTGTGTCTGCGGGATGGCGGGCGCGATTGGTGGCTGCTGCAGGCCGAGAATGCGCTGCTGCGCGGCGAACCGGCGGTCGCGGCCTCGATCACATCCGATATCCTTGCGGACGCCCCCCACCAATACGAGGCGATGATCCTCCGAGCCCGCGCCCTGCTCGACACACAGGCGGGAACCGGCGGCCGCGCCGCCGCCTCGAAAAATGCCCTCCAAGCCGCCCGCGAACTCGAAGAGGCCGCCCGCATCCAGCCACTGGACAGCCTCGGTGAAGTGGCGCTGGCCGCCGCCTACGGACGCGCCGGGCGGTCCACCCTCTCCCGCGATGCCGCCGCCCGCGCGGTCGGCCTGCACCCGCTCAACGGGCCCGGCTATGAATATCTGGCCATGGCACACGAACTCCGCCGCGAGTTCCCCGAGGCCGCCCGCCTATACGGACTCGCCGCGGCTCTGCCCGGTGGCGAGAATTCCCGCGAGCGCCTCCGCCTGCTCCGCGAGGCGGGTCTCGTGCAATAATCTGTTCCATGTCCAACCCCCGGCTTTCAGATCGCAAAGCGCCGGGCCGGGGTCAGCCCACGGGCGGGCAGGAACAGAACACGTTGCGGTCGCCGAAGACGTTGTCGATGCGGGCGACGGCGGGCCAGAACTTGTGGGCTTCCAGATAGGGGAGCGGGTAGGCGGCCTGGCGCCGCGAGTAGGGGTGGTTCCAGTCGTCGGCGGTGACTTTGCGGGCGGTGTGCGGGGCGTTTTTGAGCGGGTTGTCCTCGCGCGGGAGGTGTCCGGCTTCGATGGCGTCGAGTTCGGCGCGGATGGCGAGCATGGCGTCGCAGAAGCGGTCGAGTTCGGCGCGGGATTCGCTCTCGGTGGGCTCGACCATGAGGGTGCCGGGGACGGGCCAGCTCATGGTGGGGGAGTGGAACCCGAAGTCCATGAGGCGCTTGGCGACGTCCTCGACTTCGACACCGGCGCGGGATTTCCATTCGCGGAGGTCGAGGATGCACTCGTGGGCGACAAGGCCGCTTTTGCCGGTGAAAAGAATCGGGAAGGCGTCCTTGAGGCGCGCGGCGATGTAGTTGGCATTCAGAATGGCGACTTCGGTGGCGCGTTTGAGGCCGTCGGGGCCCATCATGGCGATATACATCCACGGGATGACGAGGATGCTCGCGCTGCCGTATTTGGCCGAACTCACCGGGCCTGTGGAGGACGAGGGTTCCAGCGGGTCGCCGGGGAGGAACGGGGCAAGGTGCGGAGCGGCGCAGATCGGGCCCACTCCGGGGCCTCCGCCGCCGTGCGGGATGCAGAACGTTTTATGAAGGTTGAGGTGGCAGACATCCGCCCCGATGAGTGCCGGGCTGCAAAGGCCGACCTGGGCGTTCATATTCGCGCCGTCCATATAAACCTGGCCGCCGGCGTCGTGGACCTTCTGGCAAATGTCTCGGATGGATTCCTCGAAGACGCCGTGGGTGGACGGGTAGGTGACCATGAGGGCGGCGAGGGAATCGCGGTGCGCCGCGATCTTCGCGTCGAGGTCGGCCGTGTCGATGTCGCCGTCGGGCAGGCAGGCCACCGGGACAACCTTGAAGCCGGCCATGACCGCGCTGGCCGGATTCGTGCCGTGCGCGGAGGTCGGGATGAGGCACACGTCGCGGCCGGAATCGCCTTTCGAGTGCAGGTAGCCGCGGATGGCGAGAAGGCCGGCGTATTCGCCCTGCGAGCCGGCATTGGGCTGGAGCGAAACGGCGGGCAGGCCGGTGATCTCGCCGAGCCATTTCTCGAGTTGGCCGGCGAGCGCGGCGTATCCGCCGACCTGGTCGGCGGGGGCGAACGGGTGGACGTCGCCGGCTCCCGGCCATGTGACGGGGAGCATTTCGCTGGCGGCGTTGAGCTTCATCGTGCAGGACCCCAGCGGGATCATCGACGTTGTGAGCGAGAGGTCTTTGGATTCCAGGCGGCGGATGTAGCGCTGGAGCTCGGTCTCGGTGTGGTAGGTCCGGAAGACGGGGTGTTTGAGGATATCCGAGGTGCGGGCGAGCGGCTCGGGGATGATGTCCGAAGCCGAATCGGGGACCTCGTAGGCGGACGATCCGAAGACCTCCGCGATCGAAACAATGTCGGTGGTCGTGGCGTCGAGGGGGATGCAGACCGCGTGGTCGTCGAGTTTGCGGAAGTTGAGGCCCTTGGCCGAGGCGGCTTCGAGGATCTGGTCGGCACTTTTCTCCACCAACCAAACGCGGATCGTGTCGAAGAAGGGTCCGGGATGGACCGAGATGCCGGTGCGGCGGAGGGCAGTGGCGAGCTGGACGGCGAGGTGGTGGACGCGGCGGGCAATGGTGCGGATGCCGTCGGGGCCGTGATAGACGGCATACATCGAGGCCATCACGGCGAGGAGGACCTGGGCGGTGCAGATATTGCTGGTGGCCTTGTCGCGGCGGATGTGTTGTTCGCGGGTTTGCAGGGTGAGGCGGAGGGCGGGTTTGCCCGATGCGTCGCGCGAGACGCCGACGAGGCGTCCCGGCATGCGGCGTTTGTGTTCCTCGCGGGTGGCCAGGAAGGCGGCGTGGGGGCCTCCGAATCCCATGGGGACTCCGAAGCGCTGGGCGGAGCCGACGACAATATCGGCACCGCATTCGCCGGGCGGCGTGATGAGCGCGAGCGCGAGGAGGTCGGCGCAGACAACCGCCAGCGCGCCCGCCGCATGCACCTTCGCGATAATGGGCGGCAGGTTGTGGATGACGCCGTCGGTGGCGGGGTATTGGATGAAGGCCGCGAAGACCGTCTCGGTGGTGAATTCGTGGACCGGCCCGGTGAGGATGCGGATGCCGAGCGGCTCGGCGCGTGTGCGGAGGACGGCGAGGGTTTGCGGGTGGCAGTCGTTGGCGACAAAGATCGCGTCGCCGCCTTTGGCGGCGTGCGCCATCGTCATGGCCTCTGCGGCGGCCGTGCCTTCGTCGAGCAGGGACGCGTTGGCAATCTCCATTGCGGTGAGATCGCAGATCATGGTCTGGAAATTCAGGAGCGCCTCGAGGCGGCCTTGGGCGATCTCGGCCTGATACGGGGTGTAGGCGGTGTACCAGCCCGGGTTTTCGAGGATATTGCGGCGGATAACCGCCGGGGTGTGGGTGCCGTGGTAGCCCATCCCGATGTGCGAAACGAGAACCTCGTTATCGACCATGATCGCAGCGAGATCTTCGATGGCATCCTCCTCCGAGCGGGCGGGCGGCAGGTCGAGCGGGTCGTGCAGACGGATGTCGTCGGGCACCGTCCTCGCGACGAGGTCGTCGAGCGACTTGAGGCCGAGCACGGCCAGCATGTCGGCAATTTCGGATTCGGAGGGGCCTATGTGGCGCCGCGAGAAGGGCACGGAACTCATCTGGAAATGTGGGCGGTGTAAGCGGCGGCGTCTTTCAAATTTTCCACCTCGGCGGGGTTGGCCGGGCGGAGCTTGAAGATCCAGCCCTCGCCATACGGGTCGGTATTGAGCAGGGCCGGATTGTCGGAGAGGGCGGAATTCGCAGCGGTGACCTCGCCGCCGATGGGGGCGTAGATATCGCTGGCGGCCTTGACCGACTCGACGACGGCCGCGACGGCTCCGGCCTGGAAGGTGGCTCCGGGTTTCGGCGGCTCGGCAAAGACGATATCGGTGAGTTCGGCCTGGGCGTGGTCGGTGATTCCAACGGTTGCGGTGCCATCGGATTCCATGCGGACCCATTCATGCGAGTCGGCGTAGCGGAGGTCGGTCGGGATGTTCATAGTGATTTTTTGAGGAAGGGTTTGCGGACGACTTCGGCCGGATATTGACGCCCTCGGACGTCGATTTCAAGGCGGGTTCCGGGAGCCGCACAGGCGGGGTCGAGGCGGGCGAGCGCGATGGCGGCTCCGAGCGACGGGGAAAGCCCGCCGGAGGTTGTCTCGCCGACCGGACGGCCGTCCTGCGCGACCGTGTAATGCGAACGCATCGGGGGCGACTTTTCGCGGACGACCAAGGCGCAGAGCCGCGAGGGGACGCCGGCGGCCTTCTGCGCGACGAGGGCGTCGCGGCCGATGAAGTCCCCCTTTTCGAGGTCCACAAAATATCCGAGGCCGGCTTCGAGCGGGGTGTGTTCGGGCGAGAGGTCGGACCCGTTGAGCGGGTAGCACATTTCGAGGCGGAGGACGTCGCGCGCGCCGAGGCCGCACGGGCGGGCACCGACGGCGGTCACCGCGTCCCAGAGGCTTTCCGCCTGGGCGTTCGGGCAAACGACCTCGAAGCCGGTTTCGCCGGTGTAGCCGGTGGTGGCGACGTAGGAAAATTGGCCGCCGCGGCGGATTTTGAGGACCCGGTTGCGGGCCGGCGGCAGGTCCCGTCCGAAGCAGGTTTTGAAGATATCCGTCGAGCGCGGGCCCTGGACGGCGATGGCCGAGAGCGAGGTGCTGGCGTCCTCGAAATCGACTCCGGGAACCGCGTGCGAGCGCATCCACGCCGCGTCCTCGTCGATCTTCGCGGCGTTGACCACGAGCAGGTATTCGTCGGCCGCCAGACAATACACGTAAAGGTCGTCGATGACACCGCCGCGCGGGTTGAGCAAAAACGAATACTGCGCCGCGCCCGGTTCGAGGGCCGAGACCCGGCTGGCGAGCAGGCTTTCGAGCCATTGGCATGCGCCCGGCCCCCTCACAAAAAACTCGCCCATGTGCGAGATGTCGAAGACGCCGCAGGCTTCGCGGACGGCGCGGTGTTCGTCGAGGATGCCCGCGTATTGGACCGGCATTTCCCAGCCCGCGAAATCGACGATCCGGCCGCTGGCGGCGACGTGTTTTTGGTAAAGGGAAGTTTTCATGATTTCGGGAAATGCAGATAGGTATACGTGTCGAGCACCTTCTCGTATTCATCGAGCAGGCGCATGGCTTCGCTCGGCTTGAGCCGGTCGGCGCGGATGGCGGCATCGACCTGGGCCTTCATTTTGCGGGCGAGTTCCTTGGTATCCCACTGGGTGAGCGAAAGGACCTGTCCGATGGTGCTGCCCTCGAGGACTTCTTCGACGTAGTAGCCGCATTCCTCGTCGTCATCGAGGTAGATGTGTATTTCGTTGACCCGTCCGAAAAGGTTGTGAAGGTCGCCCATGATGTCCTGGTAGGCGCCGACGAGGAAGAATCCGATGTCGTAGGTTTCGCCCGGTTCGATGCGGTGCAGGGGAAGGGTCTGCTTGACATCCTGGAGGTCCACAAACTTGCTCACTTTGCCGTCCGAGTCGCAGGTGATGTCCACGAGGGTCGCGTTGCGGTCGGGGAATTCGTCGAGGCGGGCGATCGGCATGACCGGGAAAAGCTGGCCGAGCGCCCAGTGGTCGAGAAGGGATTGGAAGACGGAGAAGTTGCAGAGGTATTGGTCGGCGATGGCGACCTCGAGGTCTTTGACTTCCTCCGGGATATAGCGCATGCCATGGAACATGGCCACGATCTGGGCGGCGACTTCCCAATAGACCGACTCGAGGCGGGCCTTCGGGCGCAGGTCGAGGAGGCCGAGATCGAACATCGACTGCGCGCGCTCGCGGAGTTCCTGGGCGTCGTGCAAATTCTCCAGCCGGTTTTTTTTGCCGAGGTTGTCGCGGATTTCGATCATGTCGCGGACGATCTGTGGATCGTCGGGGGCGGGTTCGATGGGCGCGCCCGCGCGGCTTTTCTCGATCGACCCGAAGGTCTCGACGAGGAGGACCGAATGGTGCGCGACGATCGCGCGCCCGCTCTCGCTCACGATGGACGGGTGGGGAACACCCTCCGAGTCGCAGACTTCCATGATGCTGTAAACGATGTCGCGCGTGTATTCCTCGAGGCTGTAATTCGTCGAGCTGTCGAAGGACGTGCGCGACCCGTCGTAATCGACGCCGAGCCCGCCGCCCACGTCGATGAAGCCGAGTTCGTGGCCCATCTTCTTGAGCTTCGCGTAAAAGCGGGCGGCTTCCTTGGTGGCGCGTTTGATCGTCCCGATCTCGGGCACCTGCGAGCCGACATGGAAATGCACGAGGCGCAGGGCGTGGGCGAGGCCGGCCTCGTGGAGGCGGTCGCTGGCCTCGACGAGGTCCGCCGTGGACAACCCGAATTTCGCGTTCTCGCCGCCGCTGGTGGCCCATTTGCCGGCACCTTTCGAGAGGAGGCGCACGCGGAGGCCGATCTGGGGCTCGACATTCATCTGCTTCGCCTGGTCGAGGACGGCCTGGAGTTCTTCGAGCTTCTCCACAACGAGAATGACCGTTTTGCCGAGCTTGCGTCCGAGCAGGGCGGTGCGGATGAACGAGGGGTCCTTATAGCCGTTGCAGATGACAAGGCTCTCGGGGTCCTGGTGGACGGCCAGGGCGGCGACGAGTTCCGGTTTGCTGCCCGCCTCGATCCCGAAATGGTAGGGCTTGCCCGCGTCGAGGATTTCCTCGACCACCTCGCGGAGCTGGTTGACCTTGATCGGAAAGACGCCGCGATAGACGCCCTTGTAGCCCATCTCGGCGATGGCGGCCGCGAAGGCCTTGTTGAGCGTCTCGACCCGGTGCCGGAGGAGGTCGTGGAAGCGGACTGTGAGCGGAAAACGGAGCCCGCGCTCGCGCGCCTCGGCCGCGATCTCGACAAGGTCGATCTTCCGGCTGGCGGGGCCCTGCGGCAGAACGCAGAGGTGTCCCTTTTTATTGATCGAAAAATGGCCGCCTCCCCAGCGGTCCACGTTGTAGAGTGCGGTGGCTTCTTCTCGTGCGAATGACATTTCGGTGCGGTCGGAGGATGGGTGATTAGAAATAAATGGCGAGGCTCGATCCCTGGGTGACCCCCTGGACTTCTTCGAGGGTCATCCAGCGTTCCTCGTATTCCGGCCCCCAGGAATCCGAGACGGCGACCTCGTCGGTCTTTTCGTTGTAGCCGATGATCATGCACACGTGGCCGCGCGTGCGGTCGGTTTTGATTTTTTTCGCCTCCTTGCGGATGGGGGCGAGGGCGGCCTTCCAATCCTCCGGCGTGGCCGACGCGCGGGCGGTCATGCGCTGGTTCACCGATTTGTTGACGTCCTCCATCGAGAACATCGTCCAGAGGATGGGGAGGCCGCGGTCGATGTATTTTTTGATGACGGGAAGTGTGATATTCGAGGGGACCGTCTCGATGCGGCGGCCGGCGCGGGTGACGGTTTCTTTGGCTCCCGCGACGATGGCTCCGATCGAGGTGCCGCCGCCGAGGCCGGTGTCGCCCGCCATGGCGAGCACATACATATCGGCGGGGATGCCCATGTAGCGGAGGGCGCGTTCCCACGTGGCCGGCACGCAGAATCCCTTCGGGCCCTGGTCCACCATCGGGATGGTCTTGAGGACGACGTCGCCGTTCGGGCGGCGCTCGATGCGGGTGGCGAGTTCCGCGCGGAGGACGTCGTCGGTCACACGCGGCTTGCGGGAACCGTCCGCGACATCGACGGGCAGGACGCGCACGGCGGCATACTCGCCGTCGGGCGCGGCGAGCAGGATGGCGTGCCCGTTCCAGTCCCAGCGTTTGACCTGCTCGCGGGTTTGTTTGGATCCGCCGAAGCTGGTGCGTTTCGGGGGGCCGAGGAGTGCGGTGAGTTTGTCCTCGATGGTTTTTTCATCGGCGGCCACCTGCTTGGCGAGTTGGTCTTTCGCTTCGCGGAGCGCGCGCGGGCCGCCCTTGTCCTTTTGCGGCGAGAATCCGTCCCCCGAGGCGACCAACTCGAAGTCGCCCTTGTTTGCAAAAACCATCGAGAGCCCGGCGACCGCTCCGGCTTCGCCGTAGAGCGCCAGCGAATACGGGCGCGCGCCGAGGACGCGCACATCCGGACCGGCGTAAAGGCGGAAGCTCGAATCGCGCGGAGTCGAGGATTCCGCCGGCCAATTCAAGCGCTGTGCGGCGGCGGTATCGGGGTCGTCCCAGAGATTCTCGTCGGCCCAGACCTCCGCGCCGAACACGGAATTGAGGTCCGCGAAGGTCGCGGCGGACGCGGGCAGGGCAAGGGCGAGCGCCGCGAAAATCGCGGGGAACCAGCCATTGCCGAGTGGTCGGATGTGTGCCAACATGCGCGGCATCATGCGCGGGTGCCCTGCAAATTTCCATGCGAATTCTTTTCTTTGATTGTTTTTCCGGAATCGCCGGCGACATGTGCGTGGGCGCCCTGCGCGACCTCGGGGTCGCGGAGGATGTCTTCACCGCCGCGCTCGATGCCGTGGGTCTCCCCGAAGGCCTCCACGCCCATTTTCACAGGGGTGCGCGGCGCGGGATCGCCGGCTGGAAATTTCATGTCCACGAGAGCCACCACGGCCATCCGCACGAGCACGCGCGGGAACACACCCACGGGCATGCGCATGATCACGGACACGATCACGAACAGGGGCATGGACACACCCACGGACGGTCCTACGCGCAGATCCGGGATTTGCTTTCCGCATCCGGGTTGGCTCCGCGCGTGAAGGAACGCGCGCTGGCGGTTTTCCGGAGGATCGCGGTGGCCGAGGGGCGCATCCACGGCGTGCCGCCCGACGATGTGGGGTTTCACGAGGTGGGGGCGGTGGATTCGATCGCCGATATTGTGGCCGCTTGCGCGGGGATCGAAGCGCTTTCGCCGGATTTTGTCTGCGCGTCGCCCTTGGTCGAGGGGAGTGGATTTATCGAATGCGCGCACGGACGCTTCCCGCTGCCGGCTCCGGCCACGCTGGCCCTGCTCGAGGGGATCCCGCTCCGGCAGGTCGAGGAACAATGCGAATTTGTGACACCCACCGGCGCCGCGATTCTCGCCGAATATTGCACGGCATTCGGGCCGATGCCGGCCATGCGCGTTTCCGTGATCGGCTACGGGCTCGGGACACGCGATTCCGGCCCGCGTCCGAACGTGCTCCGCGCCGTTCTGGGCGAGGCCGCCGACGACGTCCCCGCGGGGGGGGACGGATATGAATCCGACGAAGTGGCGCTGTTGGAAGCGAATCTGGACGACATGACGCCCGAGTTGCTCGCATGCGCGTGCGAGGCGGTCCGCAAAGCCGGCGCGTTGGATGTGTGGGTGACGCCCGCGACCATGAAAAAGGGACGCTCCGCGCAGATTCTGCACGCGCTTGTCGAGCCATCCGACTCCGGCCGCATCGCAGGGGTCGTGCTCGCGGGGACGAGTTCGTTCGGAGTCAGGATTTCCGGCGCGCGGCGGCTCAAGTTGGCCCGCGATTTTGTCGAGGTCGAGACCCGTTTCGGGCCGGTGCGCGCCAAGCGGGGCATGATTGGCGGGCGGGTGGTGAAAGTGGTGCCCGAGCTGGATGCCTGCGCCGCGCTGGCGGAGTCCGCCGGGGTCCCTGTCGCCGAGGTTTATCTGGCCGCGCAGGCCGCCGTGCGATGAAGCGCAAGGCGATTTACGAAGCGCGGTGGATCCTGGCCGTGTTGGTGCCGTTGTGGCTTGCCGCGATGATGGTCTCGGCCGTGCTGGCCCTCCCGCTGGCACTGGCTTTGCTTTTCACGCTGTATTTTTTCCGGGATCCGGTGCGAAAACCGCCCGCCGACCCCGCGCTGGCGGTCGCGCCGGCCGACGGGGTCGTGGTGGCGGTCGGGGATGTCGATGGCGACGGACTCCTTGGCGGGCCCGTGCGCCGGGTGGTGATTTTTCTGTCGGTCTTCGATGTGCATGTGAACCGGTCGCCGATCGCCGGTCGGGTCGAGCATTCCGAGGAGCGGACGGGCGAATTTCTGGACGCGCGGAATCCCGAGTCCTCGGTGCGCAACGCGCGCCGCACGTGGGTGATCCGCGGTGCGTCGTGCGCGGTGGTCGTGCGCCAGATCACCGGCGCGATCGCCCGCCGCATTGTCGCATGGAAACAAGTCGGCGACCCGCTCCGGCGGGGGCAGCGCTTCGGAATGATCCGGTTCGGATCGCGGACCGAGGTGGACTTTCCCGCCGGGACCGAGCTCCTTGTTGAAGTTGGCGCGCGCGTGAGGGCCGGGGAGACACCCGTCGCCCGCATCCCGGCCGGAGTGGATTCCTGAGATGGCCGGCGAGGAACCCAGAATCTACCTGCTGCCGAATTTGATGACGGCGGGGAATTTGTTCTGCGGGTTCGCGGCGGTGTTGAGGATTTTCGAAGCCGGGCTTGTGATGCGTCAGGGCGGAGTGGTGACCTCGCTCTATCACGAAGCGATCGCGTTTATCCTGGGCGCGTGTGTGTTCGACCTGCTCGACGGAAGGCTGGCTCGGCTGGGCGGGCACGAGAGTGCGTTCGGCCGCGAGTTTGATTCGCTGGCCGACGTGGTGAGCTTCGGGGTCGCGCCCGCGTTGCTCGTGTATCAGATCGTGCTCAAAGATTTTGCGAAGACCGGCTGGTTGATCGCGTTTGTGTATTTGCTCTGCGGGGCGCTGAGGTTGGCGCGCTTCAATTGTATGGCGGCCGATCCGAATGGGAAGGCGGTCAAAGATTTTGTCGGGTTTCCGATCCCGGCGGCGGCCGGCCTCATCGCGTCGCTCACGCTTTTCATGCTGTGGCTGGAGGAGGGCTCGCGCGAGATCGGGCCGTGGAAATTCGCGCTGCCCGCGATCCTCCTGTTTCTCTCGTTCATGATGTTCAGCCATGTGCGGTATCCGAGCTTCAAGGGACTGGGATGGCGCACCCAGCGCTCGCTGCCGACCTTCCTATTCATCATTGTCCTGCTCGCGCTTTGCGCGATGCACTACGAATGGATGCCCGCCGCCGTTTTTGTCGTGTTTCTTTGCTACGGCTTCGTGCGACCGTTCATCTCGAAGGCGCTCCGCAAAGAAATCGAGGACGACGAGGAAACCGAAGAAACCGGCCGGACGCCCTGAGCGACCGTTCAAGAGGCTCTGGCCTGGTCGAGGATGACATCGGCAAACGAGGGTTCGGTGCCAATGGCGTGGGCGTAATACAGCGTCTTCCCGCGGAGACGGTGCGGGTTTTCGAGAAAGACAGCCGACTGGCTTGCCGCCGGGCCGACCTCCTCGCGGATCCCGAGGAGGACGGGGATGTCCTGGTAACTGTGGAGACCGTCGGCGATGAAAAAGGGGACCGCGACGACATTCGGGCAGATCGAGAAGGAATCCCAATCGGAGATGAGCGGAGGTTCCTCCATGTAGGCGGCATCGACCTGTCCGTAGAGGCCGAGCTCGCGGATGCGGGCGACTTGATCTTTGGCGGCGCGGGCCGAGTTGTCGTTGAGGCCGGTGCCGTGACCGACGATGAGGAGGGTCGTTTCGGAGGGTGGGACGTCGGGCGCGACGCTTTTCGCGCGGTCCAGCAGGGCGCGGGTCATGCTGGGATGGCTGCCCACCGGCGGGCAGTAATAGACCGTGCGACCGTCGAACGAGGTGACGCGGCCCGCGAGACCGAGTTCGCGGGGGATCACCGTCTCGGTGAAATACCCCTCGCTGATGAAATTCGGAACGACAAAAATTTCCCGGCTCTCCACGGTGCGGAAGACCTCGCGCATCGAGGGTTCTTCTTTCCAAAAGCAGCACGCCACCTCGGCAAAAAGCCCCCTGCGCCGGATTTCAATCGCGTGTTGGTGGGTCGGCGCGCTGGAGTCCGGGTTGACGGTCGATCCATGACCGACGAGCACGAGGGCGGATTGGCGGAAACGGTGGTCCATATTCAACTTACGAAGCACGGTCGGGATCGGAGGCGGACGCGCGGATTGGAAAGCTCGGTCCTCACTCGTTTTGCTCCCCTCACTTCAAATTTCAAAAAGATCCGGCTGCCGCCGCTCGCCCGGGCCACTCAGTAGCGGATAACCCGCAAGTGATCCACCCGTGAAAATTCTTCATGGTTGTTGGTGACAAGTGGGAGTCCGTGATGAAGGGCGGTGGCCGCGATCCAGAGGTCATTGGTGCCGATCAAATTTCCCTTTGCGGCGAGATGTCGATAGATTCTGCCATAGTGAAAGGAAATGGACTGCACCCAGCCCAAAATGGCGTAGGGTCGAATCAGTCTCTGCCAGGTGATCTGGGTCGATGCGGAAGTGCCGCATGCAAGTTCACCCGCAACGGTAAACGTGATAAAAAATTCTTCGGAAGTATGATTGGCGAGGAAGGCGTGGGCAGCCCCCGGCTCGCTACGACGGGCTTCCCGCTCGGCGAAACAACAAAGTTGGTGTCAAGAATCAGCGCCATGGATCATCCGGGGCCTTGTCAGACAGGTCCGCATTCTCAACCGCCGACAAATAGGATTCCTCAACTCTTGATCCGCCCTTCCGAAAATACTCCAGCAGTTCGCCGCCCGTGGGGGGTGCGTCTCGAAATTCCGCACGACGAACAACTTCGGAAAAAGACTCTCCCGCGCGCTTCCGGGCGCGCAACTTCTCATAAGCATCCAGCTCAAGCGAGATGGTTTTTGTTGCCATGCACGAACTGAGCATGAAAATCCTCGGAACTCAACCAGAACCTCCCTGTTAGTCCGCCCCAATCACAAGTTTTCCGTGCAGGCCGGCCATGCGCGGCCTTGTGACCTTATTTGGTGGCGGCCCGGAGTGGCATCAGGCGCGCGGGTGGGCGGATTCGTAGGCACGCCGGAGCCGGTCGGCGGTGACGTGGGTATAAATCTGCGTGGTGGAAAGGCTGGCGTGACCGAGGAGGGACTGCACGCTGCGGAGGTCGGCTCCGGCATCCAGCATGTGGGTGGCGAAGGTGTGGCGGAGCTTGTGCGGGCTCGTGCCGGCGGGGAGTCCGGCTTGGGCGAGATATTTGCGGAGGGCGAGCCAAACCGAGCGGGCCGAGATGCGCCGGCGCGATTTGTTGAGGAAAAGCGGACCCGCGACGACGCGGGCTTCGTGCCGGTAGCGCGAGATGGCCTCGAGGGCGGGCTGGCCGACCGGCACGATGCGTTCCTTCGAGCCTTTGCCGAGGACGCGCACGCTCTCGTCGATGGGGTCCACGTCTTTCACGTCGAGCCCGACCAATTCGGAGAGCCGGATGCCGGTCGAATAAAAAAGCTCGATGATGGCGGCGTCGCGGGCGGGCATCCATGGCGGAGCCTGCTTGGCGCGGGGGGATCCGGCGGGCGCGTCCAGAAGGTCCCCCACCTGGCCGCCGGTGAGGAAGGTCGGGAGACGCTTCTCCAGCTTGGGGAGCTGGACATCGCGGACCACATTGGCGGCGAGATGCCCCCGTTCGACCAGGTAATCGTGGAAACTGCGCAGGGCGGCGAATGTCGCACGGATGGTGGCGCGGCTCTTGCCGGCTTTCGTGAGCTGGAAAAGAAAATCGCGGAAGTCATCGGCCGTGGCCGTGCGGGGAGTGCGCTCCGGCCGGAAACGCTGGAAGTCGGACAGCGCCCGCTCGTAAGCGACAAGCGTATGGGGCGACACATTGCGCTCGGCCGAGAGGCTCTCGAGGAACAACGCCACGAAGCGGTCCGGCTGCGTGCGGCGGGGCTCCCGCGGTTTCTTTTTTCTCAAGTTGGTCAGGTCGCCCGGCCCATGGGCTCGACGAGAGGAGGCTGGCCGGTGTCATCGACCCCTCCCACCTTCTCGGTTCCGCGTTCGAAGCGGAGGACCGCCTTGCGCGTCTCGACACCGTCGGGCGAAACGGCGATGATCGGGATCTCAAATTTGCCGTCCGGGAAAATGAAATGATACCGGAACGAGCCGTCGGGATTCAATGCGATGGGCTTGCCGTCGACGGTGACTTTGGCGCACGGGTCGGTGCCTCCGTAGAAGATGACCTCCGCGTTGACGTGCATGAAAAATTCCCGGCCCATACCCGGCGAGCTGAGCGACTCGGATCCGCCTGCCCAGCTGGTCTCGCCGAGGGCAGCGGCCCAGCTCGAAAACGCGGCTTCGTTCCAACTCGAGAGCCCGGCCCAGCTCGTCTGCGCGGCCAGAAGCCAGCTTGATAGTTGTGCCGTGCTCCAGCTCGTGGGAGCCGCCATGCGTTCGCCCCAGCTGGAAAGCGCACTGGAACCTGCCGCCTGCGCCCAACTGGCTTGGGCCGCTCCGGCCCAGCTCGAGAGGGCGCGTTCGCCCCAGCTGGTCAGGGCCGCCTGTGCCCAGCTCGCGCCGGCGGCGGACGCCCAACTTGCGTTGACCTGCGAGGCCCAGCTCGAAAGGGCGGCGGCGGCCCAACTCGAGAGAGCCGCGGTGGACCAACTCGACAACGCGGCGGTGGAAAAGCTGGAGAGGGCGGCCGCCGACCAACTCGCTCCCGCCGCGGAGGCCCAGCTTGCCATTTCTCCGCTCGAGAGCCCCTGCAGGAAGGCGCTTCCGGGAGCCTGTGCGAGCAGGGCCGCAGAAAATTCGCTGGCCCCCGCGCTGCTCAATTTCTCCTCCAGCGCGACACGGAGTTTGGCCGTGATTTCTTCCGAACCGAACCCGCCGGATGTGAGCGAGGCCAGATAGTCGCCTCCCAGAAGGGCCTCGATGAGAGCCTTCTCATCGGCGTGATCGCGCCGGGCGGCGATGGATTCCGCGGTGAGGTGCCCCGCGGCCTGCAGCCTGGACAGCGCCCCCATGAGGGTGTCCCCCTCGCGGATGGCCGCGTTCAAGCGCTCCATGAGTTGGTGGAAACTGAGGTGCAACGGGATCGTCGCGTAATCGAAACGCTCGGAGGGTGAGACCGCCGCGCGAGGGGTCTGGGCGGGCGCCGAGCGGGCGATCGCATGCCAGCTCTGACCCCGGTAGTAGCCGATTTCGACCTCGTAAACCGCACCGGACTCCTTGACCGGAATATACCAATTCCGGGTTTCAAAAGGGACCTCGATTTCGGCTTCCCGGGTTCCGTTTGCGGCGATGACGCGCAGATGGCACGGGCCCCCGGGGTGTTTGGCGATGTCGAGATCCCAGTAGGTGAAAAGCCAGTGGGGTTCCTGGGCGATGAGGAAAATGGTGTTGGAGCCATACGTGCGCGGGAGGTCCGCCGGGGCGTCGATTCCGGACGCGGCCGGCGCCGATTCTTGACCCGGTGCCGCAGGCAGTTCCTTTTCACCGACGAGCGGCTTGCCGCTCACTTTGAATTCTCCGTGGTTTTCGCTCCCGCCGCTCTCTGTTTCCTTCTTGCTCATGGTTGCTCCCTTCGGTTGGTTTTTGTCCCTCTCGGACGGCGTGTTTGAACCATACGCCAGCCCGGCCTGCAATGTTTTTCGCCGCCGCATCTTCTCTCGACAGGCCGGACCGGCGCGGATAAACGGTAGCGCAGAATGATCACGATCAACTCCCTTTTGGACTTCCTGCTCGCGCCGGAGGTCTTTCTGGTCTGGACCTCTCTTGCCAAAACGCTCGGCCTCCTGGCCGTGATTCTGGGTTTTGTTTCCTACACGGTTTATGCCGAGCGCAAAGTTTGCGCCTTTATCCAGGACCGCGTGGGGCCGAACCGCGTGGGGATCCCTCTCACTCTTCTCGGGGCCAAGAAAGATATTCCGCTGCTCGGACTCGGCCAGCCCATCGCCGACGCGGTCAAGTTGCTGCTGAAGGAAAATTTCCTGCCGGCGGGTGTGAACAAATTTTACTATTGGATCGCGCCGAAGCTCTCCATGATCCCGCCGATTTTGGTTCTGGCGGTGCTGCCTTTCGGATCCACCCTCTTCGGGGTTCCGATGGTGATTGCCGACGTGAATATCGGGGTCCTCTACGTTTTTGCGGTTTCCTCGCTCGGGGTTTACGGGATTGTCCTTGCTGGCTGGGCGTCGAATTCGAAATACCCATTCCTTGGCGGGATCCGCTCGAGTTCCCAGATGATTTCCTATGAACTCGCGCTCGGCCTCTCGGTGATACCGGTCTTCCTTGTGGTCGGCACGCTGAACATGCAGGACATCGTGCTCTGGCAGGTGAAAAATGGGTGGCTGGTTTTCCCGTGGTGGCCGGACGGCCTCACCGCCGGGATGATCCTCTCCGGCGACTGGGCGGGCATCAAAGAGGCCTGCGTGGCGGGCTTCTCCCTTCAGCGCCTGCTCATCTGGGTGCCGATGTTGCTTTCGTTTTTCATCTTCCTCGTGGCGATGTTTGCCGAGACAAACCGGCTGCCATTCGACCTCCCCGAGGCCGAGCAGGAACTGGTGGGCGGCTACCACACCGAGTATTCTTCGATGGGCTTCGCCCTTTTCTTCCTGGGCGAATACGCCGCCATGATCGCGGGCTCCGGTGTGATCGTGACCCTGTTTCTGGGCGGGTGGAGCCTGCCATTCATTCCCGACGGATCGGCCACCTCGTTCCTCGGCCTCTCGTTCATCCCCGCATGGCTTGCGGGCGTTCTCTGGGGCCTTGTGAATATTGCCGTGTTCTTCGGCAAGGTGTCCGTGCTGCTGTTTCTCTTTATCTGGGTGCGCTGGACCCTGCCCCGTTTCCGCTACGACCAACTCATGAAACTGGGCTGGTATTTCTTCTTCGAGCTCGCGCTGGTCAATATCTTCATCACCGCCTTCCTTCTCGCATACGTGACGTGACCGGATCCGCCGTTCGCACCCACCGCGACATTCTCCGCGCGCCGGGCCGGATGGCCAGATTGTTAAGTCGGGCCGTGGGTTTCAAACAACCCGTCGGCCCCCCATCGATCTGCCCATCACCCACACGGTTTTTCGGCTTCCAGAATGGCAAAAATGGTTCATCGGGAAAGTTCGTGGATCGGCACGAAGCCGGGAACGCGACACGACACGACAGCGTCCGTAAGGAATAGCGGGCGAAGCCCGCCCTGGACTGCTGTGGTTCTCCACAGCTCTGGGGGATGGCGGATTTCAGTCGAAGATGCAACTAATCGAAAAAGCCCCGCTCGCTGTTGCCCTCCATCTCATTTTCCAAGAGGGCCGAATGTGTGCAATACTCGCTCCTTCCTCCAAAGCGGCAAAAAATTGCCGCAGTCCAAACCCGTCTTCTACACTTTCGAAGCATTGAAAAACAGCTGATCAAGTATTGATGCGGCTTCGCGGGCGGATGGCGGCGTAAAATACTGAAATGTAGTGCAACTTTTTCAGTTGGAACTG
>Ga0114939_10000618_pt1 | contig 29693 bp, 28 predicted proteins | sample AshMeaCrysSpring_FD_87196 | JGI IMG/M metagenome (GOLD analysis project Ga0114939, IMG submission 87196) | Groundwater microbial communities from Big Spring, Nevada to study Microbial Dark Matter (Phase II) - Ash Meadows Crystal Spring | ecosystem: Environmental > Aquatic > Deep subsurface >...
GAAGGAGAACGCACCCCATGGCAGTTAAGATCAGGCTGGCGCGGCATGGCGCCAAAAAGAGACCCTTCTATCGGATCGTGGTCGCCAACAGCGAAAGCCCCAGGGACGGGAGATACCTGGAAAACATAGGGACCTACGATCCCAAGGACACTCCCAGCCGGGTCACGCTGAAGACCGAACGGGTCCAGTATTGGCTGGGAAAAGGCGCCACGCCGACCGACACCGTCAAGACGCTTCTTATCAAGGAAGGCGTTCTCGGGACGAAACGATAGGTCGACCCAAGGTTCCGGATCGTATCCGAGAGCCGACGCGGAGCCATCTCCGCCGATGCTCAGGGGCACTAGGCCTGCAGCGGGTCCGCCGTTCAGATTGTATCGCGCTCAACCGCCAACCCAGGAGCCGAAGCCATGAAAGATCTGGTCAATCGCATCGCGCAGGCATTGGTTGATCACCCCGATCAGGTCCACGTCATCGAGGTGGAAGGAAACCAGACCACCGTGCTCGAACTGAAGGTCGCGAAGGAAGACCTGGGCAAGATCATCGGCAAAGAGGGCCGCAACGCCAGGGCCATCCGTACGATCCTCGGCGCGGCCTCGGCCAAGCTCAAGAAGCGTACGGTCCTCGAGATCATCGAATAGTCCGTGCCGGACCCGCGTTTCATCCTCATCGGGCGAATCCTCGGGCCGCATGGCATCACCGGCAGCCTCAAGCTCGTGTCCTACGCCGAGTCCCTGGAGGCCTTTGCCTCCGGCCGGCCGGTGCTCGCGGTGAGCCCGGCCGGCGATGAGACCCTCCACGAAATCGCATGGGTCAAGTCACAGGGCCGCGGGGCCCTGCTGGGGCTCGAGGGCGTGGCCACCCGCAGGCAGGCGGAAGCCCTGGCCGGCTGCGACCTGTTTCTGGACAAAGCGGCGCTGCCCCCACTGGAGGAAGGCACCTACTACTGGGCCGACCTGATCGGCATCGAGGTGTATTCCATGCAGGGTCTCCTGCTGGGCCGCGTCGAGTCCATCTTTCGGACCGGCAGCAACGACGTTTACGTGGTGAAACTGGCGGACCGGGAACTCCTGCTGCCGGCGCTCCGATCGGTGGTCAAATCCGTCGACCTGGAAGCGCGCCGCATGCAGGTCGAAGTCCCGGACGGGCTGGAGTGATAGGCCGCGGCCGCATGCAGATTCTGGTATTGACCCTTTTTCCCGAGATGTTCACCGCCTTCTGGTCGCACGGCATGCTGCGCAAAGCCATCGCGCAGGAGAGCATTGCGGCCGCGGCGTTGAACATCCGGAACTTCGCCGCGGATCGGCACCAGGTGACCGACGACCGGCCCTACGGCGGCGGCAGCGGTATGGTCATGAAGCCGGAGCCCCTGGCCGCCGCCATCCGGGCCGCCAAGGAGCGGGCGCCGGATGCCCGCACCATATTAATGAGCCCCCAGGGCCGGGTGTTCAACCAAGCACTCGCCCGGGAGCTGGCGGCGCTGCCGGGGATGATCCTGATCTGCGGCCGGTACGAAGGCGTGGACGACCGCCTGGGCGTTGACCTGATCGCAGACGAGTTGTCCATCGGCGACTACGTCCTGACCGGCGGCGAAGTCGCCGCCATGGCGGTGATCGATGCCGTCACCCGGTTGATCCCCGGCGTGCTGGGCGGCGAGGACTCCGCTGAATGCGACTCGTTTGCGAACGGACTGCTCGAACACCCCCACTACACGCGGCCGCCGGTGTTCGAGGGCGCCGAAGTGCCCGGAGTGCTGTTGACCGGGCACCACCGCAACATCGAACGCTGGCGGCTGGAGGCATCCCTCCTGCGGACCTTCGTCCACCGGCCGGACCTCCTGCAGGAGCGCGAGCTGACCCCCCAGGAGGCCGATATTCTGAGGCGCTGGCACGACAGCTTGGGCAGGCTCATCGCCGAGCGGGCGCTGCCGGCTGATGATCGACGACGGTGACCACCCGCGGGGCAAACCCGACACGTGCCGGTTTCAACGTTATTTTGACCTTCTCGCGCGAATGGAATTTTTCATTGACCATTGACGATATTCTACAGTATTATAAAAATTTGAATTTCATCGAATTTTTGGGAGGAGAGATGAACAAGATCGAGCTGCTGGAACGCGAGCAGATGCGCATGGATCTGCCCAGCTTCATCGCGGGCGACACCGTCAAGGTCCATGTGAAGATAAAAGAAGGCGAAAAAGAGCGGATCCAGGCGTTTCAGGGCGTGGTGATCGGCAAGCGCAAGGGCACCACCGGCGCCACCTTCACCGTACGCAAGGTGTCCTATGGCATCGGCGTGGAGCGCATCTTTCCGATGCACTCTCCAGCCATCGACCGGGTGGAGGTCATCACGCGCGGCCGGGTGCGGCGCGGCAAGCTGTACTACCTGCGCAACCTAAAGGGCAAGGCCGCGCGCATCCGCGAGAAGCGCATCGCCTGATTTCCGTTCGTTCGGAAACGCTATCCGGCTCGCGTGGATGCAAGGCGAACCGCCTGGCCGCAGGCCTCGCCGCCGGCGCGCCGCCAGTCCCAACGGCTCGGCACCCCCCATGGATCTATGGTTCTACGAGCACCGCGCCGCCCGCGCCGGCCGCCGCCGTATCGCCGGCGTGGATGAAGCCGGACGCGGTCCTCTGGCCGGGCCGGTGGTGGCCGCCGCGGTCATCCTGCCGGGGGACTTTCGCGACCCGCACGTCAAGGATTCCAAAAAGCTCAGCGCCCGGCAGCGCGAACGCCTTTACGACGTCATCTATCGCGAGGCCTGCGGCGTCGGGGTCGGCATCGTCGACGCCGCCGAAATCGACCGCATCAACATCCTGCAGGCCGCGCGCCACGCCATGACCGTGGCCGTGCAGAACTTGGCCCCCCGGCCGGACCATCTGCTCATCGACGGCACCTTTCCCATTTTTCTGGAGCTGCCCCAGGAACCCGTAGCGAAAGGCGACGCGCTCAGCGTCTCGATCGCCGCCGCCTCGATCGTCGCCAAGGTCACCCGGGATCGGCTGATGGACGTTTACGATCTCTACTACCCCCGGTTCGGCTTCAGCCGGCACAAGGGCTACCCGACCCGGGACCACCAGGCGGCGATCCGGGCCTTCGGCTGCTCGCCCATTCACCGCAAGACCTTCCGCGGGGTCCGCGAACACCTTTCCGCCGCGGGCGGGGTTCACCGATGCTGAACCGCAGGCGGCAAACCGGCGAGGCCGGCGAGGCCCTGGCCGCGCGCCTGCTGCGGAAAAAGGGCTATACGATCGTGGCTACGAACTACCGCACCCAGCTGGGCGAGATCGACATCATCGCCCGCGACAGAGACACCCTCGTCTTCGTCGAAGTCAAGGCCCGCCGCAGCAACCGTTTCGGGGCCCCGAAATGGGCCGTCACCCCGGCCAAGCAGCGCAAGATCTCCATGGTGGCCCTCTACTACCTGAAGACGACCGGCCAGAGCGCTGCCAAGGCGCGCTTCGACGTGGTTTCGATCCGCTCCGATTCGCAGCACGCCGAGGTGGAAATCATCCGCAATGCCTTCGACCTGCTCTACGGATAACCGCTCCGCCGCCGCGGCGGGCACCCTCTACGTGGTCGCCACCCCCATCGGCAACCTGCGGGACATCACCCTGCGGGCGCTGGATGTGCTTGGGACCGTGGACCTCGTCGCCGCCGAAGACACCCGCAAGACCGCCCGGCTGCTGAGCCACTTCGAGATGAAGGCGCCGCTCGTCTCCTACCACGAGCACAACGAGGCCGAGCGCACGCCCGAGCTGGTGCGCCGCCTGCAGCAGGGCGCCTCGATCGCCCTGGTTTCAAACGCCGGCACGCCGGGGGTTTCGGACCCCGGCTACCGCCTGGTCACCGCCGCTGCGAACGCAGGCCTCCGGGTGGTTCCCGTGCCGGGGGTCACGGCGGCGGCGGCGGCCCTCTCCGCCTCCGGCCTCGCTACGGACGCCTTCGTGTTCGCGGGATTTCTGCCCAGGAAGACCGGTCCCCGGCGACGGCAGATCCAGGCGCTTGCCGACGGCGCACGAACCGTCATCCTGTACGAATCGCCCCAGCGCATCGCCGCGCTGATCGAGGAGCTAATCGAGAGCTTCGGCGACCGCCGGGCGGTCCTGGCCCGGGAGATGACCAAGCTCCACGAGGAGCTCATCCGCGGCCGGCTCTCCGAGGTGCTCGCCGCCCTGAGAGGCCGCAGCCAAATCAAGGGCGAATGCACGCTCCTTGTCGCGGGCCGAACGGATGGCGAGCCTGCCTCTTGGGATGCCGCCCGGGCGGACCTGCGGCGTGCACTGCAATCGGGCGGCCGAGGGGTCTCAGCGCTGGCCAAGGAAGTGGCCCAAATTCACGGACTGCCCCGCCAGGCGGCATACGCGGAAGCGCTGAAGATAAAAGCGGAACTGGCGGCATCGGAGCGCGGAAGCGGCTTCATCCGCGAACACTGAAGACCTCAGAAGGAGGAGTATGGACACCGATTCCCTGATTGAACCGTTGAACGCGATCCTGGCGCCGAAATCCGTAGCCGTGATCGGCGCCTCCACCCAGCCGGGCAAAGTGGGCCACGATATATTCGTGAACATACTCAAGGGCGGATTCACCGGAACGCTTTATCCCGTCAATCCGACGGCGCGCTCGATCTCAAGCGTGCGGACCTATCCCTCAGTCAAGGACGTGCCGGACGAGCTGGATCTGGCGATCGTCATTCTGCCCCCCAAGCCGGCGCTGCAGGCCATCCAGGATGCCGTCGCGCAGAGCGTCAAGGGGCTCGTGATCGTTTCAGCCGGTTTCCGGGAGGTGGGCGCCGAAGGGCTTGAAATCGAAAACCGCATTGTCTCGGTCTGCCGGGAGGCCGGGGTCCGCTTGATCGGGCCCAACTGTCTGGGCGTCATCAACCCGCAGCCTGCCGTGCGGCTGAACGCGAGCTTTTCGGCGCGCATGCCCAAGGCCGGCAACATCTCCTTCATCTCTCAGAGCGGCGCCTTGTGCACGGCGGTGCTCGACTTCGCCGCCGACCGCAACTTCGGCTTCTCCAAGTTCATCTCCATCGGCAACAAGGCCGACGTGGACGAACTCGACCTGCTGCGCTACCTGCACCAGGACCATGACACCGAAGTGATCCTGCTCTACGTCGAGGAGCTGCGCCGCGGCCCGGAATTCATCCAGGCGGTCAAGGAAATCACCTGCGGCGACTACCGTCCGAAGCCGGTGCTGGTGATCAAGTCCGGCCGCACGAGCGCCGGCGCCCAGGCGGCCGCCTCGCACACGGGCTCGCTCTCCGGAACCGAGGGGGTCTACAACGCCATCTTCCAGCAGGCGGGCATCATCCGCGCGGAATCGATCGACGAGCTGTTCGACTTCGCCACGGCCTTTGCCTACAAGAACGAGAGCGAGCTCGGCAAGCTGCGCCGCAAGGTGCCCTCCGGCAACCGCGTGGCCATCGTGACGAACGCCGGCGGACCGGGGATCGTGGCCACCGACATGACCATGTTCTCCGGCCTGGAGCTGGCCAAATTCAAGGACGAAACCATCGAAACCCTGGCGAGCCACCTGCCGAGCACGGCCAACCTCAAGAACCCCGTGGACGTGATCGGCGATGCGACCACGGATCGCTATGCGAACGCGCTCGGCGCCGTGATACGCGACGAAGGCGTGGACGGTGCGCTCGTCATTCTGACCCCCCAGTCCATGACCGACGTCCAGGGCACGGCCGAGGCCATCGCGCGCATCGCCCGCAAATCCTTCAAGCCGATTCTTTGCTGCTTCATGGGCGTCATCGATGTCTCCGCGGGCGTGAAGTACCTCCAGGACCACGGCATCCCCGTCTACAAGTTCCCGGAAAACGCTGCCAAGGCCTTCGGCGCGCTCTACAAGTATTCCAATTGGCTCAACCGGCAGCACCTGGCGCAGTATCAGCTGACCTTCGACCGCGAGCGCGCCGCCCGGATCATCAAGGACTGCATCGCCCGCGGAAAGACGCGCCTCGGCGAGCTGGACGGCATCGGCATCCTGGAATCCTACGGGTTCAAGGTGCTGCCGACCCGGCTCGCCACGACCGCCGCCGAGGCCGGTGCCATCGCCGCCGAGATGGAACTGCCGGTGGTGATGAAGATCGTCTCCGAGCAGATCCTGCACAAGTCGGATGCCGGCGGCGTGATGGTGGGACTGGAAACGGTCGAGGAGGTCGCGCAGGCCTTCGAAACGATCGTTGCCCGCGGCCGCGCCTATAACGCCGACGCGGTTATCGACGGAGTGCTGGTTCAGAAGCTCGCGCCCGCCGGCACCGAAGTCATCCTGGGTTTGAACCGCTACCCGGTGTTCGGGCCGCTCCTGATGTACGGAATCGGCGGCATCTTCGTCGAAGTGTTTCAAGACGTGACGTTCCGGCTGGCACCCATCGGCCGCAACGAAGCCCGTCGCATGGTGCGGCAGATCAAGGGCTACAAGCTCCTCCAGGGCTTCCGCGGCCGGCCGAAAGGCGACATAGAAACCATCGAAAAATGCCTGGTGGGGCTTTCGAGCATGGCCATCAATCACCCCGAAATCATCGAACTCGACATCAACCCTCTGCTGGTCCACGCCGAGGGCCAGGGCGCCACGGCGGCCGACTGCCGCATGATTCTGCGGGCGCCGGGCGGCGCCCCTCCGGCCGCTCATTGATGGGCCCCAACCGCCTTCCTCTTAGCCCCCCTCCCCTTGCGGGAGGGGCCGGGGGAGGGGGAGCAAACCTCGATGATCCTACCCCCCACCATCTACCCGGTCATCCTACCCGTACCGGCAGACGCCCGCGATCTTCCGCCCTCCCGGAAGGTCCGATTCCTGAGCCGTCATGCTCGTGAGGCCTTACGGCGTTCCGCCGAACGCATGCAGGTCGAACTGGGGCCGCTCGAAAAGGACCCCCGCGGCGCCCCTATGCCCTGCCGGGGCCATTATTGGTCGGTCACCCACAAGCCCGAATATGTCGGCGGGGTGCTGGCGCCGTCGCCCGTCGGCCTAGATCTCGAGAAAATCAGGCCCTGCTCCGATGCGCTCTTCCGCAAGACCGCTTCAGAGGAGGAATGGGCCCTGGCCGACCGCAGCGACTGCGACCGGCTCTTTTTTCGCTATTGGACGGCGAAGGAAGCCGTGCTGAAGACCGGCGGCGAGGGGATCAAGGATCTTTCCCGCTGCCGGATCCGGGAGGTCCCGGACGAAGCCTTCCTGCTCGTGGACTACCGCGGAACCACCTGGCCGGTCGAACAGATCATTTTCGACGGGCATGTGGCTTCCGTGGCCAGCCAGGGAGCCCGGCTGGAGTGGGCTTTTCCGAAGTAATCAGTCCGGAATCGAGCCCGCCACCTCCAACATTCATCGGCGAAGCGCAGGAAACTATCACCGAAGTTGAATCCCGCATATGCGCGTTGAGGCGCTGATAGGGAATTTGGAAGCGGCCTAAAACCATATGAATCTTTGAGGAGCAGGTTGTTCTGATGGTGAAAGTTGATGCTGGCCGATGATTTCATGAGGCCGGCCCTCATTGGACCGGCCTCTTCGGTCAGATAGCTGATGATTGCGTTTAGGCTTCCTGTTGCACCTGAACGACTACTTCGCCTTCTCCCAAGGATGAGAAATATTCTCGGGTTTCACGGTAGACTACCGGTGAAAGGGCCAGCAGTCCGATTAGGTTCGGAACCGCCATCAATCCGTTGAAGGTATCCGACAGCGCCCAAACGAAATCCAACTTGGAGACCGCGCCCAAACCCACCGCGAGCGCATAGACGATGCGATAGGGTTTGATCGCTTTTGCTCCCAAGATGTATTCGATGGATTTCTCACCGTAGTAACACCACCCCAGAATCGTAGAATAGGCAAACAAGGCCAGACCGATGGTAACGATATACTTTCCTCCGGTCACTCCGCTACTAAAGGCAATTGAGGACAATTCCGCCCCGGTTTTGCCGCTATCCCACGCGCCGGTGACAATCAACACCAGGCCGGTCATGGTGCACACGACAATCGTATCGATGAAGGTCTGGGTCATGGAAACTAAGGACTGGGTCACCGGATGTTTGGTCTGAGCGGCAGCCGCAGCGATCGGTGCACTTCCCAAACCGGATTCGTTGGAAAACACCCCGCGCGAAACCCCCATACGGATGCCCATCATCACGCTGGCTCCCAAGAACCCGCCCGATGCCGCCGTGGGCGTAAAGGCCTGCCGGACGACCATGGCGAGGGCCGCCGGGATTCCGCCAATGTTGAGCGCCAGAATGATCAAGGCGCCACCCATGTAAAAAATGATCATGATCGGCACCACCCATTCGGTGACCTTGCCGATGCTCTTGATGCCGCCGAGGATTACCAGCGCGGTCAAGATCATCAGCACAATCCCCGTTATCCAGAACGGCACGTGGAAAGTGGCGTTGAGGGCATCGGCCACCGAGTTGGACTGGACCATGTTGCCGATTCCGAAAGCGGCCACGGAAGCGAAAAGGGCAAAGAGAAAGCCCAGCCACTTCCAACCCAGCCCATTTGAGATGTAGTACATGGGGCCGCCGCTCATGTCGCCGTTTTCATCCTTGATCCGATATTTGACGGCTAAGACCGCTTCCGCATATTTGGTGGCCATCCCCACCAGACCGGTAATCCACATCCAGAACAAGGCTCCCGGCCCGCCGACAGCAATGGCCGTGGCCACGCCGGCAATGTTGCCGGTTCCGACGGTTGCCGACAAAGCGGTCATCAGCGCCTGAAAGTGCGTGATGTCGCCCGGCTCGGCGGTGTCTTCCTTTCGTTTGACCAGTGCCAGCCAGAGCGAATACCACAGTTTCCGAAACTGCAGGCCGCGCAGAATGATCGTCAAGTAGCATCCGGTGCCGACAAGGAATATCAGCATGGGTGGACCCCAGACAAAAGCACCGACCTGACCCACCAAGTTTTCTATTGCGCTAAATAAGGCGTTCATGTTTTCCTCCTCAACCATCGTATTTGAAAGAGAGGCTGTGCTAATCTTTCTCTACATGGTATTCCATTCGGTAGGTCACGATTTTGCCATCACGAAACCGCCAGATCTCAATGGGTGCCAGTACATCGCCGGCAGCATCGAAGTCGACTGACCCGGAGGCTCCCTCGTAGTTGATCGGTTTGCCAGCCTTCAGCAGATCAAACGCTTTTTCGAATTCTCCCGGCGTAATGAAGGCCCCCGGCGGATTAGCCACCTCCCGGAGCTGATCCCGGATATTTTTAGCTGTCGGTTCGAGGCCTTTGGCTTCGGCAGCGTAGGCCGCCAGACCGATCAGTGCCGTCGCATCATAGGCGTTGGCAATAAATGGACTCTTGGGAAGTTCTCCAAATCGGGCCGTGTAGTCGGCGTTGAATCTCAAAGAGGCTTCTCCTGCAGGAGCCCCGGGTGCCGTGCCCATCATCCCCTCTAGTTTTTCCGGTCCGACTGCAGCCGCCAATTCCTCGGATTTCGTCCCGTCGCAGAAAAGAAAATGCTTCGCATGGTAGATATCAATCGCTTCTTTGACATAGACCTTGGCATGCTCGGGGTAGCTGAAAGCACAGAGCACATCGGACCGTCCCGAACGGAAAGGCTGGGTGGAATACATTCTGGCGTAGGCATTGCGCAGGTCGTCCTCATAGGATTTGGCCACGGCCTCAGCGTGGGGTAGCATCGTGTAAACCATCCCACCGTGCTTGACAAAGGCCCTTCGGAACTGATCCGCCAGCCCCTGGCCGTAGGCGTTGTTTACGTACATGACCGAGGCGGTCTTATACAGACCGGCCGCCAGCCGGCCCAATACAGCCCCCTGGAGCGCATCGGAGGGACAGGTGCGAAACAGAAAATCCTTTTCCTTGTCTTCCGGCAAATCCGTGATGAACGGAGATGTCGCTCCCGGGGTGATCATGAGCACGTTGTTGGGGCAGGTGACCGATTCGGCCACGGGCACGATCACCCCGCTGGAGGCAGATCCGATAATCACCGCCACCTTGTCGGTTGCAATCAGTTTCTGGGCCGCTTTTTTAGCGGGTTCGGCTGCGGTTTGACTGTCCTCGTGGACGAATTCGATGGTAAAGCCGGCGGCCGCCATTTGTTGGGCCGCCAATTCGGCCGCATTCTGATGTCTGGGTCCCCAATCCTTTAAAGCTCCGCTGTGATCGAAGAGGGTTCCCACCTTCAATGCTGCGGCTAGTGCCATCGAAGAAAAGGATATGACCAGCACGATAGGCAACAAAAACTGCGATAGCCGCTTCATAAGACCTCCTCTTTCAAGCTAAAAGTCATTGCTGTGTAAATGATCCGGGGACAGCCGCCGCCGTTCCCCTGTCGGCTACCAGTCCAAATGAAATTCTTACGATAGGCGATACATTAGAGTAGCTCATCCACCGATGTGTATTTTAGATTTAAAGCCTCAGCGACCCCCTTGAAAGTGACTTTGCCCTGAACCACGTTGGCGCCCCGCTTTATCTCCCTATTTTCCCGCATGGCCTTTTTCCAGCCATTGTTGGCGATATCCAAAGCATAGGGTAACGTGGCGTTGGTCAAGGCCAGCGACGAGGTGCGAGGCACCGCCCCGGGCATGTTGCTGACGGCATAATGGACGATGCTGTCGAGAATATAGGTCGGCTGGCGATGGGTGGTCTCTTTGGACGTTTCAAAGCATCCGCCCTGATCGATGGCCACATCCACCAGCACCGCGCCTTTTTTCATGGTTTTAAGCATCTCTCGGGTGACCAGAACCGGGGTCCTCGCGCCGGGCACCAGCGCCGCCCCCACGACCAAGTCGGCCTTGGGGATCAGATCGCGGATGGCCGCCGGACTCGATTGCACGAAAAAACAGTTGGCGGGCATTACATCGCTTAAATACCTCAGCCGCTCCAAATCGATGTCGAGAACGAAGACATTGGCGCCTAATCCTGAGGCCCTCCTGGCGGCATTGCCGCCAACCACGCCACCGCCGAGAACAACCACCGTGGCCGGATCGACACCCGGAACCCCGCCGAGCAGAACGCCGTGGCCGCCTTGCGCCATTTCCAGATACTTAGCCCCTTCCTGGACGGCCATCGGCCCGGCGACTTCGCTCATCGGCCTGAGCAACGGCAACGACCCATCGCACTTTTGGATCGTTTCATAGGCGATGTTGACGGAACCGGTTTCAATCAGCGTTTGGGTTAATTTCTCAGACGCCGCAAGGTGAAGATAAGAAAAATAGATCTGGTTTGATTTAAGGTAGCCGAATTCGGATGGCTGCGGCTCCTTGACGCGCAGAATCATTTCGGATCGGTTAAAAAGCTCTTTGCGTGACGCCACGATCTCCGCCCCGACGCGCTCGTAATCGGCATCCTCGAACCCGCTGGGTTTGCCGGCCTGCGTTTCGATCAAAACCGTATGCCGGTTTTGCTTCATGATCTCCACCCCGGCCGGCACCATGGCGACGCGATTTTCGTCCAGCTTGATTTCTTTGGGTATTCCGACAATCATGGCCATATTCCTTATGTGATGGCAGAATCCGTTTGTCTGTTAGAAGAGAACAACACTTTGAATCGTTCAAAGACGGGCAGCATGGCGTGCCGGATGCCATGGGCTTCAGCAGGCCGGCACGCCGGAACTTACACCCAATTTTACAGCAGCTTATCGATAGGGGTGTAGTCAAGACCGAATGCATCGGCAACCGCCTTATAGGTCACCTTGCCGTTGACGATATTGGCCCCCAGCTTGATTTCGTTGCTCTCCTGCATGGCCTTTTTCCAGCCCTTGTTGGCAATCTCGACCGCATACGGCAGGGTGGCATTGGTCAAGGCCATCGTCGATGTTCGCGGCACCGCCCCGGGCATATTGGCCACGCAGTAATGGACCACACCGTCCACGGTGTAGATCGGATTGCCGTGGGTCGTGGGTTTTGAGGTCTCAAAGCAGCCGCCCTGGTCGATGGCGACATCCACCAGAACGGAACCCGGCTTCATGGTTTTGAGCATCTCGCGGGTGATCAATTTGGGCGCCTTGGCGCCTGGAATCAGCACCGCACCGACGACGACGTCAGCCCGCTTGATGAGTTCCCGCAGAGTGGCCGGGCTGGAAAACAAGCCGAAGCAATTGGCCGGCATCACGTCGCTCAGGTACCGCAGGCGGTCCAGGTTCATGTCGAGGATATACACCTTGGCGCCCAGACCGCAGGCCATCTTGGCCGCATTGATCCCGACGATACCGCCGCCGATAACCACGACATTGCCCGGATCCACTCCCGGAACACCCCCCAGCAACACGCCGTGCCCGCCCTGGGCCATTTCCAGGTATTTGGCCCCCTGCTGGATCGCCATTCGTCCGGCCACTTCGCTCATGGGGGTCAGCAAGGGCAGGGAACGGTCCGGCTTTTGAATGGTTTCATAGGCGATACAGACACTTTTGGTTTTGATCAGGGCCTTGGTCAGTTCTTCAGCTGCTGCGAGATGGAGATAGGTAAAGACGATCTGCCCTTCATGGATCAGATCGTACTCTGCCGGTAGCGGTTCTTTGACATGCATCACCATGTCGGATTTTTTAAAAATTTCGGCCGCTGTCGCAACGATCTCGGCACCGGCTTTGATATATGCGGCGTCTTCGAAACCGCTGCCGCTGCCGGCGCCCTTTTCGACCAGCAGCTTGTGGCCGCTGGCTATCATGACCTCAACGCCGGCCGGGGTCATACACACACGATTTTCCTCTGTTTTGATTTCTTTCAGGATTCCGACGATCATAGTTTCCTCCTTTGGGTTGGATGGTTAATTTGGCTGCGCTTTGACCTTCTGTAAGAGCAAGCCTCTTGCCAAAAGGATGAAACTTTGAACTATGGCGGAGTTTCGCTTGCGTCTTACTCACTAACAGACTGATAAAGCTTAGCTTTTTAATTGAATAGAGAAATAGTTTGGGTGTCTTGGGGAGCCTAATTCAACGGGAAGAGGATATATAGAGGCATGAGCGTGGAAAGGATTTGTTCCAGATGAATTGGTTAAAGAGCATAAGAGTTCGAAATCATATTAATTATTATTTTGGTTTGATATATTTCCAATGGTTTATTTTATTGCCACTTTGAATTTTATTTTTTTTAGCTTGTTGAGTAGCGCAGTGTGAGAAATTCCGAGAGATTTAGCTGCCTCTCGTATGCTTTTGGAATGAGCTAGGATTTCGGTGATGATCTGTCTTTCGAATTCAGCCATCATATTCCTGAGATGGCGCCGGTCCGTTTGACCCGTCAGAAGGCAATCCCTGACAGCCATCTTGGCCTTTCCAATCTCGTGGCTGAATAAAATACAGTCGACACTGATGGTATCGCCCCCAGCAAGAAAGGCGGCGCGCTCGACCACGTTCTTCAGCTCGCGAACATTTCCTGGCCAGTTGTGGCTTTTTAACTTTTCAATGGATGATTCCGTGAGGGCAGGAACCGTTTTGCCGAGTTTGGACGCCATTTGAAAAAGAAATTGTTCAACTAAAGCCGGTATGTCTTCGAGACGTTCAGATAGAGGCGGGATGTGAATCGGCAGCACATTGATCCGGTAGTAGAGGTCTTGGCGGAATGCTTTTTCTTCCACGAGCTGTTCGAGGTTTCGATTGGTGGCGGTGACAATCCGTGCTTTAATGGGAAATTCCCTTGATCCGCTAAGTCGGCGAACAGTGTTTTCCTGAATCACCCGCAATATCTTCGCTTGGGAGCCGGCAGACATCTCAGCGATTTCATCTAAAAATATTGTCCCCTCGCCGGCTATTTCAAATAGTCCGGGCTTGCCTTGACGGCGTGCCCCTGTAAAGGCTCCCCCGGCATAACCGAATAACTCACTTTCAAGAAGTTGCTCCGGTAAAGCAGCGCAATTGACGGGGACAAACGGACCCTGGCGTCGGCTGGCGGTGTGAATTGCCTGCGCAAATAGTTCCTTGCCGGTTCCGCTGGCACCGCGAATTGAAACGATGGCATCGGTAGCAGCAACCTTTTGCGCAAATGAAATTGCTGCTTTGATCGACGGATGGTTGCCGATAATATCGCTGAAGCTTATATGGCTCGGCTCGGATATCGTTTTAGCTAATTTTTTAATTGCCTGCATATCTTTGGCAATTTCAACCGCACCGATAATGTGGCCGGAAGAATCGCGAATCGGCCGGCCGCTCGTGAAGTATTGATATCGGTCTGTTTCCGTAATCAGATTTTGTTTTATATTGCTGAAATCCTTGCCTTTGAGGCAATCCAGAATGGAATAATCGGGCAATTTCAAACAGGCTACGTCTTGACCGATGACCGCTGAGGATTCACATCGGAGCGCGTCCAGGGCGACACGGTTGATGATGGTGATTTTTCCATCCCGATCGATCGCAACCACTCCGTCGCTAATGTTGTCCAAGACCACCCGGAATCGATTTTCTCGCTCCTCCTGGGGCAGTGTTTCAATCACCCGAATTTCAGAAAGACCGGGGATTTTCCCCAATACTTCAAAAATCACTTCCGGGCTGCAGCATTCCCCGTTTTCCGCCGCCAGAAATATATACGCCCAGTCATTGAGCCGGTGGACTTCCATCAAATTGATATTCAGCCCATGCTCAGCAATAACGGCGGAAACATCGGCGACGATTCCGATCCGGTCTTTGAATCGCAACGCCAGCTTAAGATCCAAGGTCATTGATCCTTCTCGAGATGGAAATGCAAAAGAGCCGTGGTCTTGGCTATTCTCCAACAGCTTTTACCTAATTGTCCAGCAAAAGAAGCTTTGGAGAGAATCCCTTTCAGCCTTTTCCTCGGGTTGCATGATTTCGTTTAAAAAATGCCTCTCTTTATCCAATCCTTAAATCTAAAGTCATTGCCTGAAACACGTATATTCCACCGCCCGCACAGACACAAACCACGGACAGGCGTGATGGCAACTGGCGGTTGCCTTGACCGCCGCTGTCATGCTACCAATCGGGCGCAGCGGCTTGCCGCGGAATCGAAATTGACAACGCGTCATGCTAAGGAGCGGCGATGGAAAAAGCGATCAGGATGATGGACGACTCCTCCCATCTGATCCTGCACCGGACCAGCAAGAGAGAGATCCGCGAGGGCATCAGCGTCATCGTGAAGGGCGAGGGTGCGTGGGTGTACGACCAGGACGGGAAGCGTTATCTGGACCTGGATGCAGGAGTGACCCGGCCGGTTCACGTGGGGCATGGTTCCAGGGAGCTGGCTCAGGCCGCCTATGACCAGATGTGCCGCCTGGCCTATTTCACGCCGATGAGCTTCGCCAATGTGCCGGCCATGGAGCTGGCGGATGTCCTGGCGCAGATTGCCCCTGAAGGCATCAACCGGTTCACCTTCGAGTGCGGCGGCTCCGAGGCCGTGGAAACGGCCATGAAGATCGCCAGGCACTACCACTACTACCGCGGCGACAAGGGCCGCTTCAAGATCATGTCCCGGCGCGGGGCCTATCATGGGGTCAACGGGATCGGCCTGCGCGCCCTCGGAACGGTCATGCCCATGCGCCAGGTGATGGAGCCGCTGGCACCGGGCGCCGCCTTCATCGAATCCCCCTACTGCTACCGCTGCCCCCACCACCTGACGCCGCAGAACTGCGACATGGCCTGCGCCCGCGAACTCGCCCGCATCATCGAGTTCGAAGGGCCGGAACAGATCTCGGCGTTCATCGGCGAGCCGATCCAGCAGGGCTTCGGGGCGCTGAAACCGCCGGCGGAGTATTGGCCGATCATCCGCGAAATCTGCGACCGCTACGGCATTCTGCTGATCATCGACGAGGTCATCTGCGGGTTCGGCCGCACCGGCAGGATGTTCGCCAGCGAGCACTTCGGCGTCCGGCCGGACCTCGTCACCATGGCCAAGGGGCTCACCAGCGGCTATCTGCCGCTGGGCGCCGTGGGGTGCACCGACAGCGTGATGGAGCCCATCGAGGTCCTCAACCACCTGCACACCTACGGGAACCACCCGGTGCCCTGCGCCGTGGGGGTGAAAAACATCGCGATTCTCCAGCGCGACCGCCTCGTGGAGAACAGCGCCGCCATGGGATCTTATTTCCTTGAGGGTCTCAAGGAGCTTGAAAATCATCCCTCCGTGGGCGAGGTCCGCGGCACCGGCCTCTGGCTGGCAATCGATTTCACCCGCGACAAAAAGACCCGCGCGCCCTTCCCCACCCCCAGCTTGATGAACCTGATCGCGCGCGCCAAGCAGAAAGGGGTCATCACCAAGACCATGGGCCTGGCGCTGGAGTTCGCCCCGCCCCTGACCATCCAGAAGGACGAGATCGACTTCGCCCTAAGGGCGGTCGAGGAGTGCATCACTGAAGAAGAAAAGGATCTCGGTCTGCGGCACTGATGTGGCTTCCCGCCACGATATATTCGCGGCAAGATGCCGCTCCCGCAAGGAAAGCGATAGATCTCTTTATGGCGGCGGCGGGCGCTTCATCCGGGGCCCGGCATCTCCAGGATCACCTTGCCGATGTTGCGGTTTTCGCGGACGTAGGCGTGGGCGGCTTCCGCCTCGGTGATGGGGAACGCCCGATCGATGACGGGGACGAGGCGACCGTCGGCAAGCAGCGGCCAGAAGCGTTTTTCGAACTGACGGGTGATGTCGATTTTTTCAGCAACCGGCCGATGCCGAAGCCGAGATCCGATCAGCCGCAGACTCCTGCCCAATACCCTTCCCAGATCGATTTCCGCGCGGCGGCCGCCCATGACGCCGATGGTCACCAGCCGCCCGCCGGCGGCCAGCACCTCGAGATTCCGGCTCAAATAGGCCGCCCCGACAGGGTCCAGAATCAGGTCCACCCCCCGGCCTTCCGAGTGGGCCTTGATCTCGACGGCGAAGTCACGATGCTTGTAATCGATCGCCAGGGCGGCTCCCAGTCGGCGGCAGGCCTCCAACTTCTCCTCCGAGCCGGCCGTCGCATAGACCACCGCCCCGGCCGCCCGCGCCATCTGTATAGCGGCCGTACCGACTCCGCTCGCGCCGGCATGGACCAGCACCGATTCTCCGGCGGTCAATCGCCCTTCGATGAACAGGTTCAGAAAAGCCGTCAGCCAGGCCTCCGGCACGGCCGCCCCCTGGGCAAAAGACCAGCTCTCCGGCAGGCGCATCAGCAAACCGCGGGGGACCGCCGCACGCTCGGCGTACCCCCCGCCCGGCAGCAGGGCCAGCACCCGGTCGCCCGCCCTCCACTCGCTCGCGCCATCGTCCACGGAAAGAATGACTCCGCTGATCTCGAGCCCTAGCACTTCCGATGCCCCCGGCGGGGGAGGGTACTGCCCTTGAGCCTGCAGCAGGTCCGCCCGGTTCACGGCGGTGGCCCGCACCTCGACGAGCGCCTCCCCGGGCCCGCAGGCGGCTTCTCCCATCTCCTGCCACACCAGCCGCGGCGTCTTGCCGCCGGGCTTCAGCACCACCGCTTTCATATCACCTCTCGTCCTCTGGACTTATTCCGCCGGCGGCCGCGCTCTCTGCGCGCGCATGCAGGCGCAGCACCTGCTCCACCGGCCGGCCCAGCAGAAAGCCAAGCACGCCGGCTTCGACCCGGCCGCGCGAGACCATCAGTTTGCGGAGTTCGGCGTCGTAGGCCCTGATTTCCGCCAGCCGCGACCGGGCCTCTTGCGCATGAGGGCCGTTCATGGCCTGCCGCCACTTCTCGATACGCTCGCAGCTGCAGCGCCGCTCGTGGTCTTCGATCAAATCCCAAAGCCCCCGGATGCCGGATAGAAGATCGCGGCGGGAGAGGCGCTCGCGGTTGTAAATCTGCTCAATCCGCGCCGTGTCCCAGCATTTCAGCTCCCGGCATTCCTGGGGGCGGTGTTCATAGATTCGGCAGCGGTTGGAATCCTTGTCCAGGAACCGGCAGGCCCAGCTGCGGCCGCTGCCCTTGATCTTGATGACCTCGCTTTCGACGCGCACCAGCTCGCCGCGGATCGGGTCCCGGGCAGGTTCTCCTTTCCGGATCGTGTAAAGGTGGCGGGTGTGGATGAGGCCCTCCTCCACCAGGGAGCGGTCCTTCAGGTGGAGCGCCGGTCCGCCGTTACGGCAACAGGTTCCGCAGTGTGAACAGTGCTGGGCTGGGCCAATGAGCTTCATTGCAGGCGGGCGGGCGTGCACGGCATCTCTTCCGCATCCAGAGGTCGTCGCTCCGGCTATACCAGATGATCGCCGTCCTGGCAAACCGGCGGCTTGACGTCGCCCCGCCTTTTCTTCTCGGCGCCTTTGTATTTCGGACGGTTTCAAGTATAATGCGGCCGGATCATCGATACGGAAGGCGCGGGGCCGGCAGGGCGGCCGGCGGAGATCTTCATGCGCATCCATGCGGACCAGCTCAACGAAGGCAGCCTGTCCCTCGCATTCGAGGAGCCGACGGACCGTTTCCCCAGCCTGCGGGAGATGGTGCGCGACGGCGAGTGTGAATTCACGGACCCGGTGCGTGTGCGGCTGCGCGCCACCCGGATCCGGGAAATGGTGGAGGTCGAAGGAGTGGTGCAGACGGCGGTGCGCCTGAACTGCTGCCGGTGTCTGGCGGCCTTCGTCTATCCGCTGTCGATCGATTTCGCACTCACCTACACCGGCGGCCGCCCGGGCGCGGAGCGAGGCGCCGAACCGGAAACCCGCGAGCTGGAGCCCAGCGAGGTCGGGCTCGTCTTTTTCCGGGGAGAGGAAATCGACTTGACGGAGGGCATCCAGGAACAGGTGATCCTCGCCTTTCCCTTGCGGCCTCTGTGCCGGACGGACTGCAAGGGGCTTTGCGCGCGCTGCGGGGCCGACCTGAACCATGAGCGCTGCCGCTGCGCGCCGCCCTCCGCCGAAAGTCCATTCGCGGCTCTCGGCCGGCTGGCCCTCGAACCGAAGCTTCGCCGGAGCCATGAACGCTGACGCACTGCCGCCGGAGCGATCGAACCCGTCGCTGCTGCGCCGCATGGGCGGGTTTACCCTGCGGGTCCTGCGGGCGTTTCACGGCAACCAGGGCCTTCTGCTGGCCGGAGCGGTGGCCTATTACACCCTGCTGTCCATCGTTCCGTTGTTCGCCCTGATCCTGGTCGGCCTCTCGCATTTTCTGAACGAGGAGCAGCTGATCCAAAGCATCGCTCGCAACCTCGAGCTTTTGATTCCGGGGTATGCCGACAGCCTGGCGAATCAGGTGCGGATGTTTCTGATGCGCCGCCACCTGGTGGGCGCGGTCGGGTTCGTCATCATGCTTTTTTTCAGCTCCATGGCCTTTTCAGTCCTGGAGAGCACGATGGCGGTGATTTTCTCCCACCGCAAGCACTCCCTGCGCAGGCCGCTGTTCATATCGGCCATCATCCCCTATGTTTACATTCTGCTCATGGCCTTGGGGTTGCTGTTGGTGACGCTGATCTCCGGCGTGCTGGACGCTCTCGAGAGCCGGCCGATGCTTCTGCTGGGGGTCGAGATCAGCCTGAAGGGGTCCTCCAAGATCCTCCTGTACCTTTTGGGCATGAGCGGCATGGTTCTGATGCTCACATCGTTCTACCTCGTCATGCCGGTGGGGCGCATATCGTTTCGACATGCCTTGAGCGGCGCGGTCACGGCGGCCGTTCTGTGGGAATTGATCCGGCGCCTGCTGGTCTGGTACTATTCGCGCCTCTCACTGGTCAACGTGATCTACGGCTCGCTCGCCACCACGGTGGTGGCGCTGCTCAGCATCGAAGTGGCGGTCATCATCCTTCTTCTCGGTGCCCAGGTGATATCCGAATACGACAGCCACCGGTATTCGGCCGACGCCCAACGGCAGGGGCCTTGACCGGGGGCACGTTTTCAAGCTCCTGAGGCCCGCGCGAGGGGCCGATCCGCCGGATATTGGAAGACGGGCCGACCGGCGGGCGCGTCAGATTCCGCTTGCGTTCGCGGTCCCGGTTGGTCTATGTGAACCCAGGAGCTCGACGCCGTCCCGGGCATCGATTGGCAGCCGACCCGGTGATCGCCGGCGGCCGACCCCATGGAGATTTTCGATGAAACACGCCCTCCTTCTCTTGACGCTCTTTTTGGCGGCCGCCTGCTCGCACGGACGCACCGCCAGCTTTCCCTCGTCGGCCAATCCCGACCTGATGGGCCAGGTGACCGTCATCCGCAACGACAACCTCTTCGGCTGGGGGCTTTCGGTCAAAGTGACCTTCAACGATGTGGTGATTGCCCGTCTGCGGGCCGGCGAGCACGTGACCTTTCCGGCCGCGCCCGGCCTGCACACCGTCGGCGTGGCCGAGCGCGGCATCAGCGTGGCGGTCGAGCGCCAGCGCCGCTATTACTTTCTCATCAGCGCGGATAATTCACCGGCCGGTTTCGAGATAGAACGCCTGGACCCGAACCGCGGCGAAGATTGGATCGCCAAGACCCAGCCGGTCTCCTGAAATTCGATCTGCCGCGCGTCATCTCGCTTCGCAGGGCTTGACCCTACCCTTTCGCCGCTTTTTCCCGCAGCATCTTGAGGACTTCCTCCGGTGAATCCTTGGCCAGGATGTCCCGGAACTGATCCCGGTAGTTCTTCACCAGGCTGATGCCTTCGATGATGACGTCGTAGACCCGCCAGTTTCCTTCCTTCTGAATCAAGCGGTAATCCAGCGGGATTTTTTTGCCTTCGGCCGTCAGCACATTGCTGGTGACCTCGGCCTGCCCCTCTCTCAGCATGGACTCCTTTTCGAAGACCACCTTTTCATCGGAATACGACAGCAGCCGGTCGGCATAGGTTTTCTCCAGCAGCTCGCTGAAAAGCTTTATGAACTCGGCCTGCTGCGGCGCGTTGAATTTCGCCCACTCGCGGCCCAGCGTGCGCCGGGACAGCTCGGTGTAGTCGAAGATCTCGTTTACGATCGTGCGGATCTTGACGATTTTGGCGTCTTTCGTCTGGTCTTTGAAGCCCGGCTCCGCGAGCGCTTGGAGCACCTTGTTCACCTGGGATTCCACGGTCTCCCGCGCGGTGGCCGCCCGAACGGGCGCCGGCATCGCGATCGCACCAACCCATAAAACGGCCACCATGGCCCTCAACAGTTTCGAAACCATCCTTTTCCTCCGTTGCGGTTGTTACTTCTTGATGTCTCCGAACGCGTATTTGCTTACCAGATCCATGATATCGACAGGCGCCTCGGTTTCCGTGATGCTGTCGCCGGGCTTCAGCTCGGCGCCGCTGCCTCCGGCGTCGATGCTCACATATCGGTCGCCGATCAGACCTTCGGTCCGAATGGAGGCGATAGCGTCCTCGTAGACCCGGATCCCCTTTCGGATCCGCAGCTCGACCCAGGCCACCTGCTTGTCCTGGTCCATGGTCATCTTGCCCACCCGCCCGACCTCCAGGCCGAGCATGTTGACAGCGCTGCCGGACCTCAGCCCGGTGACCTGGGTGAACCGGGCGACCAGCGGATAGGTGTTGTCCTCGAACAGCCCGATGTCCCCGAGTTTGACCGTCATGTACCCGATGCAGGCCAGACCGATCAGCACGAAGATGCCAACCACCGTTTCCTTGGAATACTTCTGCATGCCGAATCACCTCCAACGACCGCACTGAAATGTCGCGATGGGTTGCTTGTCGAACCGCGCCAATTCCATGATCGATTCGATTTCCACCTGGGGCTTGCCCTGGGCCATGCCGACCGATATCACGAAATCGAAGCACTGATCCGACGGAACTTCTCTGCGGAAGGACTCCTCGAGATCGCGCATGCCGTGATCCCGGAAATCGGCGGCAAATTTTTCGAGAATGCGCCGGGCCTCCTCGATGTCCGAAAACGGAAGGATGGTGGTAAACTCGTTGATCGTCTGCCGTGTGGAGAAACCGCCAACCGCGCCGAAGTGCTTGCGGATGTAATTGCCGAGTAACCTCAAGGTCTGCTGGGCCGCGTGGTGACCGGCGCTCGCGCTGACGTCGTCCATGTTGTCGAAGCTGAAGATAAGGACGGCGTAGGAATCGTCCGCCCCGCGCCGGACGAGCTCGGTCTGGTAGCGGATCTTGAAGTGCCGGGTGGAGTAAAGCCCGGTGATGTCCTCCCGCAGGCTCTCCAGGCTCTGCAGGATTTCATTTTGGAACGGATGGTTGAAGGACTCCATCGCCTCCGGGCTGCCCTCGAATACGATCTTCTTGTCCCAAAGCGCAAGGATGCGGTTGGAAATGAAAAAGACGTCCGGAATCTCATGACTGATCAGCACCGCCGTGAATCCGATCTTCTTCTTGTACTCGGCGATCATCCCCAGGATCGCGTTTTTGCGGATGGGGTCCTGGCCGGTCGTGGGTTCGTCGAACAGCACGATCTGCGGATCGGTGACCAGCGCGCGCGCCAGCGCGGTGCGCTTCTGCATGCCGCCCGAAATTTCCGAGGGGTACTTGCGGGCCACTTCGGTCAGCTCGGTCTGCTCGATCCGGGCCATGGCCTTGGCCTCGATCGCTTTGCGGCCCAGCCGCGAGGTGTGCTTCAGCGGGAGAGCGACGTTTTCGAACACGGTCATGGAATCGAAGAGTGCGTTGTTCTGGAACATGTAGCTGATCCGGCCGATGTAGCCGTTCCACTCCTGGCGGGTCATCCGGTGGATGGGGATGCCCTGGTACAGGATCTCTCCGTCGTCCGGCGTGAGCAGGCCGATGATGTGCTTCAAGGTCACGCTCTTGCCCGAGCCGCTCAGGCCGATGATCGTGGTCACCTCGCCCTCGTAGATTTTGAAGTTGACGTCCTGCAGAATCGTGCGCTCGCCGAAGCGCTTGGTGACGTTGCGAAACTCGATCAGGGGCTGCGGTTCCATAATGGCTGCTCAGGTGGTTAGGTCATAGGCAGAAGGCTGCAGCCAATGGTATCCGTCCGCAGCCTTCGGTCTTCAGCCTATGGGTGCACTCTATAGTAAAAAGGAGGTGACCACGTAGTCCGCCACCAGGATCATGACGCAGGAGAGCACCACGGCCGAGGTGGTCGACAGGCTCACGCTCTTGGAGCCGTAGCTGTCCCGGCGCATGTGCGTGAAATAGCCCTGGAAGCAGCAGATGGTGATGACCAGCACGGCAAAGACGATCGACTTGATGAAACCGCCGCGCACGTCCAGCCACTCCACGCTGGCGTCGACGCGGTAAGTGTAGGCTCCGGAGTTGGCCCCCATCAGGATCACCCCGCTCAGATAGCCGCCCAGGATCCCGATCAGGTCGAAGAAGGCGGTCAGGATCGGAAAGCTGATCAGGGCCGCGGCGATGCGCGGGCTGATGAGATAACCGAGCGGGTCGATGCGCATGGTGATGAGCGCGTCGATCTGCTCGGAGATCCGCTGGATGCCGATTTCGGCGGTCATGGCCGACCCGGCCCGCGCCGTGATCATGATCGCCGTCAGCACGGGCCCCAATTCCCGGATCAAAGAGAGGGACACCGCCGTGCCGAGGAATCCGACCGCGCCGAACTTGTTCATGACGTAGTAGAGCTGCAGCCCCAGCACCATGCCGGTGAAAAACCCCACCAAAGCCACGATGCCGGCCGACTTGGCGCCGATGAAGTAGACTTGGTGGACGATCTCGGGAACCTGCTTGAAGCGGAAGATCTGGATGGAGGCCCGTACCAGGAAAACCGCCATGGCACCCAGGGTGTTGTTGAGTTCGATGCCGAAACGGCCGAAGGGGTTCAGAACCGCCGGCCATAACGCCGCCTGCTCCTTCGCGCCGGGCTTTATCGGTTCGCTTTCGGACAACTGGTCGACTGCCATTCCGTGAGCTCCATTGGGTGGACCCGCAGGTGGCCCGTGGCCGGGAGATCAACCCACTTTCGGGGGTCGCAGGATTGACAACCCCCATCGGAATTCGATAATGCTTGATATGGCTGAAAAAAATAGCACAACGCCCGGATAAGTCAACCGACCTCGGGAATTGGACGAGGGGTCTCTTGGCGCCGCCCGAGGCTTCGAAAAGGAGGCCGGCATGCAAAAACTCGTATTGCTCCGCCATGGAGAAAGCCTCTGGAACAAAGAGAATCGCTTCACCGGCTGGACCGACGTCGGGCTGACCGAAAAGGGCGTCCGGGAGGCCGTCGAGGCCGGCCGCATCCTTGCGAAAGAGGGCTACGTCTTCGACCTCGCCTTCACGTCGGTCCTCAGCCGCGCCATCAAGACGTTGTGGCTCACGCTGGAGCAGATGGACCTGATGTGGATTCCGGTCCATCTCAGCTGGCGTCTCAACGAACGCCACTATGGGGCCCTGCAGGGGCTGAACAAAGCCGAAACCGCAGAGCGCCACGGCATGGACCAGGTGATGCTGTGGCGGCGCAGCTACGACATCCGTCCGCCGGCGCTCACTGCCGACGACCCGCGCTTCCCCGGCCACGAGCCCCGCTACCGGGACCTGGGGCCGCAGGACCTGCCGCTCACCGAGTGCCTGAAGGACACCGTGGAGCGTTTTCTGCCCTACTGGCACGACACGATTGCACCGGCGGTGAGATCCGGAAAGCGCGTCATCATCTCCGCCCACGGCAACAGCCTGCGGGCATTGGTCAAATACCTCGACGGCATCTCGGAAAAGGACATCCTCGAGCTGAACATACCGACCGGCATCCCCCTGGTGTATGAATTGGACGACGGCCTCAAGCCGCTGCGCAGTTACTACCTTGGAGACCCGGAAGCCGCCAAGAAGGCCGCCCAGGCGGTGGCCGATCAATTGAAACAGAAGGATTAACCTGGAAAAATCGCCGCTGCGCCGGCACCCGCCGGCCTCGACGACCACTATATGAAGGAGCCGAACCGCGCCCATGGACCTGCTGACGACCGCCACAGAAGGATTCGCGACGCTGGATGTCTCCGCGAAAGTGAAATCCGCCGCCTTTGCCCACCTGCACACCTGGCTGACCGAGCCCGCCTTCGCCGACTACGTGCCGCAGATCCGCTACCTGATCGAGGCCGGCAAATGGGACGTGCTGCTGGACTCTTTCTACCAGGTCATCCCTTTCGGCACCGGCGGCCGCCGCGGGCCGGTGGGCATCGGCCCCAACCGCATCAACGCCTGGACGATCCAGGCCTCGGCCCAGGGGCATTCCCAGTATCTCTTGAAGATCTACGGCGACGAGGCCAAGCGTCGGGGGGTGGTGATGACTTTCGACGTCCGCAGCTACCGCCTGAAGGGGATCTACTCCGATGCGATCCCGAACCCCGTGCAGGGCCTCGACGGCCGGCAGCTCGCTCGGGCCGCCGCCGAGGTCTACGCCGCCAACGGCATCAAGACCTTCCTGTTTGAAAGCGTGCGCAGCACGCCCGAGCTCTCGTTTGCCATCCGTCACCTCAAGGCCATCGCCGGCGACATGTTCAGCGCCAGCCACAACCTGCCCCCGGACAACGGCAAGAAGGTCTACGACGAGTTCGGCGGCCAGCTCATTCCGCCGCACGATCAGCTCCTGGTCGACGAGGTCGCCGGCAATGTGCAGGCGATCCAGCGGATGGCCTTCGACGAAGCCCGCCGCCGGGGCCTGGTCGAAATCATCGGCGATGAGGTCGACCGCGCCTACCGCGCCAGCGTCGGTCTCGTGTCGCTCTCCTCGGAACGCGGCCTGAAGATCTTTTATTCCCCGCTTCACGGCACCGGCGTCACCACGGTGTATCCGGTGCTCCAGCAGCTGGGCTTCGACGTGACCCTGTGTCCGGCGACCTCCAACCTGAGCGGCGCGTTCGAACGGGTGACGTTCAACATCCCCAATCCGGAAGTGGTCGAATCCTTCAGCACCTCCCTCCCGCTCGCACAGGCGGCCGGGGCCGACATCCTGCTCAGCACCGACCCGGATGCCGACCGCATCGGCATCATGGTCGACCACCACGGGCAGTGGCTTTTCCTGACCGGCAACGAGATCGCCGTCCTCCTGGCCAACTACGCCATCGACCGGCTGCGGGCCGCGGGCGGCCTGACCCCGCAGCGCGTCATCGTCAAGACCGATGTCACCACCGCCCTGATCGACACGATGGCGCGGGAAAACAACATCACCTGCATCGGCGATCTGCTGGTGGGCTTCAAGTACGTGGCCGAGGAGATGAACAAGCTCGACGCCGCCGGCCGGGGGTCGGATTTCCTATTCGGCTGCGAGGAGAGCCACGGCTACCTCACCGGGACCTATGCCCGCGACAAGGACGCGGCCAGCGCCGCGGTCTGGATCGCCGAGTATGCGGCCGAGCTGAAGCTCCGGGGCCAGACCCTGGTGGACGCCCTCGATGACATCTATTCGGCCTACGGCACCTGCCACAACTACCTGACCGAGATCCGGCTGCTGGGCGCCAAGGGGATGGAGCAGATCGCAGCGATCATGGACCACTTCCGGAACCACGCCGTGGAGCGCTTCGGCGATTTCATCGTGGCAGAGAAGGTCGACCGCTGGGAGGGCGCGCCCCAGCCGCACCTGTCCGAGACCGACACCTCCGCCCGCAACGTCATCATCTTCAAACTTCAAAACGTGCCCGAAACGACCCGCCTGCGCGTCACCGTGCGGCCCTCGGGGACCGAACCCAAGATCAAGATGTACTTCGAGCTGGTGGGCAAGCCCTGCCGCCGCGCCGACCTGCCCGCCGCCAAGCAGGCGCTTGTGAATGTGCGCCTCGCCCTCGAAAAGACCTTCATGCGCTATTGTTACGGATTGATCGGCGTGGATTTTCCCGAGCGCGGGTTCCTGCTCTTCTGGCAGCTGCCCCTCAAGGACAAGCTCAGGTACTTCGAGATCGAGGACGAGATCGCGCGGCTGAAGGAGAGCTCCGATCGCATTGTCCGCTCGGAGGAATTGGAGGCGATGCTCAAGTTCCTGGGCGCCAACCCTGTGCAGAAGATCGACAACGCCTTCAAGGCAAGATTCGGAGCGGGCATTCGGGAATTCTTAGACCTAGCGCCTTGAAAATTTAAAAAAACTCCTCTTAGCCGCAGACCGGCGCAGACGGACGCGGACAGGTTAAGCAAAAAAACTTTTGTCTGCGTGCGCCTGCGGTAAAAAGGATTTCTTGCCGCTACAGGCGCTTCCTTCTGTTCGACGTCTTGTGGCTCGGATTTCGAGTTTTTCCCCGGAGGGTTGCATGTCCTTTCCCGCCAATAAAACCAAGATCGTCGCCACCATCGGCCCGGCCTCGGACTCGCCGGAGGTGCTGGAGCGATTGATCCAGGCCGGCATGAATGTCGTGCGGCTAAACTTCTCGCACGGAGATTTTTCCGGCCATGCCGACACCATCGCCCGGGTCCGGGACGCGGCTTCGGCCGTCGGCCGCCGCGTCGCCATCATGGCCGATCTGCCAGGGCCCAAGATGCGCATCGGGTCCTTCAGCGAGGAGCCGGTCACGCTATCCCCGGGCGATCGGTTTACGCTGACGACGGAGGAGGTTTCGGGCTCACGGCAGCGCGTTTCGGTCAGCTTCGCGCAGCTGCCCGAATCGGTTCGGCCGGGCGACCGGCTGTTTTTGAACGACGGCTATATCGTGCTGGAAGTCATTCAGGTGGATGGTTCCGAGGTGGCCTGTCGGGTCCAGGTCGGCGGCGAGCTCAGGTCCCGCAAGGGCCTCAACCTGCCCGGGATCGAACTCGGAATCAGCGCCTTCACGCCGCACGATCGCCGCTGCCTGGAATTCGCCCTGCGTCACGGCGTCGATGCCGTCAGCCAGTCCTTCGTCGACCGGCCCGAAGACATCGGGTCCGTGCGCGCGGCCGCGGCGGAGATGGGATTCCACCCACTGATCATCGCCAAGATCGAGCGCTCCAGCGCCCTTGAACGCATCGAGGCGATCATGGACGCGGCCGACGGCATCATGGTGGCCCGGGGCGACCTCGGCGTGGAAATCCCCATCGAGGAGATGGCCGTCGCCCAGAAACAGCTGACGCGCCTAGCGAATCTGAAGCGCAAGCCGGTGATCACCGCCACCCAGATGCTGGAGTCCATGATCAGCCACCGGCTGCCGACCCGGGCCGAAGCCACCGATGTCGCCAATGCCATCCTCGACGGGACGGACGCCGTGATGCTCTCGGGCGAGTCGGCCGTCGGCCGCCATCCCATCGAAGCCGTCGCCATGCTGGCGAAAATAGCCGCCAGCACCGAAGCGCACCGCGCGGTCTTCGGCCGGCAGCATGTCGGCGACGCCGCGGCCTGCGAAGAAACGATTTGCGCGGAGGAGCTGATCGCCGCGTGCGTGGAGGCCACCATCCGCCGGATGACTCCGGCCACGGTGGTCGTCCCCACTCACGGCGGCGCCACGGCCCGCAGCATCGCCCGGTTCAGGCTTCCGGTTTGGATCACGGCCGTGAGCTCTCAGCAGAAGACCTGCCAGGACCTGATGTTCTCTTACGGCGTCTATCCGGTGTTCGAACCGGAACACCCGGACCGGTGGCGCGACTGGTGCCGCAACTGGCGGGAAAGGCAGAAACTGACGGGGCGTTATGTTGTGCTCACCGAGGGGCCGTCGCGCAAGCACCCCGACCGCAACAACCGCATGGAAATCATAGATTTGAAGTCATAAGGAACAACGATGCTTCCCAAAACCAACCCCACCGCCACCGCCGCCTGGAGCAAGCTCACCCGGCACCACGCGGCCGTGAAAGGCGTCCACATGCAGCGGCTGTTTGCGGAAGACCCGCAGCGCTTTCAGAGGTTTTCCATCCGCTTCGAAGACATCCTTTTGGATTACTCCAAGAACCGCGTCACTGCGGAGACGCGCGATCTGCTGATCGAGCTGGCGCAGAGCTGTGGCCTGCGGGAGGCCATCGACCGGATGTTCGCCGGCGACCGGATCAACGAGACCGAGGACCGCGCCGTGCTGCACGTGGCCTTGCGCAACCGTGCGAACACCCCGATCGATGTGGACGGTCAAAATGCCATGCCCGAGGTCAACGCCGTGCTGGCCCGGATGAAGGAATTCTCGGAGCAGATCCGCTCGGGCGCCTGGAAAGGCTACACCGGCAAACCGATCCGGGACGTCGTCAACATCGGCATCGGCGGCTCGGACCTCGGTCCGGTGATGGTCACCGAATGCCTGCGGCCCTATGCGCAGGCCGGGCTTTCCGTGCACTTCGTCTCCAACGTGGACGGCAGCCATCTCGTCGAGACCCTCAGGCCGCTTGATCCCCAAACCACGCTTTTCCTGATCGCCTCCAAGACCTTCACCACCCAGGAGACCATGACCAACGCCTTCAGCGCGCGGGAGTGGTTTCTAAAACATGCCCGGGACGACGCTCACGTGGCGCGGCATTTCGGGGCGATCTCCACCAACACGGCCAGGGTCCAGGAGTTCGGCATCCGCCCTGACAACATGTTCGCGTTCTGGGATTGGGTCGGGGGCCGCTATTCGTTGTGGTCGGCGATCGGACTGTCCATCGCCTGCTTCGTCGGCTTCGAGCGCTTCGAGGAGATCCTCGACGGCGCGCACGCGATGGACCGGCATTTCCGCGAAACGCCCTTCGAAATCAACATTCCGGTCCTCCTGGCGCTCCTGGGGATCTGGTACGTGAATTTTTTCGGCGCCGAAACCGAGGCGATCCTGCCCTACGACCAGTACATGCACCGCTTCCCCGCCTATTTTCAGCAGGGCAACATGGAGAGCAACGGCAAATCCGTCGACCGTTCCGGTCGCCGCGTGGACTACGCCACCGGACCGATCATCTGGGGCGAGCCCGGCACCAACGGCCAGCACGCCTTTTACCAGCTGATCCACCAGGGAACGCGCCTGGTGCCGGCGGACTTCCTGGCGCCAGCCTTGAGCCACAACCCCGTCGGACGGCACCACCTCATCCTGCTGTCCAACTTCTTCGCCCAGACCGAGGCGCTGATGAACGGCA
>Ga0114939_10000619_pt1 | contig 29644 bp, 23 predicted proteins | sample AshMeaCrysSpring_FD_87196 | JGI IMG/M metagenome (GOLD analysis project Ga0114939, IMG submission 87196) | Groundwater microbial communities from Big Spring, Nevada to study Microbial Dark Matter (Phase II) - Ash Meadows Crystal Spring | ecosystem: Environmental > Aquatic > Deep subsurface >...
GCTAGCGAGTGAGCATGCCCGCAGCGCCAGCAAGGGCCCATCGGCCGCCAAGAACCTTTGCGGCTTGTAGGGCCTTACGCGACCTCACGCCAAGGCGCCAAGCCCCCAGGTCAGCGAAGCCTTTGGAGAGGCTCGAGCGTTGCGGCAATGTCAACCCGAAGCGCTAGCGAGTGAGCATGCCCGCAGCGCCAGCAAGGGCCCATCGGTCGCCATGCGCCCTTGCGGCTTTAGAGGCTTCAAGCGACCTCACGCCAAGGCGCCAGCCCCCAGGTCATCGAAGCCTTTGGAGAGGCTCGAGCGTTGCGGCAATGCCAACCCGAAGCGCTAGCGAGTGAGCATGCCCGCAGCGCCAGCAAGGGCCCATCGGTCGCCAAGAGCCTTTGCGGCTTGTAGAGCCTTACGCGACCTCACGCCAAGGCGCCAAGCCCCCAGGTCAGAGAAGCCTTTGGAGAGGCTCGAGCGTTGCGGCAATGCCAACCCGAAGCGCTAGCGAGTGAGCATGCCCGCAGCGCCAGCAAGGGCCCATCGGCCGCCATGCGCCCTTGCGGCTTTAGAGGCTTCAAGCGACCTCACGCCAAGCCCGCTGCAGTCCGCAGACAGGTTCGCGTCTCCTTTCGTTGCCCACCCGCGCCAGCGAGCGCATCGCTGCAGCAGCTCGACCGGTCCAGGCCCACCGTCCGCCAAGTTGCGACTCTTGCCCACATGCGGTGCAGTCAAATCACACGACAAACCGCGGTGCGTGCTTTCTAGAGTCCGGGGGTACTATGCTTTCCGTTGTATCGGCCGTGTTCCCGTAAGCGGGGACTGGCTACCTCGGTACAACCAAAAAAGACTGTGACGCCACCTCGCCACGAATCTCGCTGATGGGTTGGAGGGTGATGTTGCATGAGCGAAGAGACGCTGTTTGAAGGGGCGATCCAGATCCCCGAGGGGGAACGCGCAGCGTACCCGGAACGTGAATGTCCGGACGCTGAATTGCGGGCGCGCGTGGAGGCGTTGCTGGCCGCTGATCGGGCGACGCATTGCCCGATCGATGGCCGAACCGACCGGTCCCCCGGTGCGGCGGACCTTGGCCAACGAACTCATATCGCGGAAAACCTGTCGGCGACCATCGAGCACCTGCCCGAGCATCAGGCGGGTGTGGTGATCGCCAGTAAGTACACGCTGGTGGAATTGGTCGGCGAAGGAGGGATGGGGAGGGTCTGGCGCGCCAAGCAGACTGAGCCGGTGAAGCGGTTTGTGGCGGAGAAACTGATCAAGGCCGGAATGGATTCCCGGCAGGTGCTGGCACGGTTCGACGCCGAGCGACAGGCGCTTGCTTTGATGGATCATCCCCACATCGCCAAGGTGCTCGATGGCGGACTGCACGGGCAGCGGCCGTACTTTGTGATGGAGTTGGTCAAAGGTGTGCCGATCACTGAGTATTGCGATCAACGGCGGCTGACACCCGAACAGCGGTTGGAGTTATTTGTACAAGCGGGCCAGGCGATTCAGCATGCGCACCAGAAAGGGATCATCCACCGGGACATCAAGCCATCCAATGTGCTGGTAGCGCTGTATGACGATCAGCCGGTGGTAAAGGTGATGGACTTTGGTGTGGCCAAGGCAACGGGCGGCGCGCTGACCGAGGCCAGCCTGGAGACGGGTTTTGGAGCAGTGGTCGGGACGCCGCAATACATGAGCCCCGAGCAAGCGACGCTCAATGATCTGGACATCGATACCCGAAGCGATGTGTATGCGTTGGGCGTGCTGTTGCACGAGCTGTTGGCCAGCAGTCCGCCATTTTCCAGTGAGGACCTGACGAGGCGGGGGTTCCTGGAGATGCTGCGGGTGGTGCGTGAAGAGGAACCACCACGTCCCAGTACGAAGCTCAGCTCATCGGAAGCCCTGCCCTCCCTGTCGGCCAATCGCGGTACCGAACCGAGAACACTGACGGGGCTGCTCCGCAATGAGCTGGACTGGATCGTGATGAAGGCCCTAAAGAAAGACCGTTCGCGGCGGTACGCGACGGCGAACGGCTTGGCGGCAGACGTGCAGCGATTCTTGGCTGGCGAACCGGTGGTGGCGCATCCACCGAGCACCGCGTACCGGCTCACAAAGTTCCTGCGTCGGCATCGCGCGCAGGTGATTGCCTCGGGGCTGGTGCTGTCAGCGCTGGTGCTGGGAGTGATCGGCACGACGTTGGGCTTGCTGGAAGCCCGTCGGCAGGCGGGGATCGCGCGGGAGGAAGCGACGGCGAAAGTGCGGCGCGCACGGAGGAAGCCAAGCAGCGGGCGGTCGCCGTGTCCAATGCGGAGCAGGCGGAGGCGGCCAAGGTTGCGGCACATGCGAAGGAAGCCGAAGCGAATGCGGTCGTGAAATTTTTCGAGGAACAAGTGTTCGCGGCGGCTCGTCCTGAGGGACAGGACGGCGGGCTGGGTTCGTCGGTGACACTCCGCGATGCGATCATGTCGAGCATGTCGGGCTGGACAGGTCCTTCGGTAAACAGCCCCTGGTCGAGGCCAGATTGCGAGCGGCGCTTGGGCTGATGCTCGATCGTCTGGGCGAGTACGAACAAGCGCGAAGCCAGTTCGAGCGGGCCCGGGAGCTTTATGTCCAGCAGCTTGGTCCGGAACATCCCGAGACACTCAGGAGCATGAACAATCTAGCCAACAGTTATGCGAATCTCAGCCGTCAAACTGAGGTGTTGAAGTTGTATGGAGCGGTGCTGGAGTCTCAACAGCGGGTGCTACCCATGGATCACCCCGACACGCTGACGAGCATGAACCACTTGGCGATTACCTACGCGGAGATGAACCGCCAAGATGAGGCGTTGAAGCTATTGGAGGAGGTGCTGAAGATTCGGCAGCGCGTGTTGCCGAAGGACCATCTCGACACGCTAAGCAGTATGAACAATCTGGCCCTCTGTTACGCGAATCTCAGCCGCCTCGCTGATGCGCTGAAGCTGTATGAAGCGGTGCTGGAGACTCAGCAGCGCATTCTGCCCAAGGACCATCCCGAATTACTTCTCAGCATGGTGAATTTGGCCCTGTCATTATGCCAGGCAGATCGCTGGGGGGAGGCGATTGGGCTGATCGACGAGTTTCTGAAGAAAGCCGACCAACCGGGCGTTGATCCCGGCCTTTGGCCAACGGCGATTGAGCTACGTTGGATGCATTTTCGTCAGGCCGGCGATGCCGCGGAATGTCGGGCGACGGCCGAGCGGTGGGAGCAAATGCATCCGACCGACGCGGCGAGCCTCTACAACGCAGCCTGTTACCGCGCAGTCGTCGCCGAACTACAAACGAAGACGCCTGGAGACGAATCAGTGCAACTTGCGCAGGCCGATGCGGAGCGTGCCATGGAATGGTTGCGGCAAGCGATCGAGGCGGGTTGGACGGATGCCGCTCATCTGCGCCAGGACACCGACCTCGACGGACTCCGCGAGCGACAAGATTTTCAAGAGTTACTTGCGGAGTTGGAGTCAGCCCAATCGAAGTCGAATCCATGACGCCCGAGGAGCTCTTGCCGCAAGTCTACGACGAGCTTCGCAAGCTGGCTGGGGCGAAACTCGCGGCCGAGAAGCCAGGGCAGACAATGAATGCAACTGCCCTGGTGCACGAGGTGTGGCTGAAGCTTGCCGACGCATCGGTTCAGTGGAAGGATCGGACGCACTTTCTGCGGACCGCAGCCACTGCCATGCGACGGCTGTTGGTCGACCGCGCACGCGGTAAACTCGCGAACAAGCGAGATGGTGGCGTCCGCTGCGACTTGCCCGAGTTAGCGGTGTTGCTAACGGATCCCGAGTTGATTGCACTGGATGAAGTGCTGCTTCGATTGGCGATTGCCAAGCCAGATCATGCCAGACTCGTGGAGTTGCGATTCTTCGGAGGCCTGACCGGCGACGAAGCAGCAGAAGCGTTGAGGATCTCTCCGGCGACCGCGGACCGCATGTGGCATTTTGCTCGAGCGTGGTTACAGATCGAATTGACGGCCCGCTGACCGGCGTCCTCGTTCAGCCATTGAGCTCAAGAAGAGGTCGCGTGTGCAGCCAGCGGGCCTTCCGTCGAGTGGTCATCAGGCGGAACCGCCTCAAGTGGCCAAGAAATCGCTGGCCCCAGATGGGAATCGACTACCGCCAACTTTTGGGTTCTTGTTCTCAAGGTCCTTGTCGTTACAGCGAACCGCCGGCGACAGGGCGGTCAACGCACCGCGCCGGGCATTGAGGCAAGCGCTGGGCAATACTCCGCGGACGTGAGTGTTGGAACCAGATCGATCAACGTGTAGACCGCTGAAGCGGACATGGAGGCGCTCTAGTGCGCTTGTCCGATCGCGATCAGTTCTGCATAGACGCTCTCGATCTGCGGCACATCCAACTGGCGCCGATCCTCTGCGAACCCAACCATCAGCGCAAGATCGGCAAGTCGGTTCACACGGCGCGGAATCCCTGCAGCGCGGAGATGCAGGACTTCCATTGCATCGAGAGTAAAGATCCGGTCTGCCATGCCACCCACCGCTCGCAGACGCTGTTGCAGATAGCCGATCGTCTCGTCGGCTGTGAGCGGTGGCAGAGCGCATTTGACTGCCAGCCGCTCGTGCAGTTCGGGTCGTCGCTCAATCTCAGCAAGCACCGACGGCTGGCCCGCCAGCAACAGCGTCCATGATGCCTCGCCCTGACAGCCCGCGGCGGGCAGGTTCAACGCGGCCCCCAGCAGATCCAGCGCCTCTCCCTGCACAATCCCATGCGCATCGTCGACGATGACGACAGCATGCTGGCCTGCCGCCAGATTTCCAACCAGGAAGTCATTCCAACGGTGCACGATCTGCCGCATGGAGCCGCCGTCACCTGGCTTGCCTTGCAGCAGGTCAATCACATACGCCAGCAGTTCCTGGGCACCGAGCTGTGGGAAAACGACATGCACGATCGGAGAGAGTTCCGTCGCAAGCTGCCTGATCAGCATCCGCAACAGCATCGTCTTTCCCGTGCCATTGTCGCCGTACAGAACTGCCAAGGCGCGGGAGCTTTCCAGTGCATAACGCAGTTTGAGCAGCCCCGATTGATGGGCGGCTGCCGGATAGTACCCGGCGTCGTCCGCGCTGTTCTCAAACGGCCGACCCCGTAGTTTCCAGTGCCGCTCATACATGGCAGAACCGCCCGTTGAATGATTCAACTCGGCCACGATGTTCTTCGGCACCAGACGTTTCTTGGCACCAGATCCTCGCCCGTCAACGGAAGCTCGGCCGACGTCATGCCCGTGGGGATTGGATAACGTCAATCAGCCCGACCTGTTCCACTCCCAAGTGGCGAAGTCGTTCGGCGGATGCCTGGCAGTCTCGGCTTGCGGTTGCCTGGCGGCTGTCGCGGATGATCATCGCGGCATCGATTCGACAGATCGGACCAGCACCGATCAGCGTCGCCCCGACATCGAGAATCGGTCCCGCATCCACGATCACGAGGTCGTGGTGAATCGCTAACCGATCGAGCATCGCCAGGACTTCGATCGTGGCTGGAGTGGGGGTGCTACGGCCGCCGGCACGGATCAAAGGCACGACCGTAATCCGATCACGCAATGCATGAACGGCCACGTCATCGATGGGCGTCCGCTCGCAGAGTGCATCGGACCAGCCACGAGCGACTTCTAATGCGAGGCTTCGAGCTAATCCGGGCTGCTGCAAGTCCCCATCCACCAGCGCCACACGCAGACCGGCTGCAGCCGCTGCCTTGGCAATGAGTAACGATTGCGTTGTGCGACCCTGGCCGCGGTGAGGGCTGGTAATCGCAAGTACCTGAAGTCCATCGTGGCAGGCCGTTGCCAGATGTTCGCTTAATCCTTGGAACGACTCTCCAAGGGACTCGGCTAATCGGTTGACGGCCGCAGGAAACTGCCAGCCATCGACCTCCCACGCCGGTTCCCATCGCTCAAAAGAGCGCGCGGTCGGGGCGAGTGGTATTGTCGGAACCGCTGCCGGCAGTGACGCAGGTCGTTCATCACGGCGCGAAGGGACGTCGATTGCCAAGGCCTGGGGCTGATCGAACCGCTGGATGACTGACTGGTCGCTTGCCAGCCCCTTGCCAAACAGATGGGTAACATCGAGCTCAAGCGGTTCCGTCGCCATCGATGGCGCTACAACCAGCGGCTCTGAGATACAGTCGAGTTTCCACTGACTCGCCATGTTCGGCGCGGCCGCTGCGCAGGGCGATTCCGCACGGATCGTTTGCGGCGCTGCCGCATGACGTTTGCCGGGATCGAAGCTGACCGCGTTTGATTGGCTCGTCGGCCGCCGATCGTGCGGGCCTTCGAAACGGATCCAATGCTCGTCTTCACCATCGAGCCACTGGACCACCGCAGGACGAACAGGCTTTGCCATTGCGGAAGGTTCGCGAGCCGTGCTGCTGCGTCCAAGCGAGGTGCTCGCCGTCGTTGGCGATCGGTCACGGATGTCGATGGGTAACATCGGTTGATCCTTATTTGCCGCGGCGTTGCGGTGCGTCGTCATAAGCTTCCTGCTGGGGACCGTCAGGCAACCTCAACGGAAGTCCGCTGGAGGCAAGCTGGGCGTCTCCGAGTATCCGGTCGACGGCGTCATTTGGGTGGGCAAGGACTGATCGAGCAATTGCTGGTCGATCGCATCCAGTCCACCGGCATCCACCGAATGGCGATAGAAATACTGCCCACCAGGTCCGGGCTGTGGCACAAGCGATTCACCGCTCGCCGTGCGTGGTGCGGGAGGTGGAATCACCGCTTGTGGGACGTCCGGTATGTTCCAGTCGGGCGGCGGAGTGGCCACGGGCGACAACTGCAATGGGCCGCTCCGCAAGCCTCGATACGAAGAGGTTGAAGATGTCGTTGGATCCTCCGCAGTCGGCAACAAGTTGGCGGGAGCCGCCAAGCCAGCCATCGCATTGGATTCCGTGAGCACGTGTTGCGCCATTAACCGCCAATCGATCGGGTCGCCCGGCGCGTCCGTCTTGGGGTAACTGGGCAATGCCCGATCGCTTTCGGCAGAACGCGATGCCCCATGCTGTCCCAGATCATCCCGCTGCCAATACAACTGAGTAGAGCCCTGAAGCGAATCGTTGCCCAACGGCCCGAGCGTATCGCGGCCGCTTTCCGATGCGTCGGGCGATGAATTGTCCGCGGACTCCGACGTGTGAGTCGCCGGTGGTGGAAGCATGGCATCAAGGGACTCTGCTTCGACATCCGCATTCGTGCGAGGCATCGCCGTGGCGGCAGCCGCAGGCGCGGCAGCCGTCGCGCGACTTTCCGCCGTCAACTCGAGGGTGCGATCGTCCGTATCCGTTTGCAGCGGAGAGTCGTCCTCCTCGCGCGCAATCCGTTGACTTTGCAATGCATCCGGACGCGTCATCAGGAACAGCAGCGTGATCGTGGCTGCAATGGTCAGCCCAATCACCAGTCTGGATCCCATCCGATCCAACTTGCCGATCGAACGCGGCTCGGAACTTCCGGATACCAGCCAGCGCAAAGCCAATTCTGGAATCAAATGTCCCCACAGTCTCGCGCGATTCTCCGCCTGGGCAGCGACCTCTCCCTGGGTGGTTGCCATGTCTGACGCGACACGGGGCCGATCGTCGATCGAGGCCACGGAACTCGCGGGCACGGCAGCGGGCCTTGTTGGTGGAATGGATAATGGGGCGGCGTCCGCGATCGGTGGGGTCGGTGGCGGAACTGTCTGAACGGGCGTCGGCGCGGGCGTCTTCACAGGCGTCGGCACGGGTGGACGTGGTATGCCGGGCGTCATGCTTTCCACAGAAGGGCCCGACACGGAAATCGCGGAGGCATCCGCTTTGACGCCCGCCGTCAGCGGAGTCGGTGTACTGGGGCGCGACGAGGGACCCGCTTGTGCATCCCTTTCCCTCCGTCCTTGCGGACGTTCAGGGGCCGATCGCTCCGACAACGCGGCGTCGATCGCGGCCGCCGAGGGCGTGAGGAATTCAGGCAGCCCATGGACTGCGGCTCGCTGCGTGAAAGCACCCGCTCCCGCGGCGGGAGCGGTCGCCGGCTCAGCGAGCCACGGTACTCGCAGGAGCACCGGCGGCGATAAGTCCTCACGTTCTTGGATCGCGGAAGTCGCGGAAGCCGCGACCGACGGCGAGTGCGTCACGGAACGTGGTCGCGGCAAGTTGCGCAAGACACTGAGTTCGGGCGATAGGCTCATGGGGCGCTTCCCTGCGCAATGCGTGAACCGGTCAACTGGCGCTGGGGCCAGGAAATTCAAACGGCGAACCGATGGGCGGATGAAACCCTCTCTCTGTAGATCGAACCGCCGCCTGGGAAACTTTGCACAATTTGCCGACCGCGCAAGATGGACAGAGATTGCGGGTCGGGCGCGCTCAGTGGCCGCCACTTCGCTGGACGGGCTGCCGGGGGCAGAGCGGGGACCGGGTTTGCGGCCTGTACCAAACTCAGGACAAGGACCGCAAGGCTTTTGCGGTCAATAGGTTGCGAAGAAAATGCCCGCGTGTGATAGTGAACCATCGCCCTGCCCCACGTCGATCGCCGCCAAGGATTTACAAGCACTTGGGGGTGATCGCGGAACGACCGTTTCGTCGTGAACGCCGGTGGCTGGCCGCGGGGGATGATGGGGTCAGGGAAGGTTGCTGGATCGGTTCCCACCATTGCCGGGGCGAGCGGTTCTCGCATCGTCGCTCCTCTAACCGAACCGCTTCGAACGCGGGTTGCCTTGGAGATCTGGTTTGATGCTTCGCTCCCCTGCCCCATCGCATCGATTGGCTGAGCTGCTTCAAGAGCGGATTCTTGTGCTCGACGGCGCGATGGGGACGATGCTGCAGCGGTTGAAGCTCGATGAGGCGGCCGTCCGTGGCGAGCGTTTTCGGAACCATCACAAGGACCTGGTCCGGTTCTCGGACGTGCTGTGTCTGACACAGCCTGAGGCCATCACAAAGATTCATGATGCCTACCTGGAGGCGGGTGCGGACATCGTTGAAACGAACACATTCGGCGCCAGTCCCATCGGGATGGTCGAGTTCGATCTGCCCGATGAGCTGGTGGAGGAGATCAACCGCGCGGCTGTGCAATGCGCGCGGCGGGCCGTCGACACATGGAACCGCAAGACGCCTGACCGGCCGCGATTCGTTGCGGGATCGATTGGCCCGACCAGTCGGCAGACGGCGATCAGTACACGAGTCGACGACCCGGCGCACCGCGACGTGACGTTTCCGCAGATGGTGGCCAGTTATCGCCGCCAAGTCGCTGCGCTGATTGAGTCGGGCGTCGATCTGCTGTTGCCCGAGACGGCGATCGACACGCTGAACTTGAAAGCCTGTTTGTTCGCCATCGACCAGTATGCGGAGGCGACGGGCCGGCGGGTGCCAGTGGTGGCCAGCGCGACGTTCGACCGCGGCGGCCGGACATTTGTCAGCGGACAGACGGTAGAGGCATTCTGGACGGCTGTCAGCCACTATCCGCTGTTGGCGGTGGGCATGAACTGCGCGCTGGGGCCGGACATCATGCGGCCGCATCTGGAAGAACTGGCGCATGTCGCGGGCATCCCGGTGATCTGCTATCCCAACGCGGGACTGCCGAACGACATGGGACAGTATGACTTGGGCCCCGCGGCGATGGCCGATTTGCTGGGCGGGTTCGCCGCCGAGGGCTGGTTGAACATCGTTGGCGGTTGCTGCGGGACGACCCCGGCACACATTCATGCGATTGCGGATCGCGTGGGCAAGATCAAGCCGCGTCAACCGCCCGTCAGTGATGGATACACGCGGTTGAGCGGACAGGTGGCGGTGACCCTGCGCCCGGAGATTCCGTTCACGATGATCGGTGAGCGAACGAACGTGACGGGCAGCCGCCAGTTCGCTCGGCTGATTCGTTCGGGTGATTTCGACACAGCGGTCGAGGTTGCGCGGCAGCAGGTGTTGGGCGGCGCGACGGTGATCGACATCAATTTCGACGATGCCTTGCTGGATGGTGTGGCCGCGATGGAGCGGTTTCTTCGGCTGATTGCCGGGGATGCCACGGTAGCGGCGGTACCCGTCATGATCGACTCCAGCCGTTGGGAAGTCATCGAAGCCGGTCTGCAGAATGTTCAGGGCAAGGCGATTGTCAATTCAATCTCGCTGAAGGATGGCGAGGCCGAGTTTCTCCGCCGTGCGCGACTGGTGCAGCGATACGGTGCGGCGGTTGTCGTGATGGCTTTCGATGAACAGGGACAGGCGGTGGAGATCGACCAGAAAGTGGCGATCTGTCAGCGGGCCTATCGGCTGCTCACCGAGACCGTGGGGATGGCGCCGGAGGACATCGTCTTCGATGCGAACATTCTCACGGTGGCCACGGGGATTGAAGAGCACGATCCGTACGCCGTGAATTTCATCGAAGCCGTGAGGCAGATCAAACGCGTTTGTCCAGGCGCGAAGACCAGCGGAGGCGTGAGCAACATCAGCTTCAGTTTCCGCGGTAACGATGTGGTCCGCGAAGCGATGCACAGCGCGTTCCTTTATCACGCCGTTCGCGCCGGCCTCGACATGGGTATCGTGAACGCCGGACAACTGGCAGTTTATGAAGAGATTCCACCGATCCTCCGCGAGCACGTGGAAGATGTCTTGTTGAATCGCCGGCGTGATGCGACGGACCGCCTGCTGCAGCTGGCCGAGTCTTACAGGGGCCAGGCCGCGCAGAAAGCGGCCCAGGAGGATCTCAGTTGGCGCGAAGCCCCGGTCCACGAGCGGCTCAAGCACGCATTGATTCGAGGGATCGATAAATACATCGAGGTCGACACCGATGAAGCGCGGCGGCAGGCGACGCGCTGCCTGGAGGTGATTGAAGGCCCGCTGATGGATGGAATGCAGGTCGTGGGGGATCTGTTTGGCGCCGGCAAGATGTTTCTGCCGCAAGTCGTCAAGAGTGCCCGCGTCATGAAGAAGGCCGTGGGGTTCCTCCAACCTTACATGGAGAAAGAAAAGGAAGCGGCCGGAGTGGCCGCCCAGCAAAGCCGTGGACGCGTGCTGCTGGCAACCGTCAAAGGCGATGTCCACGACATCGGCAAGAACATCGTCGGTGTGGTGCTGGCCTGCAACAACTTCGACGTCGTGGACATGGGCGTGATGGTGCCCGCCGAGAAGATTCTTGAAGAAGCCTCGCGGTGCGGCGCCGACCTGATCGGTCTCTCCGGGTTGATCACTCCCAGCCTGGATGAAATGGTGCATGTCGCCAAGGAAATGGAGCGACTGGAACTGAAGCTTCCATTGCTGATCGGTGGTGCGACCACCAGCGCCAAACACACCGCGGTCAAGATCGCGCCACAGTACACTCAGCCCGTCGTTCACGTCCTCGACGCATCTCGCAGCGTGGGAGTCGTGGAACGCCTGATGCAACCCGAACAACGGGTTCGCTTGGCGGAGGAAAATCGATCATTGCAGGCCGAGTTGGCCGCCAGCTATCAGGCGCGACAGCAGACCCTATTGCCTTACCGCGAGGCCTTGGCGCGTCGGTTCACCTGCGACTGGCAAACCGTCGACCTGCCGCAGCCAGAGTTTCTGGGAGTTCGTGAACTGCGCAACTACCCGATCGAAAGACTCCGCGAGTTCATCGATTGGTCACCCTTCTTCCTGACTTGGGAGTTGAAAGGAAAATACCCGCGAATCTTCCAAGACGCGCACTGCGGCGCTCAAGCCAGAGAGTTGTTCGATGATGCAAATCGAATTCTGGACCGAGTGATCAGGTCGGGCGAGTTGCGTGCCCATGGGGCATACGGCTTCTGGCCGGCCGCCAGTCAGGATGACGAAATCATCGTCTATGCCGGTCCGGAGCGGGTCGAGGAATTGGCCCGACTGCAATGTATGCGTCAGCAGTGGGAACGACGCGGCCAGACAGATTATCGTTCGCTCGCCGATTACATCGCGCCTCAGGGCAGCGGTCGCCCCGACTATCTCGGCGCATTCATCGTCACTGCGGGCGATGGATCCGATGAGCTGGCATCTGCATTCCGCAGCGCGCACGACGACTACTCAGCGATCATGGTCCAAGCGGTCGCGGACCGATTGGCCGAAGCATTCGCCGAAGCCCTCCATGCGGAAGCCCGTCGCGCTTGGGGCTTCGGCCGCGATGAGCAGCTGAGCAACGATCAGCTGATCAACGAAGAATACCGCGGAATCCGACCCGCACCCGGTTACCCGGCTTGCCCCGACCACACGGAAAAGCAAAAGCTCTTCCATCTGCTGGACGGACAACAACGGATTGGCGTTCGCCTCACGGAATCCTACGCGATGTATCCAGCGGCAAGCGTCAGCGGCTGGTACTTTTCCCATCCGCAAGCGAGATACTTTGCCGTCGACCGCATCACGCGGGACCAAGTCGAAGACTACGCCCGCAGGAAAGGATGGACGATCCGCGAAGCCGAACGTTGGCTCGCACCCAACCTGGCCTACGATCCTTAGTCGATAGCAGTTGCTGCGACTACGCGATCGCTCGACTAACGGCGCAAGCTCAACAGCTCGTCGAGCAGCTGCTGAGTCGCCGTGATCACGCGGGCATTGCTGCGGTACTGCGTGCTGGCCAAGACCAGCTCCACGAGATCTTGCCCGATGTCCGTGTTGCTCAGCTCCAGCGCCCCCGAGACGATCGTGCCAATCCCGTCTTCACCCGGCTTCCCCTGAAACGGCAAGCCCGCATTCAGGCCCTGCGCATAGAGGCTCTCGCCTCGTTGCTCAAGCCCGGAAGGGTTCGCAAACCGGGCCAGTTGCAGTTGGCCCAGATCGCGAGTCACCCCGTTACTGAAGATCCCTCGAATCAATCCATCTTCGCCGACTCCGAAGCTGGTGAGCACGCCCGGCGCGGACCCGTCCTGACGAGCCGCGGACAAGGTGGCATTGGGCGTCGCCAAACCGGATACGCGTGAGAAATCAAGCTTGAACTCGAGCGGATGGACGCTGGCGACTTCACTGCGACCGATCCGCACCAACGAATCGCTGCCGGGGATCAGATTCCCCTGGCTGTCAAAGCGAATCAGCCCTGTGCCTACGGCCACCGATTGTCCCGTGGAAGTCAGATTCTGGGGGCTGTCCGCAAACCAACGATAGACCGTTTCGGTACCCGTCCGAGCTTCCATCACGGCCGTCACGCGAACCGTCACGGGAATGCCCAGCGAGTCATAGGCCACAAACTCCGTCACCGCCGATTCGCCGACTGCCGATTGTTGCTTCGCAAAGGAAAAGTCCACCGAGGAAACCTGTTGTTGACTGTCGATCAGGCGAAACGACGAACCATCGAAATCAATCGCGTTCAATTCCCCGTTGTTGCCCACGACACGAATCCGACCATCGACCAGGGTGACGCCCGGCAACAACGTGCCCGATCCTCCAGGCATCAAGTTGTCGCTCGGCGGTATCGGCGGCGCGTTTTCCGCCAGCATGACTTGGATGCCACTGGCCTGTTCGATGAACTTCATCAAGTCCTGCACCGTGGAACTCGGTGTGATCTCCATGGCGGCAGTGCCGATCAATCGCCCGCCCTTCCGCGGCGCGTACTCCAGGCGTCCCTCACGGAACAACGGTTGGTAGGACAGCCCGTCGCGCTTCAGAACATCCAGCAGCCGAGTGCTGCCGGAAATCGGTGGACCATCCGCATTGAGCCGCTGATTGCCAGAGACGTTCAGATTCGAGATTTCAGAGTCCGTTCGATGGTCCGTGTACACATCCCCTGGGGCCACGGTATCCACGAGGTAAAAGTTATTCGGATCATTGGCCAGGTTGCGATAGATGCGGATCTGATCGTAAGCCGGTACTCCGTCTGCGGGTGGCGGCGGGCTGGGGAAGTTGCTCAGTTTGATCCGGCCATCCACGATCGTTCTCGGACCCAGCAAGACGCTCGGCCGACTTTCCGGCTCACCCTGGCGATAGTAGGTGATGACATACGAGTAACTGCCATCGAGATTCGATTCGTCCAGAGCCGCGCCAGGGCTCACCGAACCATCATCGGTCCATGTACTACCGGGCGCTACTTCCGCCAGTCGGCCGAACTGGCTCTCTCCAGGGCCGCGACGATAGATCCGCAACGCCGTGTAATCGGCGTCCGATGAGCCGGGCAACGACTGCAGCTCGACGCGCCCGTTGGCGGCCACGGTCACCGACAACGGTTCGCTGGGCACGCTCTCATTCCCCGAACGATCAACGAGCACCGCGCGGTAACTGTAATCGCCGGCAGCAAGCAACCCGCCGCCACCGACCACAGCATTGACGCCGCCCAGGCCTGCAAACGGAGCGGTTCCAATCTGCACATTCGAGCCATCAGCGCGGGGAACAGTCGCACTGCTCAGCGCCACACTGTCACTGATCTGCGCGGCCGTCGCTACGTCACCGACCGGCGTCAATGTTCCTTCCATGGTGACTTCCGTCGTCGCCCGCGCAATGCTGACGGAACCCAGCGGAATCGATAGCGGTACGAGCTCGGTTTGCTGTAACTTGAACTGATCATCAACGCCGAATCCCAGGACGCGCTGCCCCGTGCTGTTGACTAACTGATTCTGGCTGTTGAGCTGAAAGATGCCGTTGCGCGTGTAGAGCTGCTCGCCGCTTTCCCCTTGCACGATAAAGAATCCGTCGCCCTGAATCGCCATGTCCGACGGACTGTTGCTGATCTGGACCGTGCCTTGGGTAAAGTCCGGAGCAATCTGAGAAACCTGAACCCCCATCCCGATCTGCCGGGGATTGGTCCCTGCGTTTGATTCGCTGGGCGCTGAACCAAGCGACAGCGTGCGCAGGAATTGAGTTGCAAAAATCGCGCGCGAAGCCTTGAAGCCGACTGTCTGCGAGTTGGCTAAGTTGTTGCCGATCACATCGATCTGTGTCTCGGCAGCATTGATCCCAGTCAACGCACTTGAGAGAGAAGTGGCCAAGCCCATGCGCGAGCCTCCCGAACCGTGTTCGTGGGACGTCCGCGGCAAGCCGCACCTCGCGGCGGGCTGTCGTTCCGCGCATCGGCGGGAAGCAACTTGCCTGGCTGCCCGTGGGGATCGCAGCGGAATGCTGTCAAATGATGTTGCCAGCACTCCGCCCCACCCACCACCTCGCGCCCGCTTCCGCGGTTTCACGGCGCGCTGCGCGGCAAGCACCTACGAGAGGATCTCGCGGACGTTGTTTACGTCGATCGACCGCGAGCCGATGTGAACTTTGACTTTTCGAGAAGCTTGGTCGCTTGAGGTGACTTCAACGGTCACGCGATCCACTTTGCCGTTTACCTCATTTGCCTGGTCATCCAGCGCGCGGATCTCTTTCCCAATCAAATTGCCAGCCGTGCTCAGCTGCTGGCTGATCGCGAACTCCTGCAGCGTCTCCGATAATTGATTCGTCGAGCCGATCTCGCGAATCGTCGCCATCTGCTGAACCATCTGGGCGTTGTCCATCGGATTCAGCGGATCCTGGTTCTGCAGTTCTGTGATCATTAACTGCAGGAACTCATTGAGATCCAGATCTCGAAGATCGTTGCCGGCCTGGACCGTTGAGGAACCATTGACGGCGCTGGCAGCTGCATTTCCAGTGATCCGCGACATGGCCCAATCCACTCCAAGGGAACTCGGTAACCGCCAACGCGCAGGCGGGCGGGTGGAGAAGCTAGCGATCACCTCCCGGTCGCTTCCAGATCAACTGAAAGGCATTTACCCCAAGAGGTTCAGGTGCCGCTGACCGGCCAGCTGGAGCCGGGGGGAACTGACGGTGGAGTCCTGATCGGGCGTTGGATTGGGGGGGATGCGGTGCGATCGCAGCGTTGGCGGGCGACCGCGTCGCGGATCGGTAGAGGACTGTCCGGACGAGGCAAACCCCTGCCCACCGTCCTCGAAAACCTCGATCTCATAGCGGTCGACATGTACCCCAAGTTCGGCCAGCCGCTGCTGCAGCTCGGGGAGGCCTTCGCGGAGCAGCTCGCGCGTCGATTCGCATTCCACTTCCATGCGAGCCGACAGCTGATTCTGTTCCAATCGCAAATGCAAATGCACGCTGCCCAACGATTCCGGGTGCAAGCGAATCCGGACCAGACCGCCGAGTTCATTCACTGGAACGAAGGCCCGTGCCACGCGGTGCAACAGCGCGGACCGCTGCGGGCCGGACAGCGTGAAGTAGGCCGCGGCATTCGAGGAAGACGTCGCCTGCCCCGACGCCCCAACGCCTGCGCTGCCAGCCGCGGAAGGTTTTGCAACATCCGTGACACTCGCGCCCGATTGAACGGAACGCGATGGGTCGTCGACAGTGAGTTGGCCGGTGCGCGGCTCCGCGATGTGCGGCGCGCCCGTCGACTTGTCAGAATTCAATTCGCTTCTACCGGGATCAGCCATGATGCGGCCGAACGAACCATCATCGGCTCCAGCGGCTGCCGGACGAATCGTGTCGGCCGGTTCCAGCCCCTTCCCATCACCAGAAACACTCGTCTCGATGGTGGCTTTGCCGCGCGACGACTCACGGCTCCGCGATCGCGTCGAATCGATGCGACGCTTCGCCGGATTCCCTGCATCCAGAGTGTCGGTTCGCTGTCGAGAGTCTGTCGACGCGGTCGGTGGTCTCCCTGGATTGAGGATGCTCGATGGAGGCCAGTCGCCGGCGATGGTCGGATCCGCGGTTGCGGAGGGCGAATGGATGCGGACCAGTGCCGCATTGGCTGAGTGATTACTCGATCCCGATGACGATCGCGCAGCCGATGAACCTTCGTTCGCTTCCACGCGGCTGGCGTGCGACTCGGCAAGCGGTGTCGCCGAGATCGTGGGTGGCGCACCGCAGGGCACTACATCGCATTGCGTGGTAGCGGCTCGGGCCGTAGATTTTTCCTTGTCTTTCGAGGCGCGCTCTGCATCGGGATCGGGAGAAGACGGCGGCAGAATCCCGTCCGTGGAGATCTCGCTGGGGACTTCTTCCGCCGCGGCTGCTTCATCGGATGGTGCGCGAGGTAGCGGGTCGGGAGACGCGGGTCGGGAATCCTCGGCGGGTGCGTCTTCGGGCGGTGGATTCGGCAGCGCGAGCAGCTGATGGAACGATTTCGAACACATCGCGTCGCCGGGAGCCGCGGACCGGGCGGCGCGCGAGGGAACGCCCTCAGAGGACGGAGCGGTGATGGCCGGTGAGGGTGTGGACGCCGCGTTGAACATCAGTCGGTTACCGAGGAGGGGGATCGCGCGGCGGCGCCCTCCCGGGTCCGAAGATCAACGCCCCTCCATCGCGGCTTCGATCAAGGACCGTTCGGGCTCGCCATCGCCGATCCGCTGCAGGATGGCTGCCAGCCGTTCCTGCTCTTCAGGCGTCGTGAATTCGCCCAGGATCTTTCTTCGCTTGTCCAGCGGCATGGCTTTAACGATTGCGACGACTTGGTCGATGCTTTCGTCCTGCAGCATCTTCAACAGTTGGACTTTAGCCTGTTTCGGCTGTAATGACTCCAAAGTGCGTTGCAGTTCTTTGAGCGATGCGTCCCCGACGCCTTGAAGCAAATCCTCCAATTTTCGGTTAAACGCATCACGTCGCGTGTCGAACCGTTCCTGCTCGGCGCGAAGCCGCTCCTCGATGGTGCGCAGTTCCTGGAGGTAGGTGGTTTGTGCCCGGTAGCGCATGTCCATCTCCAGGCCGGCGAGAGCTCGGGACTGGAGGATCTCGTCATAGCTTGGCGTTTCGATGGCCGTTGCCGTTTGATAGGCAGTCACTAACTGGGACCCTGTGACATCCATCCCTGCCAGGGCAGCGATTGCATCTCGCACGTTGTCTTGCCGCAGATTGCCGCGGGCGGCGAGCATTCCCACGATCGTCAACTGGCCGATCACGATGGCCATGCAGACGGCGGCCAGGACTTGCATGATCCGCTTCATGATTGCGCATCCTGTCGCATGGGTCGGGGGATCCTGTGGCGGAAATGTCGGACGCTTGCGGAGTCATCGGCTCGCACTTGCGCCAATTTGGATTCCGCCATGGAGAATTCCTTGTGTCGCTTTTCGCGAAGCCGTTCCAGCATTCGCACCTGCTGATCGGCTTCGATCAAGCGCTGGTGGCGGCGTTCTAACTCCTGCTGCACCTGCCGTTGTTTCTCGCCGATGTCGATTTGCTCATACGCCAGCTGCACTTCGTAGCGGTCATCCGCCAGCAGTTGCTCGGGCCGTGTCATTCCGATACTCCGCGCACGGCGGAGGTCACGAATGCGGTCGCGTTGATGGGCCAGATGACGTGACTGGTCGTTCAGTGCATCCAGAGCCCGCTGTGCCTCTAACCAGCGTTGGCGGGCCGTGTCACGCTCCACGAGACGCAACTCCAACAGTCCCTGCAAACGAAACTCAAAGCGGGGCATTTGAAGCGGCTCGATGGAGGGAATCCAGGAACAGTGCAGTTCCAGGTGACTCGGATCACGTGGCCCGGGATGCTTATGGAATGGCTGTCATTTGCTGTTGCACCTGTGAAAACGGCACCACCTGCTGCAGGGGTTGAGCGAGAAACTGTTCGATGGCCGCGCGGGCGGCGATCGCCTGATCAAGGGCCGGATTGCTCCCAGCGCGATAGGCGCCCACAGCGATCAGGTCCTCGTGCCGCTGAAGTTCAGCCAGGTGGCGACGGATTCGCGCTGCAGCATCTCGCATGGCGGTAGGAGCAATCCCGTGATGCAGACGACTGAGGCTGGCCAGGCAATCGATCGCGGGATAGCGGCCTTCAGCTGCGATCCGCCGGCTGAGCACGATATGGCCGTCCAGCAATCCGCGAAGTGCGTCGCTGATCGGTTCGTCGTGATCATCACCATCGACCAGGACGCTGTAGAAGGCGGTGATGGCACCTTCACGCGTTTGACCGGTTCGCTCGATCAGTCGCGGCAAAAGACTGAAAACGCTCGGGGGATAGCCGCGAGTCGTGGGTGGCTCCCCGGCTGCCAGACCGAGTTCGCGCTGGGCATGCGCCAGTCGTGTGATCGAGTCGACGATCAACAGCACTTGTCGGCCGGATGCCCGAAACCATTCGGCAATTGCCGTGGCAGTTGTGGCCGCTTGCACGCGGAGCGGTGCGGGCGCATCGCTGGTGGCGACAACCAGCACACTGCGCTCAAGCCCGGCGGTGCCCAGCGCTTGTACGATGAACTCGTTGACTTCGCGACCCCGCTCCCCCACCAACGCGATCACATTGATGTCGGCTTGACTGCCTCGAGCCAGCATCGCCAGCAGACTGCTCTTGCCGACACCGGATCCCGCGAAGATTCCCAGCCGTTGACCTCGGCCGCAGGTCAACAATCCATCGATGGCCTTGATTCCGGTTGCCAAGGGCGAGGTGATCGGTGGGCGATCCAGGGAGTTGGGAGCCGGCTGGTCGACGGGGGTTGGTACCAAACCCAGGGGCAACGGGCGACCATCGAGGGGCTGCCCGAGGGCGTCCAGGATCCGTCCGCAGAGGCCGGGGCCCACATGCACCAGCGCACTGGGGCGCAGCAGATGGGCGATGTCTCCGGCAGCCAATCCAGGCAACGGGGCAAGCGGTGCCAACACCAATTCACCCCCATCGAAGCCAATGACGCGCGCGATTCGGCGTTCCCCATGACTGGGCAGCAGCCAGCAGTCGGCGCCTAACGGAGCCGCCAGTCCGCGCACGCGAATCTGATTGCCGATCACTGCCGAGACGGTTCCCCAAGCACGCGCACGGCCTGCCACGCGCAGCGCCGACTCGTAGTCGGTGAACTGCGGAACGGCCGGCAACCGGAGTGGAGCAAGTTCAATCATTCGCTGATGGCTCCCGGCGGCTGCAGCTGTTCGGCAAGTCGCTCGAGCTGACTGCGAAGGGATAACTCCAGGCGACCGCTTTCCTGTCGGATCACGATCCCGGAATCCGGAACGGTTTCATCGGCCTGGATCACCGCATCTCGCAGGTCGGCCGCTTGGATGAGTGCTTCCAGTTCCTCGCCGCGCTGGGCCAGCGTTTCGGGGTGGATGCACACGCACACTTGACGGCCGGCACGAACCGAGTCGATCGCTTCACGAAACCACCGCGTGAGTACTTGTTGGTCAAGTGTCAGTTCGCGCTGAACCAGTTTCTCGGCGATTGCCACCGCCAGCTGCACGGTGGTGGCTTGCCATTGCGTCAACCATTCCTCTTCGGCGGCTCGAAGCGCTTCCGTAGCAGAAGTCAGTTGCGGCAACTGTTGAGCAACCAGTCGACCGGCTTGTTCGGCAACGCGCTCCCGAATCTCCAGTTCCGCCGCTGCCACACCCTCGCGATGCGCGGCTGCTCGGGCCTGCTCACAGATAGTTCGTGCTTCCTGTTCAGCCTGTTGCAAGATCTGCTGCGCGCGTTGTTCGGCCGAACGAACGTGCCGTTGTCCTTGTTCGGCAAGATCTTCCAGGTTGAAAACCGCGGCTCCTTGCGGCCCTGAGGGACGCACCGCTTGTTCGCTTTTCAGGACCGTGGCCATGACGAGAGATCCCTGGAAAGGTATCGCGAACTCAAGCAGCACGCCGGGCTGGATGCGTTGTCAGCTCTGGCAACCGACCCGCTTGATGCAAGGCCCACGCGACTTCTGCCATCCGTTCTTGCGCGCGGTCGATGTCGCGAAGCGTCAGCGGTCCGATCTGTGCCAGCTGTTGCTGAACCAGTTTGGCCTGGCGTCGAGGCATCCCAGCCAACAAACGCTGAGCCGTCTCCGGCTTGCACCCGCTCAGCGCAAGCAGGGCGAGATTTTCTTCCGCTTCTGCAAACACGCGGCGAAGGGCTGGCGTGGGAAGCTGTTCCACATGCACAAACGTGATAGGCAAGGCATCGCCGGCTTCATCAGCCGATTCGTCGGAGACGACGCGGAGCGGCGTCGCGGGCTGGGGCGATGTGGTGGGGGTGCGGGCAGGCGTCAGGTGCATCGTCGCTGCCAGGGCACTGTCGGCCGGAGCTACCATCCGCGCCAGTTCATCACGCAGACCTGGTTCAAGATGTTGGCTGATTTCCAACAGTGCCGTGGCGCCAGGCCGCCCCAAGGGCAACGGCGAAGGCGCCAACCGGGGCAGCAGGCTCTGCAGATGTTCCGTCAGCTCGCCGAGCACATCGGGGGGGATTTGTCCGACCGAGGCCATCCGTTTGACCACCTCGGCGCGTTTCTCCGTGACCAATCCCCCAAGCACGCGGGCGGCCTGCATGGGTGGCAGGTGACAGAGCACCAGTGCGACCATCCGCGGATGCTCATCATTGAGCACACCGGCCAACACGGCTTCATCGATGTCTTGCAAGAAGTCTAGCGGGCGTGACGCTGCGGTGGCTGACCGCGCCTGGAGTTCGGCCGCAGCCCCATCCGCCGATACTCGAAGCTCATCCGACGGCTGGACCTTGTGACGTGCCGATGACGCCCCGGCAGGTGTCGGGGCCTGCAGCAGCGACTCGCGTAATGATTCAAGGGCTCGTTGTCGCTCAAGCGGATCGATATCGGTCAGCTCTGCCACGGCTCGACGCAGGCGCTGTGCCGACGCGGAGGGCAACCGCTGCAGCATTGCTTCGGCTAGCTCGGGCGGCACCGAGGCAAGCAGGATCGCCGCGCGGCGCACGGCAGCTTCCCGTGACGTAGGCATCCATGCACCTCACGAGTTTCGAACTTTGGAGGGGGGGCTTGTACTCGTTGCCTGCCCGATCTGCCAAGATGGGCCTGCCCGATCTGCCAAGATGGGCCTGCCCGATCTGCCAAGATGGGCCTGCCCGATAAGCCAAGGCGGGCCTGCCCGATATGCCAAGGCGGCTCTCCGTTCCGCCAACCCATTCATCGACGTCGTGACCATGCGGAGCGCCCCGAACTCTGAATCGGGGGCGCGCCGAGAATGGCGGAAATGGTCTTGCTGTCTGCGTCCCGAAGCCAGTATCCGAGCCCCGTTGAAAATCCCCGCGGTGAACACCCCTGGAAAGCCCGTCGCGCGGTGGCGACTTCTGACGCGGAGCCCGGCCGATGCAAGATCTGAAACATGAACTGGAACTTCTGTTCCACCCGTGGCGGGAGGCGACGCGTGGCCGCGTGCGGTGGGATTTCGACATCCCCGAAGGCCTGGAAGCTCCAGCGGAATGCCTGCCGATACTTTCCAGTCTCGTGCGGCAATCGTTGGGCTCGATGGCCGAAGGCGGCGAGCTGACGATCACCGTCGTGCCGACGAAGGCGGGGCTGGAAATTGAGGTCGCCGACTCCGGGCCCAGTTGGGAGTTTCGACCACGGACTGTGCCGATGAGCCTCGCCAGTCTGCGTGGAAAAATTGATTGGCACACCTGCCCACAAGGCGGAATGGCGGCCACGGTCTCCATTCCCACGAGAGCCACCCGTCACCGCGCGGCCGCCTGAAAGGACGCTGTCCGCCGCGCGTGGCGACCGCCTGCGGCGCTATATCGCGCAGAAGGAGACACGAGGATGTCGGGGATTCTCAATCCGCCTGTGTTCAACGCGCTTGAGCAAACGCTGATCTTTGCTCAGCGGCGACATACCGTGCTGGCCGGCAATCTGGCGAATATCAGCACCCCGAATTACCAGGCCCGCGACCTGTCGCTGCCGAACTTCCAGGAGGCGTTGGCTCAGTCGATCTCCGCCCAGCAACAGCCGCTGGCCAGTCCCGGACTGGCCTCGAAGAACGATCCGCTGGCCCCCGTGCGGATCGCGCAGGAAAACCTGCTGTACCACGACGGGAGCGATAACCAACTCGAATACTCCGTGACCGAGTTGGCCAAAAACCAGATGCTCCATAGCACGGCCATCAACCTGCTGCGAAGCCAGTTTCGCATGCTCGAGACAGCCATCAGCGAACGCGTTTGAAAACACTGCCGACGCTGTTACGGAACACACCGGACGGAACAAATACCACGCCCGCGCTTGATCAGGACTTCCGAATGACGGACCTGATACCCAGCGTGCCAAGGAGTGATCGCCGATGTTTACCGCTCTCGATATCAGCACCAGCGCTCTGGTCGCCCAGCGCACCCGACTGAATACGATCTCGGGCAACATCGCCAACATGAACAGTCTCCGAGACGAACACGGGCAGCCCAATCCGTACCAGTCGCGCTACGTCGTCTTTGAGTCAAATCCCGGTGTGGGAGATGGGGACGGTGCGATGGGAGTCAAGGTTTCAAGCATCAAGCAGGATGACTCGGAGCCGAAGTACCGGTATGAACCGGATCACCCTCTGGCGATCCAATCGGGCAAGTGGCAGGGGTACGTCGCCTATCCAAACGTGGACATGACGACACAGATGGTGGATGCGCTGGAGGCCACGCGTGCCTACGAAGCAAACCTGGGCGTCCTGGAAATGTCCAAAAGCCTGAACCGCGAAACCCTGACGATCCTGGCATGAACATCCGCGCGATGTAGCCGCACGGACATAGGCATCCAGCTGTAGCCCCATGAAGGCAGAAGCCGTCCGCGATCGAGCGGCAGGCCAACCCGATGCCGTTCCGACGGGATGAGACCCAACCGGATGACGCCACTGAATCCCGTCGCAGGCCAGATCCCTCGGCTGCCGCCTCTCCCGGCTACCCCCGCCATTCATCGGGTCGGCAGCATCCAGGAGGCTGCCCCCACCGCGCCGCTGAGCAACTTCGGACAGTTGCTCCAGTCGAGCTTGAATCAAGTGAATCAGCTGCAGCATCAAGCGAACGACGCTTCAATGCAGTTGCTGACGGGCGGGCCGGTTTCCTCGGCGGAAGTCTTTACGGCCGTTCAAAAGGCGGATCTGGCACTGCGGACGCTGGTACAAATCCGCAACAAGCTGCTGCAGGCATACCAAGAGCTGATGGCGATGCAGGTCTAGCCTTTGATTGAAACGCCTCTTTTCACGCCCACTCGCTCTTTCGCGAAAAACGGGAGACAGCAGGCATGTGGAAGCGCCACGTGACCTGCCTTGCTGTCGTGAGACAAGGCCATGCCCGTCGCGATCTGCCGATCCCAAGATGACCTCCGCGACAGGTCGGAACGACGATGGGTCGGGAGTCGCAGCGTGGGCTTGGGAACGCTGGCGAGCGATTCACATCTTGGTGGATGATCCGATCGGCCGTGCCGCGCGCTGTCGGTTGCTATGTTGCCGCGGGCGGACCGGCAATTTGACATTTTTGCATTCATTCGCGGCGGGATGAGGTTTCCGCAGATCCCGGGGATTTGGTACATGATTCGGCCCGCGTTCCCCGGAGTTTGAACGGGAACGCGTCCAAGTGACAGCCTTTTGTGTGGCGAGTTGCGAGCTGTGATCCGCACTGTCGTAGAACGAATGCGTCGGTTACTGGCCGAGATGCCAGCGCAGGCTCGTTGGATGGCGGGTCTGATGACGGCGCTGGTAGTGATCGGCTCGGGGATCTTGGCGCAATCACTGGTCGACGCGCCCGACGAATACTTGCTGGGCGGGATGCAGTGGCCGGCGGACAGCCTGATCCAAGCAGAAGCCGTCTTTGGATCGGCGGGATTGAAAGACTATGAAGTCGTCGAAGACCGCGTACGTGTGCCCGCGTCAAAGCGTGACCTGTATCTGAAGGTATTGGCGGAAGCGGATGCGCTTCCCACGAAGAATGCCAACTTCATGGCAAAGGCGCTGGCCGACACAAGTCCATTTGAATCGGGCAGCCATCGCCAGGCGCGGGCGATGAACGCAAAAGAACAAGATCTGTCGAAGCGGATCGAGTCATTTCCGGAGGTCAGCGAAGCGTTCGTTGTCTACGACCAGCAGCGCGAGGGGATGTTCGGCGAACGCCGACAATCAGCAACGGTCTGGGTCAAACCGAATGGCACCGAACCTCTGAGTTCCCATCGGCGAAAAGCGATTCGGGAAATGATGGTCGGCGCATTCGCCGGACTGAAACCCGAGCATGTGGTGGTGACCGACGCCAATGATCGCGGTGGAGTCGATCAGGATGCCCTGGAGCTGGACGATCCCTATTACAAGACGAAGCGCTTGTATGAGCGTCAATATGAGCGAAAGCTTCGTGAGTTGCTCGTCGGATTTGAGCCGTTTCAGTTGACGGTGGGTGTGACGCTGGATCCGACCATCAACAAGGAAGCCTCCGAGCTGCGTTACGAGGCAGAGCCGACAACGCTGATGGAAGCAAATCAGCGTTCCACTCGTGAACATGTTCGACCGGTCCGCGGGGGTGTTCCAGGAGTCGCCTCGAATGCCTATGGCAATAAACCGGCGGCGATCACGGAAACTCCTGAACAGGTCAAATCGGAGGAGACCGCAGAAACCGTAAACCGTGTGACTGGGCATTCGCATGTGGTCACACGGACGGCCGGGCTGCATCCCCATCGCGTGGCGGTTAGTCTGCTGCTGCCGTGGAGTTATTACGAGAAGGTCTATCGCCGTGAATTCGCCGCCGATCATCCCGATCGTGACCAGCCGCCCCCGCCGATGGCGACAGCCGATCGGGAGCGAATTAAGAATGAAGCCGTTTCGGCTCTGCAAAAGACGATCGCCGGTGTTCTGCCTCCATTGCCGGCTGGCGATGATCGATATCCTCAAGTGAGCATCGAGGACTATGCCGATTTGCCCGAGCTTCTGGCGCCCGAAGCGCCTGCCTCGCCGGCCAGTGTCGCCAACGTCACGCAGTGGCTTGCCGAGTCGTGGCAGGTGATCCTGCTGGCGTCGATCGCCATTGGCGCGCTCTGGCTGATTCGAGGGCTGACTCGACCGTTGCCGACAGCACCCTCCCCTGCCGCATTCGAGGATGCCTTCGGTCTGGAAATTCCCGTGGCACGCGCCGCGCCTGAGGCCAAACCAGAATCTCCCGTGGTGGCCCTCAAAGCATTGCAATCCGGCCAAGATTCTCTCCGCGATGAATTGGCCGGACTTGTCGATCAAAATCCCGATGCAGCTGCGAACATCCTTCGCAGCTGGATTGGCGATGCGGCCTGATGCAGCGCCGCGCCAGATCGCGCCACCGGCCTGTCGGGTTCGCGTCGTCGTCAGGCACTCCGCTCCGCCGCGAATCTATCGAGCCGGCGCCCCTAAGGTTTGCGGTGCTCGACGATCCACTCGGCGATCTGTACGGCATTCGTGGCAGCGCCTTTTCGCAAGTTGTCGCTGACACACCAGAACGCCAGTCCATTGGGATGGCTGAGGTCCTTCCGGATGCGGCCGATGAACACGTCGTCGCTTCCGGCGCAGGAGCGAGGCATCGGATATTGTTTGGCAGCGAGATCGTCCAGGAGTGTGATCCCGGGAGCCGCCTGAAACAGTTCTCTCGCTTGTTCGACCGCCAGCGGTCGTTCGGTCTCGACCACGATGGATTCGCTGTGGCCGATCTCCACGGGAACACGAACACAGGTGGGGCAAACCTGGATTTGGTCATCCCCCATGATCTTCCGTGTTTCCAACACCATCTTCATTTCTTCCGAAGTGTAGCCTTCATACTTCGGTGAGCCGATCTGGGGGATCAGGTTGAAGGCAATCGGATGAGCAAAGGCCGATGGCGGGTGCGACTGCTGTTGCAGAGCGGCGGTGGTGGCAAGTTTCAGTTCATCCAATCCAACCAGTCCTGTGCCACTGGTCGCCTGATAGGTGCTGACGATGACGCGTCGGACGCGCGCTGCCCGATGCAGCGGTGCCAAGGCGACCACCATTTGAGTCGTGCTGCAGTTTGGGCTGGCAATGATTCCATGGTGGCCGTCAATCGCCTCGGGATTCACTTCGGGGACGACCAACGGGACGTCCGGATGCATCCGCCAGAAGCCGCTTTCATCAATCACCACCGCGCCGCGTTCCACTGCCCAAGGGACGAATTCGGCAGCGACTTCGTCCGGGGTGCTGGCGATTACCAGATCGACGCCTTGGAAAGCGTCGGGCGTCAGCTCCTCGACCGTCACCGGGCTTCCGTTGAATTGGATCTGCTGGCCGGCCGATCGTCGTGATGCGAGCAGCTTCAGCTTTGAATGGGGGAAACGCCGTTCAGCGAGCAGTTGCAATACGATCCGACCAACGGCGCCGGTTGCCCCAACGACAGCAAGCGAGACGGACACGTGACGGAAGGCTCCAGAAAAATGAAAGATCGACTGCGGCTGTCGCATCAACAGCCGTCGTGAACAGCGAACGCATCGGTCGCGGACCAGCCTTGAGACTGATCGGGTGGACCTGACCGGCCGCCACCCCAGACGTGCATCCTGAGACAAGAACGCCCGCCGGGCAATGGGATCCCTGACTGGGGCGAGCGAATTAAGGCCTAACGTCTAAGTTGCTTGATCGCGGCCGGAAGTTCGGGGTCCACCAGTCCTTTTCCTCCCCGACCTTCCTGCAAGCGTGCGTCGACATCGAACTGGATATCCTCCGAATCAATCTCCCAGAATCGCGTGATCTGTTCGGAGGATAGCGGTTCGGCACTTCGGAAAACCCGGAACCCAATGCCGCGGGCCGGATCGCTGGTAAACCACCACGGGCTCAGTGGGATGTTGGGATCCTCGCCTTTCCAGGAATCGTCGTCGCTTCCCAGCCGAGCCGCCGAACGAATCTGGCCAGTTTCAAACTCGAAGCTCCCTCCCCGCACCGTCCGCGGGTCTGGCTTGTCAGTCCACTGGATCGCATCGAAGGCAGCCAGTGGTTTTGGTTTTCCAGCCAACGCGGCGTAGCCGTCCTCCGTGTAACCATCGATCACCCATTCGGCGACATTGCCATGCATATCGTAGAGACCGAAGGCGTTCGGCTCTTTCGTGCCGACCTTTTGCGGTCCGGCATCCGCGTTGTCGATGAACCATGCAAACCGACTCGCCTCCTCGGGATCATCGCCCCAGGAAAAAGCCGTGTTCGAACCGGCCCGGCATGCGTACTCCCACTCGGCTTCGCCGGGCAGACGGTACTGGCGACCGGAGACGGCACTCAGCCATTTTGTGTACTGCTTCGCTGCGTACTGTGTCATCGTTACTGCAGGCTGCTTCGGATCGTCACCGTATTCGTACGTGAAACTGGGCTCATAGAGTTCCGTAGGCGCGGTGATCGCATGGATCGCATTCTCATCGGTGACCACGCGCATGCCTTTGGCTTCAAACTCCTTGAAGGCGTTGTAGAGCCGCATGAACGGCTTGTACTCGGCCCACGAGACCTCACATGCAGCGACCCACATCGGTGCCACTTCGATCTCGATCTGCGGACCTTCGTCTTCTGCTCGTTCCGATTCGTCTTCCGGACTTCCCAACAGGAACTTGCCTCCCGGCACCGGAATCATCCGAAAGGAGATGTCGGTTCCAGGAACCATCTCCACGTAGGGCACCATGTAGCCACGAACGGAACCATCCGCATTGAGCAGCGGCACCGAAGGTCCCTCGCTGGGCTTCGTTGCCGAAATCCCCAGTGCTTCACCCAACGGGGCCGCCGTTTCCTGGGCATGGCTTGTCGATCCGGAACAGGCCAGCGTGATCGCCGTCAGGACGAGCGTCGACGACAGAATGAGAAGACGGTGAAGCATGGCTCTCATCGATAGGGAAGGACGGTCGAGGTTCCCAGAGGCGTGCTCGGCGACCAGCCGCCAAGGGGGGATGGCCGAACCACGCAGCACGAACCTCATCGTGCAACAGCAACCAGCCGAGTGAAGAATAGTTTAGTCGCCCGAGTCGCGCGGCGCGAGGGGGCGAGCCAACTGCGGGCGAGGGAGCCCGAAGCCGACAGCGCGTCGGCAGGCCCGTGCGTCGCTCACTGGATAGACAGCAGCCTGCTATGTCCACAGTTTGGTTCGATTCACCGCCGCTGCACGACACAGGTCATCGGCCGAACATCGAAATTCGACGCTGTGGGGCAGGCCCCAGACCAAGGAATCCCATAACGATCTGGCATCAATCTGCGAACGGCCTGCGCCCCGGCGGCTAGGGCTGCCGGGGAGGCAAGCGATAGGCTTGTTCGATCGGCCGGGTCCCCAACATCACGGGCAACTCAAACAGTCGGCCACGTCGGCGCAGCAGCAGCTTTACCTCGCTGCCGGCAGCCGCATCCGCGATTCGTCGCATCAGGTCATCGCGGCTCGATACGGCCAGGCCATTGAACTGAACGATCTGGTCACCCTGTCGAATTCCGGCTCGGGCCGCCGGCGAGTCCTCGGTCGCAAAGTCGGCAACCAATACGCCTTGGCCGCGAAGTTCTTCGGGGGTTTCGGTATCGGTCGCCAACAGGACACCGAGCCAACCTCGCTCCACGCGCCCCATCGCTCGCAGTCGCTCGTAGACGCTGCGCGCCACGTTGCTGGGAATCGAAAAACTGACCCCGCTGTAGAGCTTGCCCACGATCGCGGTGTTGATGCCGATCAACTGTCCTTGATCGTTCACCAGTGGTCCGCCACTGTTGCCAGGATTTACGGCCACGTCGCTTTGCATGAAGTCCTGAAACGCACTTCCGCCGCGATCCCTGCCCGTCCCTTCGCGGCGCGAGCCGACGATCCGGTGCTTGCCGCTGAGGATGCCAAACGTCACGGTGCGATCGAGGCCAAACGGGCTGCCGACAGCCCACACGGGATCGCCGACCTGAGACTCATCGCTGTCGGCCCATTCGACCGGCAGCAGTCCATCGGCCTCGATCTTCAACAGTGCCAAATCCGTCAAGCGATCGCTGCCGACCAACTGTGCCGGCAGGGAACGCCCGTCGCTCAATGTCACGGCAATGTCGGAGGCATCTGCAATCACATGTTCATTTGTCAGGATGTAGCCGCTGCTATCGACGATCACGCCGCTGCCCTGTTCCGGCGTGACCAGGGGCCCGGCACTGCCGCCTGCGA
>Ga0114939_10000620_pt1 | contig 29635 bp, 22 predicted proteins | sample AshMeaCrysSpring_FD_87196 | JGI IMG/M metagenome (GOLD analysis project Ga0114939, IMG submission 87196) | Groundwater microbial communities from Big Spring, Nevada to study Microbial Dark Matter (Phase II) - Ash Meadows Crystal Spring | ecosystem: Environmental > Aquatic > Deep subsurface >...
GGGGTGCGGGAATTCAGAAGGTGACCACCGTGGAGCCCGGCGCGATGAGGCTCACGACGGAGGTCAGACCGGTGAGTTCCGCCCCCTCGACGAGGTCCTCCTTTTTTCATCCGAAGAGGTCCAGCGAGGTGTCGCAGCAATAGAATTTCGCGCCGAGGTCGCGGGCGTGCTCCATGAGCGACGGCAGGTCTTCGACGCCTTTCTGCTTCATGAGGATTCCCATCATCCACTTGCCGAGCCCGCCGAAGTGCATTTTGGAAAGCGGCACGCGCGAGACATTTGCGGGGAGCAGCAGCCCCATGAGGTTTTGCAGCCAACTGCGGTGCAGGCCGGACCACACGGATTTTTTCCTCAGCACGGTGGCACCCCAAAACGTAAAAAACATATGCACGTCCTGACCGAGCGCGAGCGCGCCGTTGGCGATCGTGAAGGCCGCAAATAGCCGGTCCCATTCGCCGCTGAAGCACACGATCGACACCGACCCGGTCCCGCCTGAGGCGGAGCCTGAGGGCGTCTCCGCCTGGAGGGCCTCCAGGCGCGCGACACGCTCGCGCAGGGCGGCGAGTTCGCCGGCGAGCCGCGCGGGACCGGCCTCTTTGTTCATCGCAGCTCGATGGTGGCCGCGATGGCGCCCCCGTCGGCCTCCAGGGCGACCAGCAAATTTCCCGTCGTGTCGCACCACGCGCGCACATCGCTTTCGAAGGCGAGGTCATCGGCGAGAATGCGCAGGATGCTCCCGCTCGGATGCTGGCGACGCGCCTTGGCCAGCTCGATGATCGGGCGCGGGCATTTCAGGCCCCGGGCGTCAATGAGGATGGTGGAGTCGGGCATGGCGGGCGAAGGAAAAAGTCCATGACGAGTCTCTCTGCGAATTGCTCCCGTGGCAATCTGAAAAACCCGCCTGAAAACCCGCCCGGGCCGCTGGCTGGCAATTCCCGAAGCCCGGCGATTGAGGTTTGCGATGCCTCCGCTATTGCTCCGGGCTCATGAGCGAGGCGAGCCGACAGCGCAGGCGGAAGAGGAACGGGGCCCGGGAAAAGCTCGTGAGGTCTTCTTCTTTGGCGCGGGCGAAATCGGCAGCGAGCATCCGTTCGACATCGGCGGCGAAGCGGCGGTCGTCGCTGGCGACGGCGGCCTCGAAGTTGATGGCGAACGACCGGTAGTCGAGGTTCACCGATCCGACGATGGCGAGGTCGGAGTCGGCCAGGAGCACCTTTTGGTGCAGGAATCCGCCGGGCAGCCGCCAGATCCGCACCCCGGCTTCGAGCATCTGGGGATAAAACGTGAACGATGTGAGCCATGGCAGGATGTGGTCGGGCTTGCCGGGCAGGAGGATCCGCACATCCAGACCCCGCAGGGCGGCGTGGGCGAGGGCGGTGCGGGTGGCGGGGTCGGGCACAAAATACGGGCTCGCGATCCAGAGCCGCTCGCGGGCGTCGTGGAGGATCTCATGATAAACCGCCGGCGCGGTCTGCCAGGGCTGCGCGGGACCGGAGGCGAACGGCAGCGCGCGTTGGTCGCCGGCGGCGGCCACCGTGAAGGGCAGGTCGGGCACATCGTGGGTCGCGTAGTTCCAGTCTTCGAGAAAGGGGACGAGCATGGCGGTCGCGGCGGGACCCTCGACCCGCAGGTGGGTGTCGCGCCACGGGCCGAGCGGGCCGAGGCCGAGGTATTCGTCCCCGGCGTTGAGTCCGCCGAGGAAAGCGACCCGGCCGTCGGCGACGACGAGTTTGCGGTGGTTGCGGAAGTTGATCTGAAACCGGCGTCCGCGCTGACGGTTTGTCACAAACGGGTGCACCGCCACGCCGGCCCGCCGCAGCGGACCGCACCAATTTTCATCCAGCCCCTTGGATCCGACGGCGTCGTAGAGCACGAAACAGCGCACGCCGCGGTCGGCCGCGCGCAGAATCGCCTCGCGCAATTTCCCGCCAAGGCCGTCGTCGTGGATGATGTAGAACTGGACCACCAAAAAATCCTCCGCCCGGTCGATCGCCTCGAAAATCGCCGCGAAGGTTTCCTCGCCGTCCACCAGCAAACGCAGGGAATTGCCCCCCATAGCGGGCGGACACCCCAGCGCGAGCGCGATCCGCCCGGCATCGGCAAATTTTTCTCCGAAATGCGAGGCATGCGGGGCGACCGCCTCGAAAACCGCCCGGGCCGCGGCATCAAGCCGCTCGCAGGTTCCCTGCCGCGCAAGCGCGTATCCCTGGAACCGGCTTTCGCCGAAAATCCAAAAAAGCGGGATCGCCAGCGCCGGCAGCAGCACAAGGGCAAGGCCCCATCCGATCGCGCTCTGCGGCGTGCGGGCCATCATGACCGCCTGCACGGCATAGAAAATCCCCGCGAGCTGCAAAGCCGCGAGGCCGGTCCCCCAGCAAGCCTGCAAGAGCCCTTCGTGGCTCACCGCACGGGAGCCGTCCGCAGCGTCTTGCCGGGCATCCACCGCCCGGGCACGAGCACCTTGCGGGGCTGGGTCGGCAGGCCGATCTCGTTCCGGCTCAGCGAGGAAATAATCAAATCCACCGCAGCGGCTCCGACGGCCGGGTGGTTTTCCTGGACGCCGCTCCAATCCGAAACATCGTCCACAAGGTTGAGATTGGCCATGCCGACATCGCCCGGCACGGAGAGCCCGAGCCCTTCGATCCACTGGCGGACCACCGGATTCACGCAGACAAGCGCGTCCGGCGCGAATCGGTGAAACCACGCGTCGAATTCGACCGGACGGCCTTCCTTGAAACGCTCCAAGAAAAGGATCGGCACCCGGCTGGCCTCGGGCATGGATTCCTGCTCGAGCAAAAAGCCCGCCCGCGCCCGCCCGTGCGCCTCGTCGTCGAGATACCGGCTATAGACAAACCCGATCCGCTCGTAGCCAAGCCGCAGCAGGTTCTGGAAAACCAATCGGGAGTTGAAAAACAAATCCCGGTCCGCCGATGGAAGATCCTGCGGGTAGAACTGGCCTGGCAGCGATCCCGGCCCCCTCGGCACCTCGCGGTGGCCGCCCCCGATGATCACCGGAATACAATTCTGCCAGCGCACTTCGAGCAACTTGGAATTGAGCACCAACGGCAACACGATCCCGTAAATCCCATGCCGCTTCAGGTAAGCCCCCACCCGGGAGACTTCCTCGGCCATCCCCCAGTTGCTGTCCTGAATGTCCACCTGCTCGAGCCGGTAGCCCATTTCCTCACAGCGCGCGCGCGCGCCCTCGAAATACCCCCGCAGCCAGGGAAAATCCGTCCAGCAACTCGCGTTCGGGTAGTCATTGATCCAGCCCAGCGCCGCCTGCATGTGCACCGGTCGGCTCGCCCGCGCCTGCGATTGAAACATCGAGACCAGCGGATTCGGCCGGTAACCGAGTTCCTTCGCGATCTTCTGGATCCGCGACCGCGTCTCTTCCGGGATGGTCGGATGGTTGCGCAACGACCTCGACACCGTCGCCTTGTGAACCCCCGCCGCCTTCGCAATGCTCTCCAAAGATACCTTTTGAACTTTCACAAATCTCTGATGCAACACGTATCAGGTTGCGCATGCAACGGCAAGGGAAAGATCCCGCATATTGCAAAAAAATCGTCAAAATAATCCCCTTGTCAGGATTGAAAACAGACTCTACACGAAGTTTTCTCTCTTAAAGTATGAAACTCTCCACACTCATCCGACCAGTTCTATTGATTCCCGCCCTTGCCGTGGCGGCGACCATCGTTAACGCCCAGGAGGGCGGCTCCGCCCTCGAGGAGTGGTGGAACGGCAAATACATGAGCGGCAATTGGTTCGGTCTCCGCGATACGCTGGAGGACCGCGGCCTCAAATTCAACGGCAAATACTACGGGGCGTATTTCGGCATCGTGGACAGCCAGAACGGCTCGCGCGGGGTGTGGGACCAGGGGATCGAGTTCGGGGCCGAGCAAAATTTCGGCAAGTTGCTGGGGGTCGATGCGCTGGAGGGAGTCAAGGGTTTCGGGCAGTTCCGCTACCGGGACTCGAGCAGCCTCGCGGACCCCAACGAAGTGGTCGGCGGGAGCAGCATGTTCAACCCGTCGAACTGGATTTCCGGCACGCAATTCCGCGTGCTGAGCTTCGGGCTTGAGATCGGCAGCGGGGATCTGCTTCCGGTTGAGGACATGGTGGTGGCGCGCGGCGGCTGGCTGCAGCCCCAGAAGGAATTCATCGACCAGCCGCTCTCGAAGTTGTTCCTCAACAACGCCGTCAACAGCGCCAAGGGCGTCGGCGGCAATATCCCGTTCTCGTCCAGCGCGTCCACATGGGGCGGCACTCTCAAAGTGAAGCCTCTCGATTGGTATTACGCCAAGGCCGGGTTGTTCATGGCCTTCCCCGGCATGACCTCCTCGAACAACCACGGCGTCGCCTTTCAGGGCTTCGCGCAGGACATCAGCCAGAACGGCCTCTGGGCGATGGCCGAGACCGGTGTGACCCCCAAGATCGGCCCCTCCGAGCTGCCCGGCAAATACGCCATGGGCGGTTACTATTACGGCGGGGAGAAGGATTCCTTCAACGGCACCTACAACTACGGCCAGTATGGTTTCTACTGGCAGGCCGACCAAATGCTCTTCCGCGAGCCCTCTGCCGAGGAACCCGCCCCCTCCGGCAAGGGTCCCTCGGATGGCAAGTCGGTCGCTTCCGGCAAGTCATTCAAAGCGCCTGTCGAGACCGAGAAGCCCAAGCTCAGCGACCAAGGCCTCAGCATGTTCAACCTCGTGAGCTTCGCCCCGAAATACAACAACCTCTACCCGTTCTACTTCCACACGGGTCTGGTTTACAAGGGCCTCATCCCCACCCGGGACGACGACCAGCTCATGTTTGCGCTCGCCTTCGGCAACTACAGCTACTACAACCTGCTCGAGCAGCGCGAGGACGGCAAACCGCTTTCCACCTACACGATGTTCCTCGAGTGGGGCTACCGGATCCAGGTGAACAAATGGGCGTTCGTTCAGCCATTTGCCCAGTATGAAATCCGCCCCAACGGCACCGATGCCGTCAAAAACGCCACCATCCTCGGCGTTTACGTGGGCGCGAATTTCTGATCCCGCCCGGCTCGGCTTCCCCTCAGAATATTTCGGTTGAATTACGGAGCCCGGAGCCTCATTCTCGGTGCAGAACCGAAGATATGAGGCTCCGGCCTCCCCGTCCGAGCTCCCGACCAATCGGGTCCAGTGGGCTCGGTGAGGAGTGCCGGATGAAGTCCGGATTCCCAGTCAACGGGCGCCCGCATGGTGCCACCTGGGATGGCTTCCCCCGCTTCGGAGCGCCGAGACCCGTCCGTAGGGCTCCCGTTTTCCGTGGAGGTTGACGGCGGAGGACCGGCCACAAACCACACACAGGAAAACACAAACAACATGTCCAACGAATACTCACCCGGCGGTTCGCGCGGGTCCCGCAGGGGCGGACGCCGGCGCGGCGGGCGCTCGAATCGCAGCGATCACAGTTCCGAACGCGCCAATGGATCCCACCACACGCGGCAAGCCGCCAAACCCCAGAAAAAAACCCTCCTCGACAAAATCGCGTCGTTTTTCGGCGTGAAAAAATCCGGGGGCGCCAAGCCGTCCGCCGCCAAGACGCAGTCGGCCTCCCCGTCCGAGCGCCCGGCAAGACCGGCCCGCACCCAGAGCGATGCTCCGCGCCAGCGGACCGCCCGCAAGCCGGAATCGGTGGAAGTGACCTCTCCCCGCGTCTATGTGGGGAACCTGTCGTTCGATGCGGTCGAGAGCGACCTGCAGGAATTGTTCAGCGGGATCGGCCTTGTGCAGAACGTCGAGATCGTCACCAACAAGCACAACCAGCGCTCGAAAGGCTTCGGTTTCGTCCAGTTCCAAACGGTCGATGAAGCCCGGCGCGCCGTATCGGAACTCCATGACAAGGAATACATGGGCCGCAAGCTCGTTGTGAGCGGCGCCAAGGCCGCCGACGAGCGCCGTGCCGAACGTTCCGCTCAACCCGAACAATAACCCGTTCGTCCTCGCCGGACCCACCGGCGCGGGCAAAAGCGCATTCGCCGTCGAGTTGGCCGACCGACTCGGCGGCGAAATTGTTTGTGCGGACGCCTTCCAGGTTTACCGGGGGATGGCCATCCTCACCGCGCAACCCGGGGAGGCCGAACGCGCGGCCGTCCCGCACCATCTTTACGGGATCCGGGACCCGCGCGAGGCATTGGATGCCGCCCGCTTCGCGGCGGCGGCCCGGGCCGCCTGCGGGGAAATCCAGGCGCGGGGCCGGCTGCCCGTCCTCGTCGGAGGTTCGGGACTTTATCTGGAGGCGGTGGTTTCGGGATTCGATCCGCTTCCGCCGGTCGATCCCGCATTGCGCGCGCGCATCTCATCCATGGCACCGGAGGACGTCCTCCGGGAATTGCAACAACTCGACCCCGGAGCCGTCTCCCTCATCGACGTGCGCAATCCGAGACGGGTCGCCCGCGCGCTGGAGATCGTGATTCAGAGCGGCGGTCCGCTGGCCGCCGCCCGCAGGCGGGGACCGGCTTCTCCGTTGCGCGGATGCGTGCTTGTGCGGGCGAAGCCGGAACTGGACGCCCGCATCCTGCGCAATGTGGAAAGGATGTTTGAAGCGGGCGTGATGGACGAGGTCGCTTTGCTCGGCGAGACCGGCCCCACCGCCTCCCGCGCGATCAGTCTCCGCGAGGTGCGGGAGGTCTTGGCGGGCACCCTCGCGGTGGAAGAAGCCATCGCGGCCATCGCGGCGGCGACCCGGCGCTACGCCAAAAGGCAATTGACCTGGTTCCGCAACCGCTCTAGCCTCCGGCACTTGGTGATCAGCGACTCCGACCCCGCTTCCGCACGCCGCGCGCTCGATTCGGCCGCGCATCTGGCCGCGCAAGTGTCCGCGCAAATCCGGGCATCGTCTTTCTGATGTCCGAAAAACCTCCGCCGGAGAATGTGATTTTGGTCGGTCTGGAGCGCGAGGGGCTCACGCGCTGGGACGTCGAGGAATCCCTCGAGGAACTCGGATTGCTCGCCGAGAGCGCCGGCGCGCGGGTTGTCGAGACGGTCGTCCAGCGCCTCGAACGTCCCACGGCTCCCTACTACATCGGCAAGGGCAAGGCCGAGGAAGTCCGACTCCAATGCGGCGACAAGGGAGCATCATCCGTCATTTTCGACGACGAGCTTTCGCCCGCCCAGGGCCGCAACCTCGAGGAACTCACCAAACGCAAGGTCCTCGACCGCACGCAGTTGATCCTCGACATTTTCGCCCGGCGCGCCCGCACCCGCGAAGGCCGCCTGCAAATCGAACTCGCCCAGCTCCAATACCTCCTCCCGCGCCTCACCCGCATGTGGACCCACCTTTCCCGCCAAACCGGCGGCATCGGGACGCGGGGACCCGGCGAAACCCAGCTCGAGGTGGACCGCCGCCGCGTCCAGGAACGCATCGCCCGCCTCGAACGCGACCTCCACGGCGTGCGCAAAAACCGGGGCGTCCAGCGCGAGGGCCGCCTGCGCCGCAACTGGCCGGTCGCCGCGCTCGTGGGATACACCAACGCCGGCAAGTCTTCCCTTCTCAACCGCCTCACCAATGCCGGCGTTCTCGCCGAGGACAAGCTCTTCGCGACGCTGGACCCCACGACCCGGCAGGTGGTTCTGCCCAACCGTCAGAAGTTGCTTCTCACCGACACGGTCGGCTTCATCCGCAAACTGCCCCACACCCTCATCGAGTCGTTCAAAGCCACGCTCGAGGAAGTCCAGCTCGCCGACGTCCTCATCCATGTGGTTGATGTGAGCCACCCGCGCTTCCGCGCCCAGATGGAGGCCGTCGATGCCACCCTCGCCGAACTCGGCGCCGACGGCAAACAGACCCTCGTCGCCTTCAACAAAACCGACGCCGTCGGGAATCCGTCGCTCGTGCAAAGCCTTCTTTCCCAATTCCCCGGCAGCGTCGCCATCTCCGCCCGCACGGGAGACGGCCTCGACTCTCTCGCCCACGAACTCGAACTCCGCCTCTCCGCCTGGCGGCTCAAAACCGAACTCCGCATCCCGCTCGCCGAATCCGCCCTCATCGCCGAAATCCACCGCGCCGGCCATGTGATCTCGCTCGCCTACGACGGCGACTTCGCCCGCATCACCGCCCACCTCCCGCCCGAACTCGCGTCCAGACTCCCCCGGGAATTGTTCACCTCCAACGCCCGCGACCCATCCGCCGGCGAACCGACGAAAACAACCGAAATCCAAAATTGACCCGGGATCCGAGCGATCATAAACTCCCTCTCTTGACTGGTGAGGTGGCTGAGTGGTCGAAAGCAGCGCTTTGCTAAAGCGCCGTAGTCCAAAAGGCTACCGAGGGTTCGAATCCCTCCCTCACCGCCAAATCGACGCAGTCGATTCATCTTTCCTCCCGGAGGGATGAGAACCCATCCTTCCCAGCGGCGCAGCCGCGACTCTTCGAAACGCAGCTGCGGGAGCAGCGGAGTAAGACCACGCGAAGCGTGGCCCGCAGGGCAAGGCCCGGGGACGGGCCGCAGTCAATCCCTCCCTCACCGCCAGTATTCGTAAAGGTCCGCTTTCCCGGATCATAAGCTGCCTTGCCATGTACTTATAACGTGCCCCCCAATCCGTCACATAGTGAAACAAACGCCGGGGAAGCGGGATTTCCAAATGCGCGCAGACCATGGCGTGCCGGGCTATCGTTGACAATGCGGGCGCGGGCGGATATGCAGGCGGCGATGAAGCGACTTGTTGTGGTGTCGGTGCTGGCGGCCGCTTTGGTTTCGTGCGAGAAGAAGAAACCCGAAATGCCGCCGGTGGCGGTGACGGTGGCTCCGGTTGCGCAGCAGGACGTGGACGTGGAATTCACCTGGGTGGGTTTGTTGAACGGGTTCCAAAACGCGGACGTTCGGGCGCAGGTGACCGGGTATTTGATGACCCAGGACTACAAGGAGGGATCGCTGGTCAAGAAGGGCGATGTGCTTTTCACCATCGATATGCGGCCGTTCCAGGCGGCGCTGGCCCAGGCGCAGGCCGACTACGCGCAGAAAGTTGCCCAGGCGCAGCTCGCCCAGATCACGTTGGACCGACAGACCGACCTCTACAAAAAGAAGGTGATCAGCGAGCAGGAATACGATGTCTCGGCGCAGGACGCGGCTGCGGCTGCGGCTGCGGCTGCGGCTGCGCAGGCCAGCGTGCAGGCGGCGCAGATCAACCTCAACTACTGCACGATCCGGGCTCCCTTCGACGGGATCGCGGGCCGCGCGCAAGCGCAGATCGGAGATCTGGTGGGGCCCGGGGGGAGCGCGACGGTCTTGACCCAGATCTCGCAGGTGGATCCGATCAAAGCGATTTTTTACATCACAGAGGAACAATACTTGAAATTTTCGGATCTCCTCTCGCAGCTCCAATACGCCGAGCAGACGAAGCTCCCGAACCTCGTGTCACTCACCTTTGCCAACGGGAAGCAATACGAGCGGAAGGGGCACTTTTATTTTGTGAACCGTCAGGTCGATAGTTCGACGGGCAGCATCGCGGTGGAGACCCTCTTTGAGAATCCCGACAATGTGCTCAGGCCGGGCCTGTTCGCGCGGGTCACGGCTCCGGTGCTGAACCTCAAAGGTGCGCTGCTCGTGCCGCAGCAGGCGCTGGTCGAGTTGCAGGGCACGATGATGCTCTCGGTTGTGAAGCCGGACAACACGGTCGCCACCTTCCCCGTCAAACAGGGCCCGAATCACGGCCGGATGGCCGTGGTGGAATCGCCGAACCTGAAGCCCGGGATGAACGTGGTGGTGGGCGGAGCCGAGAAGGTCCGGCCCGGCATGACCGTCACCACCTCGCCCTATAAAGCGCCCGAAACAGCCTCCGATCCCGCCCAGGCAAAGGGCGGCGGGGCCAAAGCGGCGGCATCGCCGACGTCCACACCGGCGGCGGCGGCAAGCGGGCACTGAGTTATGTCGGCATTTTTCATCCGTCGTCCGATTGTCGCGATCGTGATCGCGATCATCACGGTGATCGTGGGGATCGTGTCGATGGCCGGGCTGCCGGTCTCGCAGTATCCGAATATCGTGCCGCCGCAGATCCAGGTGAGCACGACGTATGTGGGGGCCGACGCGCTCACGGTCGAGGCCGCGGTGGCCACGCCGGTCGAGCAACAAATGAGCGGCGTCCAGGGCATGGAATACATGTATTCCGTGAACCAGAGCAACGGCATGATGACCCTCAACGTCATCTTCGGGATCGAGACCGAGCCGACCGACGACCAGATCCTGGCGCAGATGCGCTCGACGCAGGCGCAGTCGCAGTTGCCGCCGGCGGTGAACGCCTACGGACTGTCGGTCAACCAAGCGTTTTCGTCGCCGCTGGGGGTGTTCGCGGTATATTCGCCGAACGGGACCTACGACCCGGTCTTCCTCGCCAACTACATCAACATCAACCTCAACAACCCGATGTTGCGCGTGCCGGGCATCGGGAACACGAACGTCTTCGGCGCGGGCGAATACGCGATGCGCATCTGGGTGCAGCCCGACCGCCTCGCAACCCTCAATATCACGGTCCCCCAGGTCATCGCGGCCGTCCAGGCCCAGAACAACGTGAACCCGGCCGGCCAGCTCGGCGGCGAACCCGCGCCGCCCGGTCAAATCCACACCTTCTCGGTCAATACCACCGGACGCCTCGTCACGGTCGAGGACTTCGAGAATATCATCATCCGCGCGTCCGAGGACGGCGCGGTCGTGCGGGTGAAGGACGTCGCGAAGGTCTCGCTCGGCGCCCAGAACTACAACCTCCAGGGCAGCTTCAACGGCAAGCCGGCCGCGATTTTCCTCGTGTATCAACAACCGGGCTCGAACGCGGTGGACGCCATGAAGCAGGCCCGCGCGCTCATGGAAAAGATGAGCAAGGATTTCCCGGAGGATCTCGCCTACGAGGTCACGCTCGACACGACCGAGGCGGTGACCGAGGGGATGAAGGAAATCGTGAAGACGCTTTTCGAGGCGATGATTCTGGTGATCATCGTGGTGTTCATCTTTTTGCAGGGCTGGCGGGCGACATTGATCCCGCTGATCGCAGTGCCGGTGTCGTTGATCGGGACATTTGCGATGTTCCCGGTGCTCGGGTTTTCGATCAACACGCTTTCGTTGTTCGGGCTGGTGCTGGCGATCGGGCTGGTGGTGGACGATGCGATCGTGGTGGTGGAGGCCATCGAGAGCCATATCGAAGAGGGGCTCAGTCCCCGGGATGCGGCGTTCAAGGCGATGCAGCAGGTCTCCGGGCCGGTGATCGCGATCGCGCTCATCCTCGCGGCGGTCTTCATCCCGACGGTTTTTATCCCCGGCATCACGGGTCAGATGTATCAACAATTCGCGGTCACGATCGCGATCTCGGTGATCATCTCGGCCTTCAACGCGCTGTCGCTGAGCCCGGCGCTGGGAGCCTTGTTGCTGCGGAAGAAAACCGAGACGCGGGGACCGCTGGGGGCGTTTTACAAGTGGTTCAACCTGTCCTTCGGCTCGGCGACGAACGGCTATGTTTCTGTCTGCGGCGGGTTGATCCGGAAGGTGGCCATCGCGGCGGTCTTGCTGGTCGGGATGGGCCTCATCGGGCTCGGCATCGGCGCGAAGCTGCCGTCGGGGTTCATCCCCGAGGAAGACCAGGGCTACGTTTTCGCGGCCGTGCAATTGCCGCGCGCGTCCTCGATCCAACAGACTGCGGCGGTCTGCGACCAACTCGGCAAACTTTTCGAGAAGGATCCCGCCGTCGAATACGTGACGAACGTGGTCGGGTTCAACCTGCTCAGCTCGGTGCAGGCGACCTACAACGGGTTTTTCTTCCTCGCTTTGAAGCCGTGGTCCGAGCGCACGACGCCCGAGTTGCAGGTCGATGCCGTGATGGACCGCCTCAACCGGGAATTGCACGCGATCCCCGCCGCGACCGCCGCCATCACGTTCCCGCCGCCCGCGATCCCCGGCATCGGAACCGCCGGAGGGGTCACCTTCATCCTCGAAGACCGCACGGGCGCAGAGGTGTCGTTCATCGCCGATAACACGACGAAATTTATCCAGGCGGCGCAGAAGCGGCCCGAGTTGTCGAATGTCTTCACAACCGCGCTGTGGGATGTGCCGAAGGTGTATCTCAAAGTGGACGAGGCCCAGGCGATGGTGCAGGGGGTCAACCTGAGCGACGCCTACCAGACCATCCAGACCTTCCTCGGCGGGTATTTTGTGAATTACTTCAACCGCTTCGGGCTGCAATGGCAGGTCTATGTGCAGGCCGAGGGCGAATACCGCACAAATGCCGAGAATCTCGACCTTTTCTACGTGACGAACCGGGACGACAAGCCGGTGCCGGTGTCGTCGTTTGTGCGGGCCGAGCCGTCTTTCGGCCCCGAGTTCACGATGCGGTATAATTTGTTCCGTTGTTCGCAGATCAATGCCTCGGTGGCTCCGGGCTATAGTTCCGGCGATGCGATGAAGGCGCTCGAGGAGGTCTTCGCCGAGACGATGCCCAACGGGATGGGCTTCGATTATTTCGGGATGTCGTATCAGGAACAACTTGCGGCCCAAGGGGTTCCGCCGGCCGCGATTTTCGGGCTGTCGTTCCTGTTCGTGTTCCTGATCCTCGCCGCGCAATACGAGAGCTGGTCGCTGCCGTTCAGTGTGTTGCTCTCGACACCGATCGCGATCTTCGGCGCGTTCCTGGCCCTGCTCGCGCGCGGCATGGAGAACAACCTCTATGCGCAGATCGGGCTGGTCATGCTTATCGGCCTTGCGGCAAAAAATGCGATCCTCATCGTGGAATTCGCGAAGGACGAATACGAAAAAGGCAAGCCCATCGCCGAGGCCGCCCTCGCCGGAGCCAAGCTCCGCCTGCGGCCGATCCTCATGACCGCCTTCGCGTTCATCCTGGGCTGCGTGCCGCTCGCGATGGCCGATGGATCCGGAGCGGTCTCGCGGCGCGTGCTCGGCACGACCGTCATCGGCGGCATGCTGGCATCGACCCTCATCGCCATTTTCATCATACCGGTCGGCTTCTACGTCGTGGAAAAACTTTCGTCCCGCAAGAAGGCGTCGGCCGGCGAAGGCGGATCCAAGCCGACCGGTGGAGCTCCCGCGGAGGCGTGACGCGGTTATGAGTCACCCGCGGCGGATTTTTCTTGGCATGCTGGCGGCTGTCCTGCTGGCCGGTTGTGGGGCTGGCGGCGGACCTGCGCCGTTGGTGGTGGGGATGGACCTTTCGTATCCCCCGTTTGAAACGATCGGTCCCGACGGCTCGCCGACCGGCGTGAGCGTGGACCTTGCGCGGGCCCTGGCCGAAAACTTGGACCGTCCGCTGCGTATCGAGAACATCCCGTTTGTCGGACTCATCCCCTCGCTCAACAACCGCCGGGTGGACTGCGTGATCAGCTCAATGACGGTCACCCCCGAGCGGGCGGTATCGGTCGATTTTTCCGACCCGTATCTGCGCACCGGGCTGGCGCTTCTCGTCCGCGCGGGCGGCGGCCTGGAATCCGCGGCGGACCTTGATGCCGCCGGCCGCACGGTCGTTGTGAGGCAGGGCACGACCGGTGAAGTATGGGCGCGGCGCGAGTTGAAAAACGCGGCCATCCTGGCGGTCGAAAAAGAAAATGCGGCCGTGCTGGAGGTGCTCCAAGGTAAGGCGGATGCCTTTGTCTATGACCAGATGAGCGTCTGGAAAAACGCGGGACAGCACGATGGGAAGTTGCGCGCGCTTCTGGCCCCGGTTCAGGTCGAGGAATGGGCGGTGGCGGTGCGCAAGGGCGACAGGGAACTCGCCGGTGCGATCAACGAATTTCTGCGCGGATTCCGCGCCGCTGGTGGATTCGACAAACTCGCCGAAACGTATCTGCCCGAGCAAAAACGCGCGTTCTCCGAACAGGGCATCCCGTTCGTTTTTTAATCGGTCCCGATGGGAAACATCCGGATCCTCCCCGACGATCTCGCCAACCAAGTGGCGGCGGGCGAGGTGGTCGAGCGCCCCGCCAGCATCGTCAAGGAACTCGCGGAAAACAGCCTCGACGCCGGAGCCACCCGCATCGTCATCGACTTCGCCAAAGGCGGTTCGCGGCTTGTGGCCATCCGCGACGACGGCTGCGGGATGGACAAGCAGGACGCGCTGCTGAGCCTTGAACGCCACGCGACCAGCAAGCTTCGCACGGCGTCGGATCTCGCGCGGGTTTCGACGATGGGGTTCCGCGGCGAGGCGCTGCCGAGCATTGCGAGCGTGTCGCGTTTCCGGATGGTGACGCGCGAGCACGGGGCCCAGGCCGGGACCGAGATCCTCGTCTCGGGAGGGCGGATCGAAGACGTGCGGGACGCGGGCGCGCCGCCCGGGACGCTGGTCGAGGCGCGCGACTTGTTTTTCAATGTGCCGGCGCGCAGGAAGTTCCTGCGCGGCGAGGAGACCGAGGCGGCGCAGATTTTGCAGGTCGTGCACGGGTTCGCGCTGTCGGCCCCGAAAGTCGGGGTCGAGTGCCGCCGGGACGGGCGCGAGGTGGTGCGGGCTCCGGCCGCGGCCTCGCTGGACGTGCGCGTGCGCGACCTCTTCGGGCCGGGCTTTCTCGCACGCATGGTCGCGGTCGGTCCGGCGGAATCCGGCGGGATCCGGCTGGAGGGCTATGTGTCGAAACCGGGCGAGGGCCGGAGGGATCGCATCCAGCAATTCGTGATCATCAACGGTCGGCCGGTCACCAGCCCGGAAATTTCCGCGTCCCTCCGCGAGGCCTGCGCGGGGTCGCTGCCGCCGGGCCTGCAGCCGCTCTGCGTGCTCGCGCTCGTGATGCCGCCCGATCTTGTCGATTGCAACGCACACCCGGCGAAACGCCAAGTCCGCTTCGCACGCCCGGAGGACATCCGCCGCGCGGTCTTCGATGCCGTGCACGCAACTGTGGGCGAGCGCCGCCCGCGAACCTTCGCGCCATTCGCCGCAACGGAACCACCCCATACCCCGGACCTTCCGGTGCGGCCCGAACCCGCCCGACCGGTGGAAACGCCGGAGGCCGCTCCGGCGGATCACCCGACAGGGGAGACTCCACCGACCGGGGACACCGTTCCGCCCGGTGCCGGACGAACGGGAGCGCCCCCTCCCGGGAGCGCGGTTCCCCCGGAACGCGCGGTTCCCCCGGATCGCGCGGCGGAACCCCCGCCCGGTTACCGGATTCTGGGAAGCTTCGGGAAGGGCTATTTCGCGATGGAGGGACCCGAGGGGCTTGTGATCCTCGACGTGCGCGCGGCGAGGGAACGCATCGCCTTCGAGGAATTATTGCGTCAGATCGCGGGCGGGACTGCGCCGTGTCAGCGGCTTTTGCTCCCCGAGGTGGTCGAATTGCCCGCGCGCGAGCACGCATGGATTGTTGAAAACCTCGACTCGCTGAAATGCGCCGGATTTTTGATCGAGAATTTCGGGGGACTCAGCATCAAAATCGATGGCGTTCCCGCGCTGGCGGGCACCGGGGGATCCGCCGGGTTGCTCCACGAGGTGGCGGCGTCTTTGCGGGCGGCGGGCCGCCTGCTGCACGGACACGGACTGCACGAAGTGCTCGCGCGGGCGGTGACGAGGTGCTCGCGCATGCTGGATTTCCCGGAGGACGGCGCGGCGCGTCTCGTTGATGAACTCCTGCGATGCGACCTGCCCTACGCAAGTCCCGCGGGCAACCCGACCATGATCCAATTTTCCTTCGCCGAACTCGACCGGAAATTCGGACGGGGCGGGACCTTCCAGCGCTGAAGAAACATGAGGAGACTCCGGCGTTGTGCAAAGAGCCGGGGATGGTAGAAACAGTGTGATGACAATTTTTCAGCGAATCATCGCCCGGGAAATCCCGGCGGAAATTTTGCACGAGGATGAGAAATGCGTGGCGATCCGGGACATCAACCCGCAGGCACCCGTGCATGTCCTTGTGGTCCCGAAGGAGGCTTTGGTGCGGATCGGAGAAGCGCGCGACGACCACGCGGCGCTGCTCGGACATTTGCTTTTGGTGGCCGCGTCCGTGGGTGGCAGGGAGGCTCCCGGCGGCTTCCGGATCGTGATCAACAACGGACGCGACGGCGGCGAGACCGTCCCGCATTTGCACGTCCATGTCCTCGGCGGACGTCCGATGGGCTGGCCGCCGGGGTAGCCCCAGAAAGACATCGCCAACCCGCACGCGCGGGAGTAGGCTGCCGGGAATATGGGTCGCCAGTGGTTGCATGCCAAACGCGCGGTCGCTTCGCTGAAAAAATCGCAGGCGACCGGCAAACTTGTGAAGGAAATCATGGTCGCCGCCAAGGTCGGCGGCCCGGATCCCGACGCCAACGCGCGGCTGGCCGCCGCGATCGAGAAGGCGCGGAAGGAATCGGTCTCCCGGGACGTGATCGAGCGGGCCATCAAGAAAGGTTCGGGGACGGGCGACGACCGCCTCTCGCTCGAGCATGTCGTCTTTGAAGGATACGCGCCCCACAAGGTGCCGGTGATCGTGGAGGTTTACACCGACAACAACAACCGCACCGCGCCGGAAATCCGCGTGCTTTTCAAAAAGGGGCAGCTCGGCGCGCCCGGCAGCAACAAGTTTCTCTTCGAACATGTCGGACTCGTCGAGGCCCATTGCGCGGACACCGGAGCCGACCTCGAGGCGGCCGCCATCGAGGCCGGAGCCAACGAGGTCGAAGCGCTCACCCACGAACGCAATGACGACATCCCGGAGGGCGCCTGCGGGGCGCGCTTCATCACCGACCGCACGGCAACAGCCGCCGTCTCGACATGGCTCGCCTCCAATGGCTGGACGGTCGTGACATCCGAACTCGGCTATCTCCCCAAACAAATCCCCGAACTCACCGACGAACAGGCCGCCGAAGCCGCCGCCTTCCTCGAGGAACTCGACGCCCACGACGACGTCCAGCGGGTCTGGGCCGCGATGTAGCCGGCGAAAAAGGCCAATCGCGCGGAGCCCCCGTGCTCAGCCGGCGGACGCTTCGCGCAGGCGGGCAAGGGCGCATCCGGCCGCGCCGGAATCGATCGATTCCCGTGCCCGCCCGATGGCGTCCGGCCATCCCTCCGCGATCCCGCAGACCCTCAGCGCCGCCGCCGCATTGATGACGACAATCTCCCGCCGGGGGCCCTTGTCCGCGGCGGTTAGAATCCCCTCCAAAATCCCGGCATTTTCGGCGGCCGACCCGCCGGCCAACCCGGCGGGATCGGGCCGGGCGAAACCCAAGTCGGCGGCGTCGAAGTCGAGGCGGACCGCCGGGCGCGCGTATCCGGATTCCGCCACGAGGGTGGGTCCGAGGGTGGAGATTTCGTCGAGGCGGAGGCCGGCGGGGCCGGTGCCGTTGACCGCCCATGCGCGGGTGCGTCCGAGCGCCGCCATGGCGTCGGCGTAGAGCTCAATGGCGCCAGCATCGAAGAGCCCGGCGAGCTGGAAGGCGGGCCGGGCGGGGTTGAGGAGGGGTCCGAGCATGTTGAAAATGCTGGGCGATCCCTGCTCGGCCAGATATTTGCGGACCGGCGCGACTGCCTTGAGCGCGGGATGAAAAGCCGGCGCGAAGAAAAAACAACACCCGGCCTCGCGCAGGCAAACGGCCGCGCGCTCGGGCGGCAGGTCGATGCGCACGCCGAGGGCCTCGAGCACATCGGCCGCCCCGCTGCGCGAGGTGATTCCGCGGTTGCCGTGCTTGGCGACGAGCGCGCCCGCCCCGGCCGCGACAAACATGGCGGCGGTGGAAATATTGAAAAATCCGGCCCGGTCGCCTCCGGTTCCGCAGACGTCGATCGTGCCGTCGGGGAGTCCGGACAGCCCGACCGAGCGGTCGAGCAACTCCCTTGCGAATCCGGCGAGTTCGGCCGCGGTGGCTCCGCGACCGGCGATTGCCTTGAGAAAAGCCGCCCGCTCGGGGACGGCAACGCTTTCGTCCAGCAAGGCGGAGAGGGCTCCGGCCAGTTCGGCGGCGTCGAGTTCGCGCGCTGCGGCGGATTCGGTGAGATCACGAATTGTCATCTCCATACGATGAGCAGGATCGCGCCGGAGAGCAAGAGGGCACCCGCCGCCCGCAGGTCGGGATCAAACCGCGCCGCGGCGGGTTTCAAGCAAGGCGCGGATTTCGGCGGCGCGCTCGCGGGTGATCGGGAAGAGTTTCAAGATGAGCAGGGCCAATACCAGAGTGACAACAGGCAGAGCGACGTAGCCGACCCGCATGTTAAAGAGCACACTGTCGGGTTGAGCGCCTCCCCGGCCGGCATCAAAGCCGGTCCATTCCAAAAGCGGGCCGGAGATCATGAAGCCGATGCAGAAGCTCAATTTTAGCACCCAGGAAAAGATCGCGGCGAAGCTGCCTTCGCGACGCTCGCCTGTCTGCAACTCGTCCGCATCCACCACGTCGGCATTCATCGAAGGGATCATGAGCCAGAGACCGGCGTAGCCGGCTCCGATGAACAGGGTGTTGACGAGCATCAGGTAAGGAAGCCCGGGGGTGTTGGTCCACCATGTCGAGAGGCCGGAGATGAGCACAAGCACGACCGAGATGACCAGGCACTTGGATTTGCCGATGCGCTCGCTGAGCCAGCGGAAGAACGGGATGAGGGAGAGGCTCGTGAGCATATAAATGGCGGTGCCGTAGATCTGGAAAAGCGAGCTGCGCTCCCAATCCCCGCCCAGCACATAGTAGGTGCCGACGTAGCGCCCGTAGCTGTCATAGATGCTGGTGCCAAGGAGAAACAAAACGGTGAAGAGGCAGAGAATGAGGAACGGGCGGCAGGAGAGGGTCTCGCGGAAACTTTGCAGCAGGCCGACGCTTTTTTGGTCCTGCGCGAGCCGGTGTTCGTAGTAGCGTTCCTTGACGAAGATTGCGGGCAGCACGCCAAGAACCACGATGGCCCCCGCGATAAATAGACTGATGACACGCATCCCCTGCACCGAGCTCGGTTCCCCGGTCGCCGGGTCGTCGAAGCGCAGAGCCAGCCACCATGAGCAGCCCACCACGAAGCTGGCCAGCGACTGCATGATGCCCCGCACGGCCGCCACGCGCGTCCGCTCGTCGTAGTCGGGCGTCAATTCCATGAGCAGGCTCTGGTAGGGCATGGCCCAGATGGTGAAGGCAGTGTAAAAGAGAATCCCGAAGCCGATCACCCATGCCATGAGCTGGGTTTCCCCGAGGCCCCGGGGGAACCACCAGATGAGGGGAAAGGTGAGGCCGGTGAGGACCGCACCGACGAGGATGTAGGGTCTGCGGCGCCCCCAGCGGGTGCGCGTGTTGTCCGAGATCCATCCCATGATGGGGTCGGCCACCCCGTCCCAGAGCCTGAGCGCCATGAGAATGAAGGCGATCTTGGTGGGGGCCATTCCAAGCTCCATGTTGAAGAGCGGATAGGCCATGCTGACAAGGATCCAAACCGACCAGATATCGACCGGCCCGGCGAGGCCGTAGGCCAGCTTCTGCCCGAAGGGAACCCGATCGGTCGGGAGAGTTCTGGTGGGGCTATTCACCGGCGCTTGCCTTCTTTTTGCGCTTCTCGGGGAGTTCGGTTTTGGCCGACTTTCCGCCCTGCACCGGGCTGAGAGCCGCGACGGTTTCGCGGAATTTCGCGGCGGTCTCCTGATACTCCGGGTCATCGATCAGATTGCGCTGCTCCGAGGGATCTTTCACGTAGTCGTAGAGTTCGCGGGCGACCATTTCTCCGGCTTTGCCGAGTTTCGAGTCATAGCTGCGGACCCATTCGACATAGCGGTAACGGTCGTCGCGGTAGGCGTAGCCCATGATTTCCTGCCGACCATTCTGGCGGGGAAACTGGCTCACCGCGAAGTCCTTCACCTTGGCACTCGGATCGGCCAGGATGGGCCGGAGGCTGGCGCCCTGCAGGCCGGGCGCGGCCGGAAGTCCGGCCAGATCCACGAGTGTGGGAAAGACGTCGAGGAACTCGACCGGGGAGGTGGATTTGCCGCCCTTGTCACCGAACTTGGGATCGGCGATGATGAGCGGGACCCGTGTGGCCTGTTCGTAATTGGTGTGTTTGCACCAGATTCCATGGTCGCCGAGATGCCAGCCGTGGTCGCCCCAGAATACGATGATGGTGTTGTCGGCCACGCCGTTCGCTTTGAGGGCATCTAGCAAGCGCCCGACCTGCGCGTCAATATACGAGGTGCAGGCATAGTAGCCGTGGAGGAGTTCGCGCTGGAGATCCTCCGGAAGCGGGCCGTCTTTGGGCACGGCATAGCCCGAGCGCAACTCCCAACCGGGCTGCCAGGCGATCTCGGGCGCGCCCTGAACGGGTTCGCGGTGTGCGGCCAGCGGAAAGTCGGCGCGGTTGTAGAGGTCCCAATATTTTTTGGGGGCGACGAAGGGGAGGTGGGGCTTTTTGAATCCGACCGCGAGAAAGAACGGTTTATCAGCCTTCGAAAGTTCGCCGATGAGATTCACCGCCGTGTCGGCGAACGCACCATCCTGGTAGGCGTTGTCGGGGACGTCCTCGGTGCCCTCGGTCGGGGGGGTGTCTCCAACAGCCTTGCGGGCTTTTTCCCAGTCATCGCCACCCTTGAGCGCCGCTCTGGCCTCCCTGATACGGGCCACGGTTTGCGGGTTCAGGTAGCCGAGTTCGGAATCCGGGTTGGCCTGTTCCTTGATGTAGGGGCGGCTCCATGAGGCGGGGTCGTCTTTGACCTGTCCATCCACCGAGCGGGGATCGAAGATTTTGCCGAGGCCGACGGCATCGTAGCCCTGCTGCTTGAAGAACTGGGGCAGGGTGACGACATCGGGCAGGTTGTCGCGCAGCCGGGTCTGGAGATCCCAGACTTTCGTGGTGTCGGGGCGCAGCCCGGTCAGGAGGCTTGCGCGGCTGGGGGCGCAGACGGCCTGCTGGGTGTGGGCGTTGAGGAAGGTGGTGCCCTGTGCCGCGATGCGGTCGATGTTTGGCGTTTTAGCGATGGTGTCGCCGTAGCATCCCAAGGTCGGCTTGAGATCATCCACGGCGATGAAGAGGACATTCGGGCGGGATTCCTGCGCCCTCAGATGGGCAGGTGCCGCTGTGACAAGGAGGACCTGGAGTAGGGTGGGGAGGTGGAGTTTCATAGTATTAGGAAATGGCAGCCAATGTGGGGATCGGGAAAGCGCGGGGCGAACCCGCTCACTTCTTGGTGGGTCGGGGAGGCACGGCTTTTACGTCCGCGAGCCATCCCTCCAGAAGTGCCCGCAGTTCCGCGGCCTTGGCCGGTGCTTCATGGAGAAGATTGTTTTCCTCGCCCGGGTCGGCGGCGAGATTGTAGAGGCCGTCCTCGGCCTCTCCGTAATGCATCACATATTTGAAATCGCCCGAGCGCACGGCGCTGGCGGCGAGATCGCCGGTGGAGTTTGGTCGCGGCCGGGGGGAGTGCCAGAAGATCGGACCGCGATCCACCGCCGGGTTGCCACGCAGGGATCGGACAAAGCTCCTGCCATCGAGGTGGTGCTCGGGGCTGGGGGGGAGGCCGGCCATTTCGAGGAAAGTGGGATAGAGGTCGGTATTGGTGACCACCGAATCGGATCGGACTCCCTTCGGCGTGACGGACGGCCATTTGACAATGAGCGGCACGCGGATTCCGCCCTCGTAGAGGTGGCCTTTGCCCGCGCGGAGGGGCAGATTGCTGGTGGCCAGCTCGCGCTGATTCGACGCGCCGCGGTTCGAAAGGCCCCCGTGGTCGGAAGTGAAAACCACTATGGTTTGGTCGCTGAGTCCGAGTTCGTCGAGGGTGGCAAGGATCCGCCCCACGCTCTCGTCCACCGACGCGACCATGGCCGCGTAATGGGCGTTGTCCTGGCGAACCTTTGTGATTCCATCCTTCTCGATAAATTCGGGTCCCGAGACGGGGCCGGCCTTGGCCTTGTTGTCGAATTTTTCGACGAGATGCGGCTTGCCCTCAATGGGAGTATGGACCGCGTAGTGGGCGAGCACGGCAAAAAATGGCTGGTCCTTGTGGCCGGAGGCATGGGCGCGCAAAAACTTGACCGTCTCATCGGTGAGGCGGTCGGCAAGGTATTCTCCCTGCACTCCCTCATCGAGACCTTCCAGCGGCGCCTCCTCGCCCCCGCCTTTGGCGGCCTTTTTGCCGCCGCTTTTGTTGTAGGGGAACCAATGGGAACCGGCCGCTCCGGCCGACCCGGCCGCGACGCTCTCGTCGAATCCCTGGTTGGTCGGATGGCCGCTTTGGTCGTGGCCGAGGTGCCATTTGCCGGCATAAAACGTGTGGTAGCCGCCTTCCTTGAGGCTCTCGGCGATCGTTTTTTCGGTGGCTCCCATTTCTTCGTTCCCTCCCCCGGGCACACCGGCGCGCGCGGGGTATTTTCCTGTGAGCGCCGCAAAGCGGGACGGAACACACCGGGGGTGGGCCGCATAGGCCTGGGTGAAACGCATGCCCTCGGAGGCCAGTGAGTCAACGGCGGGAGTCTCGTAGTAGGCCGAGCCCTCGCAGCCCAGGTCGCGCGCACCGAGATCGTCAACAAGGAAAAGAAGGATGTTCGGTCGCGTTCCGGGTTGGCCACCCTCTGCATGCAGGCGGCCCCCGGGAAGGGGAAGCGCAACCATTGCGACAACGGAAAAGCGGGTCAGAAATTTCTTCAGTCGCATAGATGGGTGGGGAGTCAACAATTGCGAACGTAGAGTCCCCGACAGACAAAGCGAGGCGCGTTTGCGATGAAAAAATCCCATTTCAAAATGAGAAAACGCACTTCACGAGGTGCGTCCGAATCGATTTCGGTAGGATTTCGGAGAAAGCGCCGTGTCCCGGCGAAGGGCGAAGCTAAGGTTTGAGCTATTGCTGTAGCCGCATTCTTTGGCAATCCATTCAATTTTTTCGTCGGTTTCCGCGAGCATCTTTTTGGCTTTGTCGAGACGGATCCGGCGGAGTTCGCCGGCGGGCGAAATGTCGAGATGCTTCAGGAATGCCTTTTCCAGACCCCGTTTGGACATGCCGGCATGGGCGCAGATGTCTTCGAGAGTGATCATCTCGCGCGCGTGTGCGTTCATGAAGGCAAGCGCCCGGATGACTCCCGAGTGATCGATGGCCAGCATTTCGGTGCTGCGCCGATCGATGACTCCCTTGGGCGGAATGGTGACGGTTTCGGCGTCCATGCCGATCTCGCCGCGCATGAGCTGGTCGAGGCGGCGTGCGGCCTCGTAGCCGAGCTGGTCGAGGCGGGTGTCGATGCTGGACATGGGAACCGCCATGCCCTCGCACAGAAACTCAATGTTGTCCACGCCGAGGACCGCCACCTCCTCGGGCACATGAATGCCGGTGCGCGCACAGATTTCGATGAGGGTCGCGCCGAGGTTGTCCTGCCCGGCGAAGACCGCCAACGGACGGGGCAGATTCTCGATCTGGGAGCGGAGATGTTCCTGGTGGGCGTCCCAAAGGCCGAGGTAGCGGGAGGGGGTTTGGTGAAGGGTGTGCAGCCGCTCCGATGGCACTCCGGAGGCGCGCAGCGCGGCGAAGAAGGCCTTGTGGCGGACTGCGTTGACCCCGATGCCGGGCCACGAGTAGTAGGCAAAATGTTTGAAGCCGCGATCCAGGAAATGCTTCGCGGCCAATTGGGAGATCGCTTCGTTGTCCACGACAACCCGCGGAATGTCTCGCGGGATGGGGTCGATGGTCACATCCACTTTCGGCATGTCCAGCGACAGGATAAAATCCTTGAGGGTTTTGCCGTAGCAGGTGATCGCACCGTCGCCGGGCCATCCGCGCGGGATGAATCTGCCGGAGATCAGATAGGGGGAGAGATGCCAGCCCTTCTCTTTGGCGAACCGGAAAATGCCCTCGTAAATGCGTTGGTCAAACCAGTCGAATGCGAGGATGACGCTGGTGGGGTGCGTTGTGCCGAACTTTGGCTTTTTTTTGGTGCGGGGCATGGGCTGGGTATCGGGGGTGCCGGAGATCCGAACACGACCCCGGCGATATTCCTTGCTCCTGTTGTCGGTCGCAAACTCTTTTCCCATCCGGGACACACCCGGCTTCCGCGAGGGGACCGGGTGGTTTTCCGGTTCAGACCAGTGCCGCGGCCACAGCCCGGGTGGAGCTTTCCTCGGTTTTCGCGGGGCGCATCAGAACCACTTCCACATAGTGTTCGGAGCCCGGTTCGGGCAGGGGAAGCGGGCCGATCGGGCACGAATCGCCGTCCAGGTGCAGGGAGGCCACGCCCTTGCTGATCCCTTCCGGATTGGCAACGCGGATGTGGTAGGTCGCTCCGCGAAAAACGCGGGTGACTTCAAAACCCGTCCACCGGCAGGGGATGCAGGGATCGATGAGCAAGCCCTCGTGGGTGGGGCGGATGCCAAGGATGAACTGTGTGGCGGCCTGGTAAGTCCAGGATGCGGTCCCGGAGAGCCAGCTGTTGCGCCCGAGTCCGAACTGCGTATGCTCGTCGCCCAAGATGTTTTGGGCGTAGCAGTAGGGCTCGATCTCGTAGCGGTCGATGGTCTCCAATTTTGCGGCGGGGTTGATCTGACGGAAGTATTGGAAGGCCCGGTCTCCGTGTCCGAGCATGGTTTCGGCGATCATCACCCATGGGTTGGAGTGCAGGAAAATCCCGCCGTTTTCTTTCGCGCCGGGGGGATAGCTGGTCACACCGCCCTTGGCGGGGTCGTAAACACTGTAACCGGGCGCGCTCAGCTTGATGCCGTTGGCTGTGTTCAGATGGGAAAATACCGAGTCCAGCGCGGCGCGGGCCCGCTCCGGAGTGGCAAACCCGGCAATCACCGGCCACGACTGGGCGTTGGTAAAAATCTTTCCCTCACTGTTTGTGTTGGAGCCGAGCGGGGTGCCCTCTTCGGTGAAATAGCGCAGATACCATTCGCCATCCCATCCGCAAGTGTTGACAATGTCGCGCATGGACCGGTGGTCGGCATCGAGGCGTTGGGCGCCATCCTCCTCCCCCAGGTGACGCAGCAACGCGGAGGACTCTTTCAAAGCCAGTCCGTAGAGATGCGCGTTGAAAAAGCTCTCCGCCGCTCCGGGCAGGTTGATGGTATCATTCCAGTCGGCGAAACCGAGCAGCGGAAGCCCGTGCCGGCCGGTGTTCGATTTGGTGTAATCGAGCGCCCGCAGCAAATGGTCAAGAACACTTCCGGTCTCGCGCCGCGGGAGCGGCAGGTGTTTGTCATAATACGATACCGCCTCGTCAAGAAACGCGTAGTCGCCCGTCTCCTTGAGATAGGCGCAGACGGCCACCACGATCCACAGATGATCATCCCCGTAAACCAGCTTGCCGCCTTCTTCCAGAGCATCCCCCTCGGTCGCCTCCATGGTGAGCGGAAAAAACTGGTGCATGGCGGAACCGTCGGGCCGCTGCACGCTCAGCAGCTTCCTGAGAAGGTTTTTCGCCTCGGACGGAGCGCTTGCCAGAGCGCCCATGGCATCCTGGGAAGAATCCCGGAACCCGATCCCCCGCGCGCCGAAGCCAAGCTGGTAGAGCGAGAGATAGCGCGACCAGTTCAACGTCGTGTGACACTGGCGCGGGTTGTGGACGTTGACCATGGAATCGAATGCCGCATCCGGAGTCCGGCATTGATACTTGGACAGATAATCTTCCCAGAACTCCCCGAGCGCCCCGAAGGCAAGATCCACGGCCGATTCATTGCGGAACTTTTCCACCGCGGACGGAATCGCGTCCGGCGTGTCCTGTCCGAGCAGGGTGACCAGCCGGGTCGTCTCGCCGGGTGCGAGCGTTCCGAGCTTGTGGAGCAGCGCGGCGATCACATTGCCGCGTCTCGCCTCATAATTCGAGAGGGAGGGTTGCTGGAGTTCGAGCGGGGCGCGCCATGTGCCGTAGCCGTTTGCCCCGAGGAAGAGATTCCGGTCGGTCTGGAAGGAATCGACCGGACGGTTCGATGTGAAGAAATTGTGGGCGACCCCTTTCTTCATGAAGGCGCACTGTTCCAGAATGAGCCGGCCGTCCGGTTCGCGCCCGGCGTCGCACTGCATCGTCTGGGGAACCCAGTCCGCGTTGGTGATCTGCTTGAGCGCATCGAAATGGCTGAACTCAACGACCGGGATGGCGTCGATTTCAACCGGGACGTCGCCGATGTTGGTGATCCGGATATCGCGGACGACGAGCTGGCAGCCGAGCGGCACGAAGATTGTCGTGTCCACCCGCACACCGTGGAGTTCGGAAACGATGCGCTGGTATCCCAAACCGACATGGCATTTGTAAGAATCGGGTGCGTCGAGGGTTGGGACGTAAAAGGGGGAAAAAACCTTGTATCCACCGTCGCGCCGGGGCGTTCGGAGGTAAAGCGTTTCGCCTTTGAAATCGGAGTCCGGCATCTGGGGGAGATATTTTGTGATGCGGTTGAGACCGGGGTCGCGGGCGCAGAGCAGAGCTCCGCCGGTTTGATCGACAAACCCGCCAAAGGCCAGTGTGCCGATGTAATTGATCCACTTGGCAGGCGTTCGGGGGTCGGTGATGACAAACTCGCGGGCGGCGTCGTTGAAGTATCCGTAGGATTTCGGCAGGGTGTTCATGATGGTATGAGAAAGAGGGAGAGGTGGTGCGGGAAGGGCCGGCGAGAAAGCCGTCACTTGTCCGGGAATAGGAAAAATCGGCGGAATGCTTTACTCGCTCTTCGCGGCGTCGCCGCTCTTGGCGGTTTCCTTGGATTCCTTGAACGCCTTGTATTTTGCGATCTGCTCCGGGGTGAGGATCTTCCTAATGTCCTGCCGGGCGGTCTTTTGGATCTCTTTGAGCCTGGCAGCCTTCTCCGCTTCGGGCAGTTCCTGAGCACCCTTCTTGGCCTGGTGCTCGGTTTCGAGGACCGTGCGGATTTTCGCGAGTTGGTCGTCGCCGGCACCGGTCACGGTTTTATACTCCCCGAGTTTCTCCTCGATCATGGCCTTGCCGCCACCCCCGCCGCCGCCGGCCGGGGTTTGTGCGTTGGCCGCGAGGGCGAGGCCCGCGAGGAGGATTGCGGTATGGATGGTTTTTTTCAGTATTGTGGTTTTCATTGTGTGTCGGTGGGTTTTCAAAAAACGGCTGTGACATCGATTGTCCCCCCCGGAACGGCGGGGATGGTGGGCGACGGGGCCGGGGATCCGTCAACGAAAAGCCCGGCTGCCCCGCCGTCGGCCACCGGGCGCAGTGTGATGCGGTATTGGCAGCCGCGGAAGCGGCGGTTGACGCGGATTTCCCCAACGCTGGCGGGGAGGCAGGGGCGGATCGATAGTCCGTCGAATTCCGGGCGGATGCCGAGGAGGTGCTGGGTGACGGCGACGTAATTCCAGGAGGCCGTGCCGGTGAGCCAGGAGTTTTTGGCCTCGCCGTGGCGGGGGGCGGCTTTGCCGGCGATCATCTGGGCATAGACATAGGGCTCGAGCCGGTGGACATCACCGAGTTCCTCCCGGTAGGCCGGGGCGATGCGGGTGTAGTAGTCGAAGGCGCGCCCGGAGTTGCCGAGCAGGGTTTCGGCGATGATGATCCATGGGTTGTTGTGGCAGAAGATACCGCCGTTCTCCTTGTAGCCCGGGGGGTAGGAGGAAACCTCGCCGAGTTCGGGATGATACTCCGCATGGGGAGGGTCCTGGAGGACCATGCCGTGCGGGGTGGCAAGGTGGCGGTGAACGGAATCGAGGGCCCTGCGCGCGAATCCATCCTTGTGCCCGATCCCGGCCATGACGCACCACCCCTGGGATTCGATGTAAATTTTCCCGTCGGAGCAATCCGGGCTGCCGACTTTGTTTCCAAAAAAGTCGTAGGCACGCAGGAACCACTCGGGCTCGCGCCCGTGGGCGTTGACGGCGGCGGTCATCGTGGCGGCGGACGCGCGCACGGCGGCGGCCTCGTCCCTCTTCTCCAGATGTTCGAGAAGGCCGGCGAATTCCTGAGCGGCAAAGACAAAAAGCCCGGCGATCATGAGCGATTCCGCGGTGCGTCCCTCGCGGTTCGCGGTGGTTTGGAAGGACTCGCCGGGCGTCTCCGAGAAACAATTGAGGTTGAGGCAGTCGTTCCAATCGGCGCGTCCGATAAGGGGAAGGCCGTGCGGGCCGAGATTGTTCAATGTGAAGCGCCAGGAACGGAAGAGATGTTCCAGCAGTGGAGCGGCAAGGGCCGGGTCGTTCTCGAAGGGGACCGGCTCGTCCAGGATTCCAAGATCGCCGGTTTCACGCACGTAGGCTCCCGCGCCGAGGATCAGCCAGAGAGGATCGTCGTTGAAATTACCGCCGATGTCGGCATTGCCGCGTTTGGTGAGCGGCTGGTATTGGTGGTAGGCCCCACCGTCGCGCAGTTGGGTGGCGGCGATGTCGAGGATGCGCTCGCGGGCACGCTCCGGAACCATGTGGACAAAACCGAGCAGGTCTTGATTCGAGTCGCGGAAACCCATGCCGCGGCCCACGCCGGACTCGAAGTAGGACGCGCTGCGCGACATGTTGAAAGTCACCATGCACTGGTAGGGGTTCCAGATGTTCACCATGCGCGCGAGCTTCCCGTCGGCGCATTGAATCCGAAACGGGTCAAGCAGCGTGTCCCACTGCCGCGAGAGGGAGGCGAGCGCGGCGTCAACCGCCCCGGTCGAAGCGAGGCGCGCTATTTGATCCTTGGCGCGAGCCGTGTTGACTGCGCCCGGAGCGAGCCATTTTTCCTCGCGCGGGTTTTCGACATACCCGATGAGAAAAACAAAATCCTTCGACTCGCCGGGCGCGAGTGAGGCCTCCAATTGGAAAGCGGCGACCGGCGACCAGCCCGAGGCGACGCTGTTCGCGCACTGCCCGGCAACCAGCGCGGCGGGAGCCTCGAGCGACCCGTATCGTCCGAGAAAACTTTCGCGGTCGGTGTCGAAGCCCTGCGGAACGGTGGCGGAGTGGCAATAGGCAAAATGATCCCGGCGTTCGCGGTATTCGGTTGTGTGGAAGATCGTGGCGGGCTCGACCCCGACCTCGCCGATGCTGAGGTTGCGCTGGAAGTTGCGGTCGTCTTCCGCGGCGTCCCAGAGGCACCATTCGATGAAGCTGAAAAGCCGCAGGTTCCGGCTCCGTCCCCCGGCGTTGGTGATCCTGACCCGGTGAAGTTCGGCGGTTTCCCCGGGAGGGACAAGGTAGGTCACCTCGGTCGTGATGTCATTCAGCGAGGCCTCGATGATGGTATAGCCGAGGCCGTGGCGGCAGCGGTAGGCGTCCAACGGGCGGCGCACCGGCTGCCAGGTGGGCGACCAGAAGGCGCCGTCCTCCATGTCGCGGATGTAGAAATACCTCCCGTTGGAATCGAGCGGGATGTTGTTGTAACGGTAGCGCGTGAGGCGGCGCAGGCGGGCGTCGCGGTAGAAACAATAGCCGCCGCCGGTGTTCGAGACGAGGCCGAAGAACTGTTCGCTTCCAAGGTAATTGATCCAGGGCAGCGGGGTGTCCGGCCGCTCGATCACATACTCGCGGTTGGCGTCGTCGAAGTGTCCGTATTTCATGGGGCGGGTTTGAGATCGCCGAAAGTGCCCGGGAGCTTGGCGAGGTGACCGCGAAGGAGTTCCCGCATTTCGGCGAGCTTCTCCGCATGGGCCGGATCTTTGGCGAGGTTGCGTTGCTCGCCGGGGTCGTCGGCGAGATTGTAGAGCTGCTCGGCATCGTAGAACGCGGGGTAGGCATTCATCGAGAGATGCTCGGCGTCGCCTCCTCCGGGGATGGCCTGGACGTGGCTGAACGGAGCACCGGGGTCCTCGGTATAGACCGGCCGGCCTCGGCGCTTCTGGCTCTCATTGAA
>Ga0114939_10000621_pt1 | contig 29631 bp, 21 predicted proteins | sample AshMeaCrysSpring_FD_87196 | JGI IMG/M metagenome (GOLD analysis project Ga0114939, IMG submission 87196) | Groundwater microbial communities from Big Spring, Nevada to study Microbial Dark Matter (Phase II) - Ash Meadows Crystal Spring | ecosystem: Environmental > Aquatic > Deep subsurface >...
TCCGCTTTGGTAGTGTCTGAGTCGAGGCTTTAGCCGATCTTCCCGTTCCCTGAAAAGGCACGCTGAAGCGTGAACTCAGACGCCGCATCACCCGAATGGCGCCTGAATCAAGGCTTCAGCCGACCCTCACACTGTCAGTAATGGGGCAGCCTCCTACCACCAATTGAATCATGAAGGCATTCCCCTGATTTCCGCGGCTCTCGCGCTCGCCACCGCCGCCGCCGCACCTGCTGCGGATGAAACCCGCACCGAGCGGGTGGAATTCGAGGCCGGCAAGTCGTTCGGCCAAGTGCATTTCCCCGAGCCGAATGCGGCGGGCTTATTCGACGGCTACCAGGGCGGCTACGAATACGAGATGATGGAAAACGCTTTCGTCCGGCGCTTCCCGCTGCACGGGCAAGCGGCGGAGACGCGGCAGTTCCAGTTCAAGCTCAACCCGGCGAGGCGATGAAACAGCTCGTCTTCAACCGTAGCAGCGAGTATTGAATCTGACTGTCCAATCCACACCATAATGAAACGCAGCCGGCATGGGCGAATAAACCCTCTATGGGAAAGATGCAGGGCGGGGTGATGCCGCATGCCTTCACCCATGGCACCTCGCAGCAGCGCATGCGCTGGTTTGCCAAGGGACTCCATGAGGGGACACTGGCGGGAGGTGACACGTTCTCGCTGCCCTACGACCAGTTGTGAAAGTGCCGAGCTGAGGCACCACTGCCGGAGCAAATTCGCCATTCCCGACCTCAGAATCGCGTCTCAGGTGCGCGTATTCACTCTTTTCCTCCCGAAGATCAACATCCTTTGCCATTGGAGCTGGCCGGATGCAGGCTTATCCAAATGAAGTTCGATCACAAAACCCACACAACCCATGAAACCAAAAAGACTCCAATTCGTTTCCCCTCTCATCGCCTGCTGCTCGCTGACAGGTCTCAACTCCGCCTCCGCCGCCGAATACACTTGGGATGGAGGCGACACCACGAATGCCAACTGGGGCCAAGCGAATAACTGGAATCCCGATGGTGTTCCCACTTTCGACAACACGGCCGAGTTGATTTTCCATGAAGCTGGTGCCGCCAGGCTTACAAACGCCATCAACGGCGACCGCATCATTAAGAAGATCACCTTCAATGCCGATGCCGACAGCAACGTGGTGGTTCGCACCCGTCAGGCGATCGGTAACGCTCAGCTTGGCCGGGTTCTCACCTTCGATGCGGACTCTGGCAATGCCACCATCACAGTCGATGAGCTCTCCGCCGGCTCCCACTCGATCTCGGGAGGCGCTGTCAGTGCCATCAACCTTGGCGGTTCCATCTCGCTCACCGACTCGCTGGATGTGGTGCATAGCGGCAACGGAATCCTGACCCTCGGCCAGAACAATGACGGCACGAACGAGGGCTCTGAAACCCCCATCACCGGCGCGGGCGGCATCAACAAGTCCGGCACTGGCGTGTTGGCTCTGGCGGGGCCGAATACATTCGCAGGTGGCCTCAACGTCACCGGCGGTCGGGTGAACGTGAACAACAGTTCGGCCCTGGGCAGCGACACCGTCACCCTCGGCGACACGGGCGCGGTGCTCCGCTTGTCCACCACCGGGATCAATGTCGCGAACGCCCTCACCGTGAGCGCCACCGGGGACGCCAAGACCCTTGAAGGTCTGGTCAGCTTGGGATCCACAACCTTCAGTGGCGACATCACCATCAACGAGGAAACCGCCGGCAACTTCCTGCTCTCCGGAGGCACCGATCACACGCTGACCATCTCGGGCGATATCAGCGGCAGCACGGCGGCGGGCGTGAAGAAAACCAGCTCCGGCACGGTGGTCCTGAGCGGCAACAACACCTACAGCGGCAATACCGAGATCACCAACGGCATACTCAGGGTCGGCAGCGCCACGGCCATCCCCACCGGTTCGGGCAAGGGCATCGTCTTGGTGAATTCCGGCGCCAGTTTCAGCGGCACCCTGGACCTGAACGGCAACGACCTCACCGTCAACGCGCTGTCCGGTGGCAGTGCGGCCTCTCTGGGGCAGGTCGTAAACAATGTCCCAGGAGTCAAGACTCTAACCGTCGGCGACGGCGACGTCGCCAGCCCCACTCCGGTCACCTACAGCTACGCTGGCCTGATCGGTGCCAACATCGCCCTGAAAAAGATCGGCACGGGCATTCAGAGCCTTTCCGGAACCAATACCAATTTGGCAAGCGTGAGCATCGAAAACGGCTCGCTGGAACTCGGAAACAACGATGCTGCAGGCCCCAACGCCATCACCATGAGTGCTCCGGACACTGAAGGCGCGTTTTCAGACCTGCGCTTCCTCGGTTCCGCCAATCTGACCATTTCCAATCCCCTGACCATTTCAGATGTGGGCCAAACCAAGCGGCTGCGGAAATTCGGAGCCGGCACCGCCGTCTATGCGGGCAACATCACCGTCAACGAAACCACCGAAGGGCTGTTCGAGATTCAGGTGGGCATTGGCAATACGCTCACCATCACCGGCGACATCAGCGATACCGGAACCGGAGGGTTTGAAAAAATCAACCCGGGCACCCTCATTCTCCAAGGTGCCAAATCCTACACCGGCACCACCATCGTCGCCGGCGGCACGCTCTCCGTGGATACCGCGTTTTTCGACAATGCGAGTTCTGTGCGGATCGGCACTGACGCGTTGCTCAACCTCACGCACTCGGACACCGACACGGTGGACAAGCTGTTCCTCAACGGCGTCCAGCAGGAAGCCGGCGTTTACACGGCGGAGGGCAACAGCGGACTTGGAGAAAACGGCATTCCGCAGATCACCGGCACCGGCAAGCTCAATGTGCTCAGCGACCCGCCGCCGGCAGACCCCTATGCCTCCTGGGCGTTGCAGATTCCCACCGAGGCCGACCGCGACCGCGAGGACGATCCGGATACCGATGGCTTCACCAACCTCCAGGAGTATCTGTTCGGCACCTCACCCATCGCCTCGAACGGCAGCCTGACCACCACGGAGAAGTCCGGCACCAACCTGGTCATCCGCTGGAAGGAGCGCGAAACCGATACCGACGCCACTTACACCCTGGTGCAAAGTTCCACCCTGGCCAACGACTGGGTGACGGCAACGGGTGCCACGCTCGAGGACGACGGCACGGCCGTCGATGGCTACCAACCGCGCAAGGCCACGGTCGCCATTGGTTCCGGCAAGCTGTTCTTCCGCGTGCAGGGCGTGGAGAACTGAATTGAATCCATCCAGCATCCGGACCGCGTGCGCGGTTCGGGTGCGGATCGACTCCCACATTTGACCCGCTCCGCCATGGCCGGGTGAAAGTTCGGCAGCAGAAAGCCTGATGACACCCTCTTGACCTTCCCAGCAAACTTTGCAGTAATCCTCCGCCGCATGATTCAATCCATCCATACCAGCGCCAGCATGGTTTCGAATGAAATCTGAATCCGCCTGCCTCCTTGCCCTGCTGGCCTTCGCGTTGGGCGTTACGAACTCCAGTGCTGCGATCATTGCCGTGGACGCCACCACCGGCAATCTGGTCGTCACTGCCGCCGACAGCGGAGCCAATACCATCACCGCAACCGGCGGCACCAATCCGGCCCCCTACACCGTCACAGTGAACCTCGGAGCGGTGCTGACGGGTGATCCCACCCGAGAGGTCGGCATCAGTGTCACGCGTGCGGGATACACCCTCTGGAACAGCGGTTCCCTTTCCGGGAATTTGAACGGCGTTCTCACCACTGCCAGTGTCACCATCAACAACGCCGGCAGCATCACCGGGCTCAACGCATCCGGCATCCAAACCGTCGCCAACACGGTCATCAGCAACTCTGGCATCATCAGTGGCGCAAACAACGGGATCTTCGCCACCACCGGTTTGAATCTCACCAACACCGCCACGATCATCGGCGGCACGGCGGAAGGGATTCTTGCCACGTCCGGCAGCGTCACCGGCAACGCAGGTTCCATCAGCGGGGTGACCGGCGTGCTGTTCAGCGGCGGGGCGACCAGCGACAGCCTGACGCTCACCGGTGGCTCACTCACCGGAACCGGCGGCACGGCGGCAAGCCTTGGCAACGGCAACGACATCTTCAATCTCTCCGGCTCCGCGACCGTCACCGGAAACGTCTCGCTCGGCGGCAACGATGACACGGCGGTCATCTCCGGCGGCACGCTCACCGGCGACCTCCTTGCCGAGGGGGGCAACGACACCATCACACTCGCAGGCGGCGACATCCTCGGCACCCTCATCGCCGGCATCGGTGACGACAATGTGACCATCAACGGCGGCTCCATCACCGGCCCCAACGCGGCAACCCTCGGCGGCGGCAATGACATCCTCAACATCAACGGCGGCACGATCACCGGCAACATCAACGGCGAGGGCGACAACGATGTGATCAACTTCGCCAGCGGAACTTCGATCACCGGAACCGTCAACGGCGGTCCAGGCAGCGATGTGCTCAACTTTGCCGGCGACACTCTGGTGCAAAGCAGCGGTTTCAATGCCATCACCAACATGGAGGTGATCAATAAGACCGGCACAGGAACCACCACGGTCAATGGCGCCACCCAGACGGATGTGATCAACCTGGGCGCTGGCGGACTTTTCCTCAACGGCAACCTCAGCCCGGTGACTGCGGGCGGCACCATGGCCATCAACCAAACCGGCGGTCATCTCGGAGGAGTGCTTTCCGGAGCCACGGGTGCATGGCTCGCCGATCTTCAAATCACGGGTGGAACCTTCTCTCCCGGCTCGACCTTGCCAAGCGGCGGATTGGTTTCTTCGATCGGCACCTTGGCTTTAACATCGGCAAACTTCAACGGTGGCAGCTTGTTAGTGCACGCCAACCCCGCCACGCCATCGTCCGACCTTCTCAAGGTAACGGGCAACCTCGCCCTGAACAACACGCCCATCATCATCTCGCCCCTTACCAAGGATGCTCCCCTCTCCACCATGACCATCGTGGATGTCGGCGGGACCACCTCCGGCACTTGGCAGCAGCCGGTCATTGTGTTTGAAAACGGCTATACCGACAGCGGCCTTACCTCACCCGGAGGCACCGGGATCTTCACTCCCTCGACCTTCACCATCTCGGCCGTTCCCGGTGCGGATGATCCGGATGACATCGTGATCCAGATCGTGCACCGTTACGAAACCCTGCCTGGTCTGACCAGTTTCGGCACGGGTTTTGCAGAAACGCTCAATTCCGCCGTGGCGGCCGCTTCCTCCGATCCTTTATTGGCTGATTTCCTTGGTGCTCTCGACTATTCGGATCCCGCGTTCGCCGCCGGCGCGATCAACTCGCTGGAGCCGGATGGCTATCTGGATGCATTGATGGCGGCGGTCAGCTCCACCACCCTGCTGCACCGCGTGGTGGAGGGCCAGAACCAGGCGGCCCGCTCCACGAGGAATTTCAACCGCGGATGGGCCAACTACAACCTCAGCGATCAGGGTGGCACCGCAAACTACTTCACCGCCGGGATGGGCGGCGGCTCGATGATCGATCAAACCAACTTCGGCGCGCTGATTTCCCACATGACCATGGACGACTGGTATGGCGGCGGCTCGGACCTCACCACGACCACGTTTGGCGTCTATGCCGGCACCGGGGGATTGGTGGGATGGCAATGGGACGCATTCGCCGGTTATGTCATGGCGGATGGAAATTTCCAAACCCAGTCAAGCAGTGTGCCGGCCACCATGGAACCGGAGGGCGATGGCTGGCAGTTCCTCCTGTCCGGCGCCTATGTCATGCAGAATGACCGGCTTTCCTGGGGCCCCACCTTCGGCTTGGAATACATCAATCTGGATTTTGACAAGACCACAGCCAAACGCAGCGGCGGACTGCCATCCATCGATGTGGATTCCGACTCCCTCGAATCGCTGCGGATGATGCTGGGCGTCAAATTCGAATACGACATGCCCGGCAGCACGACCCCCTATCTCGGCATCCAATATGTCGCCGAATTCATGGGAGACATCGATGGTTACAACGCCAGTGTGAGTGGTGGCTCCTTCAATGTGTCCGACCCGATGGAACTGGGTGACGCCCTGATCCTGCGGGCCGGCGTGATGCACCGCTTCAACCAACACTGGCAGGCCAATGCCGGATACCTCGGCGAGACCGCACTCGGTTCGGACGGCCAGGATTTTCACAGTCTCAACCTTGGTGTCATGGCCAATTTCTAATGCCACCCTCCAGATCTCATCCTATCCATAACAACCTGCCGCAAGCCAACCCAGCCACCGAAATGAAAACCATCATCCATCCTGTTCATCCATTCATTCCGGTCGCACTGGCGGCCGTCGTCCTCACCGGCTGTGCGACCTTCCGAGGCATGCCCGCGCACGGCGGCGGCAAGCGCTTTGACGAAGAACAACGGGTTGTCACCGCGTCCATCCGCCATGCTTCCCAGCAGATGAACTTCTCCAGGCTGAAAAAGCGCAAGGTGGCCATCGAGGTGACGTCGCTCGAGACATCCGGCACCGGCCAGGCTTTCTATCCGGGACTCGGCACCGTGAATGCCTACTACGACTGGTACAAGGAGGTGAATGACTTCAACATGGACCAGGCCAACATCCCGGCCACGCCCAATCCGGGCTACATCAAGGACAACGAGTCCGTGCGCGACAACATCCGCACCACCCCCAACTTCGAGTTCAACCCCAGCCTCAAGGCGAACAACAACATCACCCGCCAGGATGTGGATTATCTCACCCGGGTGTTGGAAATGCGCCTGCGCCACGATGGGTTCCAGGTGGTGCCGCTCAACCAGGCCGAAGTCTATCTGGTCGTGCTGGTGGACGCGCTCGGAACCAACCTGAGCCGCAAGGATTTCCTGGTGGCTTTCGATGACGATTTGAAGGCAACCTGCGAAATGACCTACTACGCGATCAACCCGGCCGACCAGAAACTCATTTTCGCCGCGCATGCGGTGGCCTCGGAGAGTGCCTACATGGAGCGCAACGTGCGCTTCACCCCCATCCAATACCACACGCGCAACATTGGCACATTCAACGAGCGGATCGCTCCGTTGCCGACCGCGGCGGGTGCCTTTGCCGGCGGTCGTGATGCCGATGCCGGCGTGTACGTGGACCCGGTCAAACAAAAAGCCGACGAATTGTCGCAGGAGGCCTCGATCGCGATTGACGCCAATGATCGCGCCGCCGCGCAGAAGCTCATCAATAACATCCGCAAGATCAACCCGAACCATCCGGACCTTCCTGATCTGCAACAACGTCTCCAGGAACTCTGAGGCTCCACGGACGATGCGGGATGGCTGATGGACCGGCCCGCTCCCGCCCGTTCATCATTCCAGTTCCCCAATGACCCACATGGTGCAACCGATCAAGAACGTCTGCATGGCCGCAGTGGGCATGCTTACAATTTGCGGCTTGCCCGTGGTGATTTCCTCATGCAGCACCTTCCGGCCAATGCCCACCCACGGCGGAGGCAAACGCTTCGATGAGGAACAGCGGTTGGTGTCGGCGACGATCCAGCACACCTCCGGACGAGTGGACTATTCCCGCATCAAGCGCAGCAAGGTGTCCATCGAGGTGACGGCCCCGGAAACTTCCGGAAGTTTGGCGGAGCGCTACGATTGGAAGGAAAACAGCAAGGTCACTCCCACGCCGCCCAGATTTCCCGGACCCCAGACCCTGTTCCAATACCGGGTCAACCCGTGGCTGCAGAACGCTCCCGCAGTGACCAGCCAGGATGTGCAGTTCCTGGAGAAGTGCCTCGAGGCGAATCTGCGTTCCCGCAACTATCAGGTGGTTTCCCGTGGCAACGCGGATGTTCACATGGTGGTACTGGTGGACTGCCTTGGCACCAACCAGGGGCGCAATGATTTCGCCCTGGCGTTCCGCGACCGCCTCACCGTGACCTGTGCGATCACCTGGTATCTGATAGACGCCCGCACCCAGGAGGTGCTGGTGGCCGCCAAGAGTTTCGTCTCTCAGGGAACCTACGAGGAACTCAACCTTCGTGCGTCACCGTGGGATGCAAAGAAGCGCGACCTGGGCGTGGTGACCGAGGAGGACAAGCTGATGCTCAACCCGCACACCGCCTCCGTGGCCACCGGCGCCAGAGGTTCGGCTCCCGTATCGGCGTTGGAACAGCGATTGCCCGGCGGCCCGAAACGTCAGGGCGGCGGCGCGGCTGGAATGAACTTCAAGGATCTGCCTGTCCCACTGCCCCAAGGGCTGCCGGGAGACATCTCACCGGGACTGCTGCCGCCGCTGGACGGCGAGGGCGAGATGCCGGCGGAAAATAAGGACAAGCTGATGGAAGAACTCCGCCAGCTACCCATGGGAGATCTAATCCGCGCCGGCTGGGTTGCCGCACGCGAGAAGGACACCGGGAAACTGGGAGCTGTGATCGATGCCATTCGTGAGAAGAATCCGGAAGCTCCCGCCATCGATAAACTCGAAGAACGGCAGAAGCAATTGGCCAAGCCCTGAACGCAGATCCGGCATCTTCTATCAGGGCTGATCCGGCCGTCATGCAAACCGCCTGCTTCCGACATGCTCTTCCGCACTTAAGGAATCCCGAACGAGAGCCGGAAGAACAAGCGGGGTGCCAGTGGCTGCAGGGTATGCGTATGCGTTTCCAGCGAGCTGATGCTGTCCGAAGTCATGCTGCTCGTGCTTCCAAGCACGGAGAGAAGGCCCGGCGGCGGGTTGGACAAATCCAGCGTCTGCCAAACACCGGAACCCTGCCAGTATTGCAGCACGGGTGCGGGGTTGTGGTCTCCCGTGCGGTGGCGGATGGTTAACATGAGATTCCCGCCGGAGAGGGCTTCGATTCGGAAAGCTTCCGACATCACACTTGGCGTGGCCGGATTGAGTCCGAGACGATGTTCCACGACCGCCGACATGCCGTCGAAGTCGCCATCGCTGATACCATCGGCGGCACTCAGCGGGTTCATGCCGTAGGCAGTCTCCGCGGCGTCGGGGATGCCGTCATTGTCATCGTCGGGGTCGAGCGTGTCGGAGAGGCCGTCCCCGTCGGTGTCCGGGTCTCCTGTGACAATGATGAGCTGGGGTTTCTGGATGCCGCTGGTGGTGTTTTCCTTGGAGGCGAGTTTGCCGAAGGAGTTGCCGGTTTCGTTGAGGGCGAAGCTGAGTTCTCCCGGGACCGTGGGAATGGATGCGACGGGTAGATCGATCTCGAAGACCGCGCCTGCGGCGGATGGCGTGCCCGAGCCCAGAAGCTCACCGATGGCCGGGCGGTTGTTCCATTTGATCGTGGTTTCGGTCCATGAATTCGAAGCCACGGCCAAGGCTTGGACGCTGTTGGTTTCCGTCGTGGATTGAAGGCGCAGTTTCGCGCTTGTCACGGTGCCGCCGAGCGCCGGCACCGTGAACTTGAGATATCCGTAACGGCCCAAACTGCCGTCCGGCTGCCTGAGATGCAGTTCCAAGCCGCTGCCGAAGTTCTGGTTGCTCTCGTCCGTCGCCGTGGTGCTTGGATCGTCTTCCCGCACATACGAGTCGTGTGCCACATCGAGAGTGTGGGTGAACGTGGTGGAAACCGTGGATCCGATCTGGAGATTGGTGTCTGAGGACAGGGTGTGGTTGGTCACCGCAGAGCTGCCAGCGGGCGGGGTGACGGTGATTTCATAGTCGCCCTTGAAGCCGCGGAGGCTGACCTGACCTTGGGTGTTGGTGGTGAGGATGGTGTCGGTGTGGTAGCGGATGCGGTTGAGGTAATACCAAACGAGGGCGTTGAGCCTGGGCTCGCCGGAGCTGGTGACGAGGGCGCGGGTTTCGGAGTTGGCGAATTCCCACGCGAAGAAACCGGTGACTTTCGGATGCGAGAAATAGGTGGTCATGATCTCCTCGGTCATCTGGCCGCGGAGGTTTTCCGTGGGAAAAAATCCGAAGGACGCGTTTTCGATCACCTCGAACTCGGTGCCGACAAGATCCTTGTTGTAACCGGCGAATTGTTCGAGACGGCTGTAGAGCAAGGCGGGCTCCTCACGGCGGTATTTGAAACGGCTCTGGAAGCCGATGCCCGTGATGGGGGCGTTGTTGTCGATGAGGTATTGGATCTGTGCCTTGTAGGGCGCGATGCGTCCTTCGCCATTGCCGGAGATGATCTGGTATTCATTGATCAAGCGGCCGGTGTCGGGGCGGCCAGCGGCGGTGCTGGCGGTCTGGGCCAGTTGGAACCAGCGGACGATTTCGCCGGGGCCGAGGATGTCCTGGATGCGGTGGTTTCCGAGCACTTCGTTGACCACATCCCATTCGTAAACATTCCACATCGAGGCCCAAGTGGTGATTTCATTGTCCACCAGCGCGCGGAGTTCGTCGAGCTGGGCTTGGGTGGGCGTGGCAGTGTTTTCGATTTCGACGACCTTGTCCTCGACGGGAGCGCTCATGAAGGTTCCGCCGGGCCACAGGAGCAGGTGGCCGCGCACCGGGACATTGTTCGCGGCGCACCAGGGGAAGAAGGTGTTCTGGAGATTGGTCGTGTTGTTGTTGGCGGTGTTGTAGAGGCTTTGCTTGGGCTTGAGGGCGTTGTTGAGGCCTGCGGAATCGAAGTATTTGAGGGCAAGATTCCGGTAATCGGCGGCGGAAATGCCGCCCGATATTCCATTCATGAATTCGGGCAGGTCGAGCACGCCGCCAAAGTGGAAGGTTTTGCGTTTGAGGCGGGCGCGGACGGATGCTCCCGGAATGGGAGTCCCGGAGTTGGTGACCACGGTGATGTTGAGATTGGCCTTGCGATTCTGCTCGATGCGGGCGTCAGCGGCGCTGCGCCATGACTCGGAGGTGACGGGCTTGACGAGAGTTGCGAGTTCGATCTGCTGGTCGAGACTGAGTGTGATGCCAAGGTCGCTCTGGATTTGATTGAGCTCGGCGGCGGTGAGCTGGCCTACGCCTTCGGCGAGGACATTAAGCGTGACGGTGACGGGTGAGGACTGGCCGGTTGTATTGTCCAGTGCACGATAGGTGAATGAGTCGCTGCCGGAAAAACCAGCGTTCGGCTGGTAAGTGAAAGAGCCGTCGGCGGCTAGGTTCAGTGTGCCGCTGGTGGGGTTGGTGACGAGTTGGGCCGTAACGGGGTCGCCGTTCGGGTCGGTGTCGTTGGCGAGGATGCCGGGCGCGGCGACTGTCCGCAGGGTGTTGAAAAGAACGCTGTAGCTTTCGGGCTGGGCCACGGGAGCCAGATTCACCGGGAGGTAGGTGACGCGGAGGTAGGGAACAAAGGAGCTCTCCTTGGAATTGATGTCTCCATTGATGCTGGTGGAGCGAAGGGCGAAGGAAAACAAACCGTTGCCGGTGATCTCCGGGGTGACGGCAATGGATGCCCAGTTGCCTGACGAAACAGATGCACTGCCGGTCGGGGTGGCGGAGAAGCCTGGCTGGGTGGCATAGGTGATGATGGATTCGTCCCAGCTCTCGTTGCTCGCCTTGTGGGCGGTTACAGTGCCTGAATCATACAGGAAACGGAAATTGAGGGTCGCGCTGGTGATGGTTCCGGAAATGCCGAATGTCTGGAATTGGAGGTAGGGGGTGCGGATGGGATTGTCGTGCTTGATCTGGAGCGTGCTTTGGGAACCGTAGTTGCGCGTGATGCTGTTGGAGTTGACCCAACTGTCCTGGACGACCGGGAAATCGACGGTAATCTGCGCGTCCAGCAAAGCGCTGGACGCACACAGGATGAGGATGATGCGTAGCAGACGGTGCGACATGTGGTTCGGGTTTGATGCGGGGAGAGCGGGAAGCTTTGATGCCGCGCTCAAGCGGCTTGTTTGAGGTAATTCAGGATTTGCACCGGATCAAACTTCCCTTGCATGGTTTTTCGCGCAGAAAACGGTGGATTTGCGCCCATCTCTCTCACGATTTCCGCCCATCCGGACAAAAGTGCGCAAATCAAGTGAATCGAGGTTCGAAATCGCCGCGGGGCGCGCTTGCGCAATATCGACCAGTGAACGTTGATGCGAACATGTTCATGCGGAAGTCCCACTTGCGCTCGATAAATGCCCGGAAGCCTGGCGCTTGCCGACAGGGCTTCACTTTGGTGGAACTGCTGGTAGTGCTCGTCGTCATTGCAGTCCAGGCCATTGTGATCGCAGTTGTCCTTCCGCGAATGATGAAACGCTCGCGAGCCGCCGGTTGCATACAGATCCTCCGGCAGATCGGGACCATGATGAATTCACATGCCACCGAGAACAACGGGTCTTTCCCTCCTGCTGGAACGAGCGATGGCTGCGTCCGGCGGCTTTGCCGCAAGGCGTTCGCCGATTCCTATCCGGATACTGGAGGTCCGAAAGACGCTCCGTTTTTCCGCAAAGATGGGGCGGGCAGCTTCTTTGTCTGTCCGAGCAACAAGGAAGCATGGAAAGACCCGGAGAAGATCAAGAAAAGCTACCTGGCCAATTCCAAGATCGTGGGCGACACGGCGATGAATGAGAGTCCGGACGGGAAACCGATCTATCGCCAGTTTTTCGAACCCAAGGCGCTCGCATCTATTGGCGATGCGTCACGGGCCTTCCTGATCATTGAGGACTGGCGCAAGAACAAGGACGCCATCTGGCGCGGCAACGATCAACGCTACAAACCGACATCCAATGATAACTGCGCCGCGCATGGTGAGGGGCGGCATTACCTCTTCGTGCACGGCCACGTCCGGATGATCGTCAAGGACCCCGGGCGGAATCCGATGCCGGTTTTCGCATCCACTACGAGGGAAAAACCCAGTGATTCGGCTTAATTCCATCCCATCAATCAAATCATGAGTCAAACATACGGACACTTCGACGACGCCACGCGCGAATACGTCATCACCGACCCGCGGACGCCCGTCAAATGGGTCAACTACATCGGATCCCTCGCATTCGGCGGCATCATCGACCAGACTGGCGGTGCGCTGCTTTGCGCCGGTGATCCAGGCCTGAACCGGATCACCAAATACATCCCGCAACTCCCGGCATCGGACTTCAAGGGCACCACGCTTTACCTACGCGTCACCCGCGGCGGCAAAAGCCGGATCGTCAGTCCGTTTTTCACGCCGTGTCTTGATCCGCTCGACCATTACGAATGCCGCGTCGGACTTTCCTATCAGAAAATCATCTCCGAGATCGCGGGTGTGCGCGTCGCGGCCACGGTCTTTGTGCCGCCCGGCGAACCGGTCGAACTGCGCAACATCGAAGTCACCAACATCGGTGAGTCCAATGTCTCGGTGGATGTGGTGCCGGTGGTGGAATACAGCCACTTCGACGCGCTCAAGCAGTTCGCCAATGCCGACTGGGTGCCGCAGACGATGATGAGCGAGAAACTCGACCTTGGCGGCGGGCAGATGGCGTTGCTGCAATATCCTTTCATGCGCAAGGATGGTGAAGTGAACTTCCTTTCCACGAACCTGCCGGTCGATTCCTTCGAGAGCGACCGCAAGCGCTTCCTCGGCAGCAACGAATACGGTTCGTGGCGCGCACCGGAGGCTTTGCTCGGCGAACACCTGTCCTGCTACGAAGCGCGGCGCGGTGACAATATCGGAGCCTTGCTCATTCCGCTGGGTACTCTTGCCTGCGGCGAGTCCAAGCGGGTCGTCACCATCCTCGGCCAAGCATCGCGCGGTGAGATCGTCGGGCATGTTGGACGCTACCGGGATCCTGCGGCGGTGGACGCCGCCTTTGATTCGCTCATGTCGTTCTGGGACAACTACCTTTCGGTATTCCAGTGCCAGACGCCGGACCCGGCCTTCGATTCGATGGTCAACATCCACAATCCGCGCCAGTGCTACATGACCATGAACTGGTCGCGCTACCTCTCTCTCTATCAACTCGGGATTGGCACCCGCGGACTGGGCTTCCGTGACAGCTCGCAGGACACCATGGGCGGCATGTCGGGTGATCCCGCCACCGCGCTCGGTTTGATCCGCAAGCTGCTGAGCATCCAGCTTAGGGACGGCTCGGCGATGCATCAGTTCTATCCGAAAACCATGCACGCCGATTGTGGCGATGCCGCCGAGGAACCGGAAAAGGGCAAGCTCGTCTATGGCGACGACCACCTCTGGATCGTGCTCGCCGTTTGTGCCTATCTCAAGGAAACCGGCGAAATGTCATTCCTCAACGAGCAGGTGACCTTCTACGCCGCCGGCATGCCGCTGCCCGAGCGTGAGTCCGCCACGGTGATGGAACACCTCCAGCGTGCGCTGGAATACACCAAAACCCACACCGGCCGCAACGGGCTGCCTTTGCTCGGCTACGCCGATTGGAACGACACGGTGAATCTACCCGGCGATGCTGAAAGTCTTTTCAACGCGTTCCTGTATGGCACTGCCCTGCTTGAGATGATGGAATTGTGCCGCCATCTTGGAGACGGGAAACTGGCCGCAACCTATCAGACCGACCACGCCATCATGGCGGAGCGGGTCAACCAGGTGGCATGGGATGGCGAGTGGTATGTGCGCTATTTCACCGAGGACGGTCAGCCACTCGGTTCCATCAAGAACAGCCACGGCTCGATCTACACCAATGCCCAATCGTGGGCCGTGCTCTCCGGTTTCGCCCCCCGCGAGCGTGCGTTGCAGGCGCTCGATTCCGTGAAGGATAAACTCAACACCCGCTTCGGCATCAAACTCAGCGGCCCGGGCTTCAACCGCTACGAGCCGGAAATCGGCGGCATCACCACCTACCCGCCCGGAGCCAAGGAAAACGGCGGCATTTTCCTCCACTCGAACCCCTGGGTGATGATCGCAGAAACCATGCTCGGCCGCGGTGACCGTGCGTTTCAATACTACTGCCAGATCAATCCCGCGAAGCGCAACGACGACATCGATTTGTTCGAAGTGGAGCCCTACTGCTACCCGCAGAACATCCTCGGCGATGAACACCCGCAGTTCGGTCTCGGCCGTAACAGTTGGCTTTCCGGCACCGCTTCGTGGACCTATCAGGCAGCCACCCGCCACATCCTCGGGATCCGTCCGGGCTATGATGGCCTGACCGTGGATCCTTGCATTCCTTCGGCATGGAGCGGCTTCGAGGTCAAACGCCGCATCCGTGGTGCGGAATACCGCATCAAGGTGGCGAATGCCGAACACGTCAACGCAGGCGTCATCCAGCTCGCCGTGGATGGCAGGCAGATCAAGGGCAACGTCGTCCCCTATTTCGACTCCGGAACCCACATCGTGGAGGTCTTGCTCGGCTGCCGGAAAGTCCGTCAATCACAGCCTGCCAACACTCCGGAACTCTCCCCGGTCTGAAACCCTTAAGGTTGTTAGAAAACCCATGAGTCATCCTCTGCTCAGCTGGAGTGTCTCCTGCATTGTCGCCTCATCCGCCGTTGCCGCGCCGCTTGCGCCCTCGGACCTGAGAGTGACGCCCCTCGGCGCCACTTCCCAGGTGCTCGCATGGGTTGACAATTCCAATGACGAAACCGGGTTTGCCATTGAACGGTTGGACGGCACCGACTGGACGCCCGTGACCAGTGTGGCGGCCAACACCACGCGCCAAGTGCTGACATCCCAGCCGACCGGCACACAGACCTACCGGGTTTCCTCCATCAATGGCAGTGGGGCCTCTGCTCCCACAACTCCGGCGTCCACGTTGCGCATGAACATCCTGTTCTTCCTCGCCGATGACATGGGCTATCTGGACATCGTCGCCAACCGCAACCCGGCCACCGACGGCCCCACGATTTATGAAACTCCGGCGCTCGACACCCTCAAGTCACAGGGAGTGAGTTTCACCAACGCCTATTGCTCCGGACCCAAGTGCGTCGTCGCCCGCCGCGCCTTGCAAACCGGCATGTATGACTACCGCGCCGCAGCCATCGCGAAAAACGGCGGCATCGGCGAGGAAATGGTCACCATGGGCGAGGCGATGAAAGCCAGTGGCTATCGGACCTGCTTCATCGGCAAATGGCACTTGGGCGGCGTGCTCGATGGCTCGACTCCCGGTGGCGACGAGGATTTCTCATCAGGCGGTCTCTCACCGCACCTGCCGCCGGTTTACAAGGACTGGTCCGCGCTCGATCCTTCCGACAACAAATACATCCCGGCCACCGATCCGAATCACTTCGAAGGCAACAAAACGCCCGCCGCACAAGGCTACGATGTCGCTATCGCCACCGGTGAGTGGGGTGCGCCACCGATCTCGTATTTCGCCAACGCCGCAACCGGCACCGCAGGCGAATACTGGTACGGATTGCCCGACCTCTACTCGATGGATCCCGGCGAATACCTCACCGACCGCCTGACCACCGAAGCCATCGGCTTCATGAACAATGCGATCACCAGTTACTCCACGCAGCCATTCTTCATTACGCTTGCCCATTACGCCGTGCACACGCCGCTGGAGGCCAAGGCCGACCGCATCACCTACTACGAAAACAAGCGCGCCGCGATGGCAGCGGATTTCGCAGCCCACCCTGCCGGTGCCGCCCAGCAAGTGGATTTCAGCAGCAAGGTGCGCATGCACCAGGACCAGCCGATCTACGCGGCGATGATGGAAAGCTTTGACCAAAGCCTTGCCAACATCCGCAACTACCTTGCCGCCACCAACGATCCACGGAACCCGGGCATGAAGCTCGCGGAGACCACGATCATCATCCTCTCCTCCGACCACGGTGGGAAATCGACCCACTGGATCAACTCCGGCGACACCACACCCATACCCACCTCCAACTACCCGCTGCGCCAGGGCAAGACATGGGTGTACGAAGGCGGCCTGAAAATCCCGCTCATCGTCTATTGGCCGGGCATCAACTCCGCCAACACCAGCAGTTCCGCCTTCGTCAACGGCGCGGACTTCTACACCTCCATCCTCGACATGACCGGCGCCCCTCGCATGCCTTCCCAGCATCTCGACTCGATCAGCTTTGCCGAGTGCGTGGTGAGCCCCTCCGCCATGCCGCGCACGGAAAACCCGCATTGGTTCACCAATGCGGATACCGGCACCGGCAACCCCGCCCTCGGTGCCTACCGCTTGGGCGACTACAAGCTGGTCTATGACATGATCCGTCGCCTGCCGGAACTCTACAACCTGAGCGAAGATATCGGGGAACAAAACGACATCTCGTCACTCCGCCCGGACCTGGTGAACGAGTTTCTCCGCCGTCTGATCACCGTGCGCGACTCAGTGGAGGCCCGCCAACCGCTGCCGACTTCGGTCAGTTGGACTAAGGAACTCGAAGTCATCGGCCCCGTGTTGAGCGTGCCCGCCGCCGTGCCCGCCGGCTCGCCACCATCCGGCCTCGCCGGCACCTCGGTTTCCGACTCGGCCATCGATCTCACATGGACCGACAACACCAGCAACGAGGAACGCTTCGTGATCCAGCGCAAACTCACCGGCGGCGGCGCTTTCCTCGAAGTGGCCACGGTAAGTGCCAACGTCACCCGCTTCCGCGATACTGGTTTGACGCCAAACACCAGCTACCAATACCGCATCCAGGCGGAGAACCTCAAAGGCTGGAACGGCCCGTCCAACCAGATCACGATCTCCACCACTTCTAGCGCGGTGTTGCCAATCATCGCCCGGGGCGACGACATCACCACGCTGCAAAACGAGACCCGCGTTTTCCAACCTCTCAACACCGACCAAGGCAAAAACCTCGTCATCACCGGCATCACCCAGCCCGCCGGCCTCGGCACTGCAGGCTTCACCGGCACCACGATCACCTTCGTGCCCGGCGTCAATGCCACCGGCAGCACCACGATGACCTACACCGTCACCGATGTCAGCAGCGCGACGACCACCGGCTCGGTTCTCATCACCATCCTCGCCGATCACACGGTGACTCCGCCACTGGTCTATGACCTGTCGCCGGTCGGAACCGATATAGATGTCTGGGAATTCAATGATGCGGATGGAACCCGCCTCGACGCAGCCGCCAAAGCCGCCGGATCCAGCGTCTTCACTACTTCCGCGACGCCCACCATCCAGAGCGGCAATCTCCGATTTGCACAGGGCGCGGCCACCGGATCGATCTTCCGCAATGCCACCATCGCCTCCGGCCTTCGCGTGCTTGGCAACTCCAATTCGGGAACGGTGGAAATGTCATTCCGTATCACCTCCGCCGATCTATCAGGAGGTGCCAACAATTCCGCCAGTCCTGCTTACATCGGCGTTGGCACCCGTGGCAAAGACGCGTTGAATGGCAACTCGGACCCGATCCAGATCCGCCTCCAGGAAAGTTCCGGCAACCTGATACTCCAAGCCCGCGGCGCATCGACATCCACCTGCCGCACCTTCACAGGACTTTCACTCACCCAGCCCTTGGAAGTGCGAGTAGTGATGGATCTCTTTGCCAAGACCGCCACCGTCTATTCCAAGTCCGGCACCGAAGCCGAGGCAAACCACGGCGCTTATGCCTTCACGGCTGCAGCCGTCTCCTGGGACACCTACCGCTTGTCCTCGCTCAACAATTCCACCGACTGGGGCGCATCGGATTTTGTCAATCTGGACTACCTGCGTTTCAAGGAACTCACCTATCCCGCAGCGCCCACCGACTTCCAAAGGTGGATGGACACCGCCGAAGGCAGCACAACCCCGTCCGCTGACAAGCTCCCCATGGCAGATGCCGACAACGACGGCGTGAAAAACCTGCTGGAGTATGCCTACGGTGGTCACCCCTACGATCCAGCCTCACGCATCATGCAACATGCCGGCAAGGGTGAAAACAACGGATTCGTCTTCACCCTGCCGGTCATTCCCGGCGCGAATTTTTCCCAACAGAGCGGCCTGCTCACCGCCTCCGTGAACGGCCTGCACTGCCGCATTCTGGGCAGCATGGATTTGAATGACTTCGATGCTGTGGTTGAGGAAATCTTCCCCTCGCGCGAGAGCGGCCTGCCACCCGTACCACGTGGCTGGGAATACCGCTCGTTCCAGTTTGCGCCCCCGTCGAACCTTCCCGCTGGGTTCATGAAAGCAGAGGTGGAACCACAGCCCTGATCATGCAGACTTAACACAATTCACCTTCAGTCGGGATTCCTTACATCTTTCGCCAAGCGCCAGAGCTCCGCATCATGCTTCGAACCCGCCTGTGGAAATATTGAGACAAGGAATTGAGAGCCGGGCATGCATGTCATGACCAGCCCCTGCCACCCCCAATCCAATGGCAAACTCGACCGCTTCCACCAAACCGTCAAAGACCAGGCCATCCGCCCGCGCACCCCGCTTGAACTCCGAGACGCCAAGCGGATCGTCGGCAAATTCATCGAGTATTGCAACACCACCCGGCTCCATTCAGCGATCGGCTTCATCTCCCCCCAGGACCGGCTGGCGGGCCGTCACCATGAAATTCACAAAGCCCGCGGCAAAAGCTCGAAGACGCGCGGGAACGCCGCAGAATCGCCCGTCAGAAGCTCTCCCTGGCATCCCGGATGAAGAGCGCGCCCCCTTCCAATGCGAAAATAACGGACGGAACAGGCGGTCATTCGCTCAAACGCGGCAATGTCCCGCGCATCACCGGGCGGGGAGCGAAGATGAGCTGCGTGGCGGCACCGGTGGCTCCGGACATGCGGCGGCGGACGATTTCCACGGCTCCCGCGACGATTTCCGCCCATGGGGTGGCAATCGTGGTGAGGTTGAGTTGCTCCGCCACAGGCGCGTCGTCGAAGCCCACCACGGCGGCGTTCGTGCCGGTGGCCAGCAAGGCCTCGGCGAGGCGGTCGTTGCAACAAAACACGCCTGCAAACTTCCTGCGGGCAATCCGCGGCGCGATTTCAATAGCCCCTTCCGCGAACCAGCTTTCCGCCCAGAAAACCTCGGCTTTAGGGGCATGGGCGTGGAATCCGGCGACGCGTTGCTGGCTGCGGCGGTCGTTTTTCGGACCGGCCAGCACGGCGAGTTTGCGCGGCGGCCCGGTCATGCGGAGCAATTCCGCTGCGGCGGCTCCACCCGAGAAATCGTCGGTGGTCACACTGTCCACAAATCGGGATGCCAGGCCGGGCGGCGGACTGTCATAGATGAGAAGCAGAAACGTCCTTCGTGCCGCCAGCGCGGCCAGCGTGCGCGGGCACTCCCAGAGCAATGGCAGCCATTCCATGCCGGGTTCGGTGATTTCCTCATCCCGGGTCCAGGTCGTGCGCGCCGCGATGCCGGCGCAATCCAGGGAGTTCAGAAGTTCCGCCAGCAGCCGGGCGCCGAAACTTCCGGGCCTTCCGCCCCGTTCATGGAAAACCAGTTCCACTCCGCGAAGCGCCGTTGAGGGCCCCGCCACGAAAGTTCCGGCCGCGGCCCGGCGTTCCAACAAACCCTCCGCCTGCAGCTCCCGGATCAGCCGGTGCGCGGTTTGGTAGCTCACGCCGAAGTGACCCGCCAGTGCGCGGTTGGAGAAAAAACGCTGTCCGGGCGCATGGAACCCATCCCGCAAACGGGCGATGAGCTTTGTCTTTACCAGCTCGGTATGTGCGCTGCGCGGACGGGCCATGCGGCGGATTATCATACCAGTTATTTGAAATTGCGATTAGATAATTGTTGAACGCCTGGAAAAATGCGGTGAAGTCGGCGCGATGTCTGATTCTACACTGGCAGGGCATGTCATCGTCGTTATCGGAGGCACCACCGGGCTGGGCTTTTCCGCCGCGCGGGCTATTCTGAACGCCGGCGCGCGCGGCGTGGTCATCACCGGCCGGAGTTCCGCCAGCGCGGACGAGGCGCTCGCCTCGCTCGGCGGAAATGCCGCCGCCATCACCGGCGATGCGTGCGAACCGGCGCACGCCGAGGCCGCCATCGATCTGGCGCTTTCACGCTTCGGAGGCTTCCACGGACTCTATCACGTGGCCGGCGGCAGCGGGCGCGGCATGGGCGACGGCCCCCTGCACGAAGTCACGGACGATGGCATCCGCGCCACACTCTCTCTCAATCTGGAGTCGCTCATTCTTTCCAACCGCGCCGCCGTGAAACAGTTTCTGAAACAAGGCACGGGCGGCTCGATCCTGAACATGGGATCGGTGCTGGGTTTCTCTCCATCGCCGGAGTTTTTCGCGACACACGTCTATGCAGCCTCCAAGTCCGCGGTGATCGGTTTCACCCGCTCCATCGCGGCTTACTACGCGACTGAGGGCATCCGCGTGAACGTCCTCGCTCCCGCGCTGGTGGAAACGCCAATGGCCCGCCGCGCCGCCGGGGACGAGACGATTCGCGCTTTTGCGAAAGCCAAACAGCCGCTCGACGGCGGACGCATCGGCAAACCCACCGATCTTGACGCGGCGGTTGTGTATTTCCTCTCACCCGGCTCCGTCTTCACCACCGGCCAGACCCTCTGCGTCGATGGAGGATGGTGCGTTTCAGAAGGACGCGTTTCCAACGCATGAACGCGGCATCACCAGCATCGGAGAACGGCTATCTGCTGGGACTGGATCTCGGCGGCACGCGGCTCAAGGCGCTCGCCATCACACCCGGCGGAGTCGAACTGACGCGTGAAACCTCCCCATCCGGCGGTGACTCGTGGCAGGACGCCCTGCGCGGCTGCGTGGCGCGCATCACCGCAAGACATGGCAAGCCGCTGGCAATCGGCGCAGCCGCGCCGGGTCTCGCGGCGGCGGACGGACGCAGCATCGAGTTCATGCCCGGCCGCCTGCAGGGGCTGGTCGGACTCGACTGGGCGGAGCTGCTCGAATCGGACACCCCCGTGCCAGTGATCAACGACGCACACGCCGCGCTGCTCGGCGAGGTGTGGATGGGCGCGGCGAAGAGCGAGCGCGACGTCGTCCTCCTCACGTTGGGAACCGGTGTGGGGGGCGCGATTTTATCAGACGGCAGGCTGCTTCGCGGCAGCATCGGCCGTGCGGGTCACCTTGGCCACATCACTCTCGATCCGGCAGGCCCGCCGGACATCGCGAACACTCCCGGAAGCTTGGAAGATGCCGTGGGAAACCACTCTCTCGCAGCAAGAAGCCACGGCCGCTACACGACCACCGCCGCTCTCGTGGCGGACGCCGCCCTGGGTGATGCCGAAGCGGAAAAAATCTGGGCGCGCATGATCCGGGATCTTGCCGCCGCCATCGCGTCGCTCGTCAACGTGCTCGATCCCGCGCTCGTCCTGATCGGCGGCGGAATCTCGGAGGCGGGTGAGCGGCTCTTCTCCCCCCTCGCCCGCGAGCTTGACCGATTCGAATGGCGGCCCGGCGGCCACCGTGTGCGCATCGCCCGCGCACAACTCGGAGACTGGGCCGGCGCATACGGGGCGGCCACCCGCGCCATGTGCCAAATTCAATCCTGACAATTCCACCACCATGACACCAACCCGCGAATTCCTAGATCACTCGCGCGACATCATCGACCGTGTCGCCGCCCAGGAGAAACTCATCCGGCAGGCGGCCGCCTGGTTTTCAGAAACCATTCTCGCCGGGCGCATGGTCCATGTTTTCGGCTCCGGACATTCCCGCATGATGGTGGAGGAAATGTGGCCGCGCTACGGTTCGTTTCCCGGATGGAATCCCCTCGTCGAACTCTCGCTGTCATTTCACAACCTCGTCGTCGGAGCCAACGGCCAGCGCCAGGCGATGTTTCTCGAAAACGTCAGCGGCCTGGCCCAGCGCATCCTGCGCAACTTCTCCCTTAGGGACACCGACACCGCCCTCATCATTTCCTCGAGCGGCTGCAACGTCGTGCCCATCGAAATGGCGGAGGAATTCCAAAAGCGCGGAATCAAGGTTGTGGCCGTCGTCAGCCAGCGCCACCTCGACGTTTCCACCACCCGCCATGCGGGCGGCGCGAAGCTGACGGACTTCGCGGATCTCGTGCTGGATACCGGCGCGCCCGCCGGAGACGCAATGGTGCGCATCCCCGGCCTCGACACCCCGGTGGCGCCCGGCTCCACTCTCGGCGGCTGCCTGCTGATCAATTCCATCAAGGCCGAGGTCGCCGCGCTCCTGACCGCCGCCGGCCAGCCGCCGAAAGTCCTCAGCTCCGCGGCCATCGTTGGCGCGGAACGCGCGGTGGAACTCTTCGAGTCCGCCTACGACGAACACGCCCACCGGCTTGCCAGACTCTACGCGGACGCCGGCCCAGCCTGACAAACCCATGTCCTTCACATCGGCTCCATTGCTGCTGGAAAAAATCCCGACGCTTGCCGGGACCGACGTGCTCGTGATCGGCGCGGGCTCCGCGGGATGCTGCGCCGCCATCGCCGCCCGCGAGAGCGGAAGCCAGCGGGTGATGTTGCTGGAGCGTTATGGCTTCGCCGGCGGCACCAGCACACAGATGCTCGATACTTTTTACGGCTTCTTCACGCCGGGAGAACGGCCGCGCAAGGTTGCGGGCGGCATTCCGGACCGCGTGGTGGACGCGCTGGACGCCGCGGGAGCCGTTTTCCTCCGTCCCAACACCTATGGCGCGGGCACCGGGGTGAATTACAATCCGGAGCGGCTCAAACTCGTCTGGGACCAGCTTCTCGCGCGGTCCGGCGTGCGCGTCCTGCTGCATGCCACTCTTGTCGCCGCGGAAACAAATCCAGCCGGCCGCATCACCGGCGCGGTCATTCTAACAAGACAGGGATTCTTCCGCGTGGCGGCGAAGCGCTTCATCGACGCCTCGGGCGATGCCGAACTCTGCCACCTGGCCGGCGTGCCGTGCGAAAAAGCCGGCGAGAGTCAGCCCGCCCAAACGCTCACCACCACATTCCGCATGAGCAACGTGGATCTGGCCGCCTACGAGACCGGGGGCGGAAAGCAGATGCTCATGCGGCGCATGGCCTCGGCCATCGAGCGGGGAACGCACGATCTCCCCCGCAAGGGCGGCAGCCTCCATCCGATGAACGCCGCGGGCTGCGTTTCCACCGTCGCGGTGCGCGTCGCGGATCTCGACGCGACGGACTCCGGGCAACTCACCGCCGCCGAGCAGGAAGGACGCAGGCAGGCATTCATCTACGAAAGCTTTTTCCGCGAGTGCGTTCCGGGTTTCGCGGACTCCCGCATCATCGGACTTTCCCATCAGATCGGCGTGCGCGAAACCCGGCGCGTGTATGGGGAATACCGCCTCACCCGCGAGGACTGCATGAAGGTCGCGCGCTTTGAAGACACCGTGCTGCTTTGCGGAGCGCCCATCGAGGATCACCGCCCCGCCCCCGGTGGAACGGGCGAGGAAACCGCCTGGGCCTACGTCCCCGACGGCGCCGCCTACGATGTGCCCTACCGGACGCTCGTGCCGCAAGGGCGCGAGGAACTCTGGATCGCCGGCCGCTGTTTCAGCGCCACCCACGACGCGCACGCATCCTGCCGCTCCATGGCCCAGACCATGTCCATGGGCGCCGCCGCCGGCTTTGCCGCCGCCATCTCGCTGGAAACGAACCGCGGTGCTCTCGATCTTTCCTTTCCCATGCTGCGCGACGCCCTTCTCCAGAGCGGAGCCGTCCTCGAAACCCCGGCCCATATCGCCCGCACCGCCGCGGACGACTGGAGTTTGAACCGACATTGATCATTCCAACCGCAACCCATGAAATCATCACCACTCCGCACGTCCGTCATCGGCAGCTATCCCTTTCCCGGCTGGCTGGAACACTCATGTCTGCATCTCGACGCATTCGGTTCCGCCGACCGCGCCGAAATGCAGGACGACGCCGTCATCGCCGCGATCCACGATCAGGTGGCCGCCGGCCTCGATGTCATCACCGATGGCGAGCAGACCCGCTTTGATTTCAACCTCTCCTTCTACGGCCATCTCCACGGCCTGGAACTCGAAAGCGCGTCGCCCCGCCGTTTCGGCCCGCCCGCGCACGACCAGCGCGGCAAACACGCCGTCTCCGCCGCCATCGACGCCCCACGCGGCCTCGGCGTGGTGGAGGAATTCAAACGCCTGCGGCAACTCGCGCCGGCAGGCCCCGCGCTGAAAGCCAGCGTGCCCGGCCCCTACACGCTCAGCGGCCGTCTTCTCACCAACGACCGCTATCCCACCCGCTGGGATCTGACGGAAGCGCTGCTGCCCTTGGTGCGCCGCGAATTGGAGGAACTGGCCGATGCCGGTTGCGGGGAAATCTGCGTCGATGAGCCATCGATGAGCTGCTATGCATACAAGGAGGACACGCGGCGCTTCGTGGATATCTTCAACCGCACCGTCGAATCCGTCTTCGGCCGCGTGCGTCTCTGCACGCACCTCTGTTTCGGCAATTACAAGGCGCGCGCCGTCGGCCCGCGCCGCATCGCTCCGATGTTTCCCGCGTTCCTCGACTTCAAGGTGGACGAGATGCACGTCGAGATGGCCAGCCGCGAGTTCGCCGAAATCGAACTCATCGCGTCCATCGCCGCGCGCATGGACGCCGCCGTCGGCATCGTGGATGTGAAGAGTTATTACATCGAAACCCCGGATGACATCGCGGCCCGGGTGAAACTCTGCCTGCAGCACGCGCCCGCCGACCGCCTTGTGTTCGCACCCGACTGCGGCCTCAGCCAAACCGCCCGCTGGGCCGCCAAACTCAAGCTCCGCAACATGGTCGCCGGCGTGAAACAGGTGCGCGCGCAACTCGGACTGCCCAACGCATGATTGTTCCCGTCATGAAGGATTCCGTGCTGGCCGCGGACGTGCGCGCGGCCCTCGCCCGCCCCGGCGAGCTGCATGTCTGGTGGCTCGGCCAAAGCGGGTTTCTCGTCCAATGGCAGGGACGCCACCTGCTTTTCGATCCCTATCTGTCCGATTCCCTCACCCGCAAATACGCGGCCACCGACAAGCCGCACACGCGCATGACCGAACTGGTCATCCCGCCGGATAAACTCGACTTCATCGACGTGGTGACGTCCTCGCACAACCACACCGATCACCTCGACGCCGAAACGCTCGTCCCGCTGTTTGCGGTGAATCCCGCACTGCGCCTCATCGCACCCGCCGCCAACCGCGGATTCATCGCGGAACGCCTCGGCCGCCCGATGGATGATCCGGCCATCATCGGTCTGGATGACGGCACTGAGGCGTGCGTCGCCGGTTTCACCTTCACCGGCATGCCCGCCGCGCATGAATCGCTGGATCAGGACGAACAGGGCCGCCATCGTTACCTGGGTTACATCGTGCGCTTCGGCCCGTGGACGCTCTATCACTCCGGCGACACCATGGATTATCCGGGGTTGGCCGGACGGCTCTCGAAGGAGCGCGTCAATCTGGCGTTTCTGCCGATCAACGGCCGTGCTCCAGAGCGGCGCGTGGCGGGAAATCTCAGCGGTCCGGAAGCCGCGCGGATCGCCAGACAAGGCGGTATTGGCACGGTGATTCCCTGCCACTACGAAATGTTCAGCTTCAACACCGCGTCACCCGACGCATTCGTGCGCGAATGCACCCGGCTCGGCCAAAGCCACAAGGTTCTGCGCGCCGGCGAGCGACTTGATCTCAAGCCATGAACCAGCCTTTCGTCCGCACGGTGCTCGGCGACATCCCCGCCTCGCAGCTCGGTGTGTGCTACGCACACGAGCACGTCATCATCGATGCGAGCTTCACCACGCTGGCCACGCCGGATTTCCTGCTCGATTCCGTCGAGACCGCGGTGGCCGAGCTGCGCCAGTTCCATGCCGACGGCGGCCGCGCGATGATCGATTCGATGCCGTGCGACAGTGGCCGCAACGTGCGCAAGCTCGCGCGGGTTTCCGAGGCCAGCGGCGTGCACATCGTTTGTCCCACCGGCCTGCATCTTGCCAAATACTACGACCCCGGCCACTGGGGCGGCTTCTATACTGCGGAAGAACTCGCCGGAATTTTCATCGCCGAAATCCAAACCGGCATCGATGCGCATGACTGCAACGGCCCGCTCGTGAATCGCACTCCCCACCGCGCCGGGTTGATCAAAATCGCCACGGACAAGGCTGTCACCGCACGCGAGGAAAAGATTTTCGAAGCGGCCGCGGAAGCCCACTCGCGCACCGGCGCGCCGATACTCACCCACACCGAGCAGGGTGAACTCGGAATCTGGCAAATCGAGAGATTGCGCGGTCTGGGAGTCGATCTGCGGCATGTCTGCCTCTCGCATCTTGATCGCAAACCGGATCCGGCGTACCACCGCGAGATTCTCTCAAGCGGCGTGCGCGTTGAATACGACAGCGCCTTCCGCTGGAAAGCCGGGCATGGCAACCCGACGCTCGATCTCGTGCTCGCGCTGCTTCCGGATTTTCCCCGCCAGATCATGCTGGGTATGGACGCCGCGCGGCGGAGTTATTGGCTTCACTATGGCGGCTCGCCAGGACTCAGCCATCTGCTCACCGGTTTTTCCAGCGATCTGCGAAGCGCCGGAATCAGTGAGGCCGGGCTGCACGATCTGTTTGTCGCCACGCCCGCCGCCACTTATTCTTTCGCAACGCCCGCCGAGCCATGAAAAAGCGCTGGAAGATCGCCGGAATCAATTTCGACCACATGCACATGGGCGACCTGCTGCGCATGGTCCACGAGCATCCCGAGGCGGAAATCGCCGGCGTTTCCGACGAGCAGCCGTCGCGCATGATGCAGTCCGTCGCCAGCTTTGGCATTCCAGCGGACCGGGTCTTCACCGACTACCGCCGCTGCCTTGAGCGAGCCCGCCCGGATCTGGTGATCCTCTGCCCGCCCACCGCGGAGCATGCGAAATGGACCAAACTCGTCGCGCCTTACCGCACCCACATCCTGGTGGAAAAACCCTTCGCAGCCACCCTTGCCCAGGCGGATGAGATGATTGCCGCAGTGGCGGCGACCAGGAAGCAACTCGTCATCAACTGGCCGCTGCGCTGGTATCCAGCGCATGTCACCGCCAAGCGCCTCATCACCGAAAGGCGCATCGGCCGCATTCTGGAAGTCCATTACTACGGCGGGAACCGCGGCCCGCTCTGGCACGGCGCGGACAAGCTGGAGAAAACCCCCACCGCTGCGTGCAAGGCGGAGAGCTGGTTTTACAGCAAGGCGGCCGGAGGCGGCTCGCTGCTGGATTACCTCGGCTACGGAGCAACCCTCGGCACATGGTTCATGAACGGCCGCGCGCCCATCGAAGTCACAGCCGCCGTCGATCTGCCCAAGGGTCTCGAAGTGGATGAGCACGGCATCGTCATCGCCCGCTACGAGACCGGGCTTTCCAAGTTCGAAACCCGCTGGGGAACTTTCACCGATCCTTGGAAAATCCAGCCCCAGCCGAAATGCGGCTTCGTCATCGTCGGCACGCAGGGCACCATTTCCAGCTACGATTTCGAACCCACCGTGCGCCTGCAGACCACCGCCAATCCCGAAGGCGCGGACCTGCCCGTGGATGTGCTGGAGCATCCCTTCGACAATCCCATCGCCTACGTGCTCCACTGCCTGGAGCGTGGCAAAAAAGTGGACGGACCGCTCTGTCCCCGCTTCGCCCGCATCGGCCAGCGCATTGTCGATGCCGCCGTCCGCAGCGCCCGTCTTCGGAAAACCGTGCCGCTGGCGGATTGATCGTGCGAATCAGAAAACGCCCATGTCCGACAACTACGATCTCAAAGCCGCCGCCGGAAACATCGTCTCCGCTCCGGATCTACCCTACGCGCCGCCCGCACCGGTGTCCTATCGCCCGAAAATCGGACTGATCGGCTGCGGAGGCATCACCGAGCACCACCTCAAGGCCTACCGCGCCGCAGGTTGGGAAGTGGCCGCGTTTTTCGACACACACGCGCCATCCGCAGTAAAGCGCCGCGATGAATTCTATCCGCACGCCGCCGTCTGCGGAAACGTTGAAGAGATGATGGCCCTGCCGGACATCGAAGTCCTCGACATCGCGACTCACCCCGGCGCGCGGATTTCCCTCATCGAGCAGGCCATCCGCGCGGGAAAGCACGTCCTCAGTCAAAAGCCCTTCGTGACGGATCTCGCGGAAGGGCGGCGGCTCGTTTCGCTGGCCGATGCCGCGGGCGTGAAACTCGCCGTCAACCAAAACGGCCGCTGGGCTCCTTACTTTTCCTACATGCGCCATGCGATCCGCGCCGGCCTCATCGGCGAGACCGGCTCCGTCAACATTTCCATCCACTGGGATCACACATGGACGCAGGGCACCGCGTTCGAGAACATCCATCATCTCGTCCTCTATGATTTCGCCATCCACTGGTTCGATGCAGTCTGCTCATTCTTCCCATCCGCAGCCGCGCAATCCGTTCATGCCACGATCGCGCGCTTTCCCGGCCAGCCTATCAAGCCGCCGCTGCTAGCCAGTGCGCTTGTGACCTATCCGCAGGGCATCGCCACGCTCGGCTTCAACGGCTGCGGCCGCTTTGGCCCGCAGGAGACCTGCACGGTGGCCGGCACCAAGGGCACGCTGCGCGCCTCCGGTGGAGTCTGCGCGATTCCCGCGGTGGAACTCATCACCGGCGATGGCGCGGCGCGCGCCGAACTCTCCGGCTCCTGGTTTCCCGATGGGTTCCGTGGGGCGATGGGCGAACTGCTCCGCGCCATCGAGGAAGACCGCGAGCCCGAAAACTCCGCAGCCGGAAACCTCAGGAGCCTCGCCCTCTGCTTCGGCGCGATGAAATCCGCCGACGAGGGACGCACCGTGATCCTGTGAGCGCGGCCATCGATGAGCGCTCGACAGACGGACCGCTGGTGCCGACGCTGCCGACGCGTCCCATCAGCAATCCAATGAAAACCCCGGCTCTCCCTGGTCTCTTGTGTCTCAGCCTGATCTCCGCCGCGCCAGCCGCGGACAAGCGCCCGAATCTCATCGTCATGCTCACCGACGATCAGCGGGTGGGCACGATCACGTGTTACGACGCAAAATGCGCTCTCCACACGCACAACATCGA
>Ga0114939_10000622_pt1 | contig 29628 bp, 23 predicted proteins | sample AshMeaCrysSpring_FD_87196 | JGI IMG/M metagenome (GOLD analysis project Ga0114939, IMG submission 87196) | Groundwater microbial communities from Big Spring, Nevada to study Microbial Dark Matter (Phase II) - Ash Meadows Crystal Spring | ecosystem: Environmental > Aquatic > Deep subsurface >...
CCCGCTACACCGGCGGCTACGATTACTTCCTCGAAAAATCCGGCCTCGCCGACGACCGCGGTGCGGTAACGGCCTGATCAAGCGCGGTGTCGATCAAGGTGTGGGCCTCACCGTGCTCCGCAACCAGCTCATGCCGGCCCCGGATTCGCTGCGGGCGTCTCAATGCGGTCCAGACCGTCCCCAGTGCGTCATTGATTGACCTGATTTGCGATGGCTGCCACGGCCCCATCCACATCCGCCGGTCTCCCGCATTGACGCGGCCGCGGGGCCTTTGTTCATTCGCGCACGCCATGTCCGTTCAGACAGCAGCCACGAAACCACTGTTGATGACGCCACATGCGGCGCTTCAGCGGTATTTCGGCTTCTCCGGATTCCTGGACGGCCAGGAAGAGGTGATTGCGGAAATCGTTTCCGGCCGGGATGGTCTCGTCGTCATGCCCACCGGCGGCGGCAAGTCGCTGTGCTTCCAAATTCCCGCGCTGTGTTTCAGCGGGGTGACGCTGGTGATCTCGCCGCTCATCGCGCTGATGAAGGACCAGGTGGACGCGCTCGCCGCCCGTGGCATCGAGGCCACCGTCATCAATTCCACTCTCACATGGCCGGAGCAGAAAGAACGCCTCGATGGCATGCGCGGCGGGAAATACAAACTCGTCTATGTGGCGCCGGAGCGCTTCCGGGCGGAGAGTTTCCTCAACGCGCTGGATGGCATCGAAATCTCGCTCTTCGCCGTGGATGAGGCGCACTGCCTCAGCCAGTGGGGCCACGATTTCCGCCCGGACTACCTGCGGCTGGGCAAGGCGCTGCAAAAAACCGGCCGCCCGCAGTGCGTCGCCCTGACAGCCACCGCCACGCCCATCGTGCGCGGGGACATCATCACGGTGCTGGATTTGCGCGACCCCTTCGAGCGGGTGAGCGGTTTCGCCCGGCCCAACCTCTCGCTTTCCATCAGCGCCGTGGACAAGGCCGCGCAAAAAGACGCGCGCATGAAGGCCGTGATCGCCGCGCACAAGACCGGCATCGTCTATTGCGCCACCCGCAAAAAGGTGGAGGCCGTCTCCGAAACGCTTGCAAGCTGGGGCTTCAAGTGCGTGGCCTATCACGGCGGCATGAGCGATCAGGAGCGCGAAAAAGCACAGGAAATCTTCATCCGCCGCGAGGCGGACGTCGCCGTGGCCACCAACGCCTTCGGCATGGGCATCGACCGCGCGGACGTGCGCTTCGTCATCCACTATGAAGTGCCCGGCAGCGTGGAAGCCTATTATCAGGAAGCCGGCCGCGCCGGCCGCGATGGCGAGACCGCCGTTTGCGAGCTGCTCTTCAATTACGCGGACACCCGCACCCAGGAGTTCTTCATCGAGGGCGCCAATCCCACCGCTGCGGTGATCCGTTCGATTTATCATTACCTGCTTTCCGAAGCGGATCGCGAATACGAGGTCCACCGCACGCTCGACGAGATCGCCGAGGGCGCGGAGGTGAAAAACGCGATGAGCGTCGGCAGCGCCATGGCCGTCCTGGCGAGAGCCGGCTACATCGAGCGCTTCGACATCCCCGGCAAGCGCATGAAAGGCACCCGCCTGCTCAAACCCGACGTGCCCGCCCGCCAACTCACGCTCGACGAAACCGCCATCGAGGAAAAAGACCGCCGCGACCGCGAGAAGCTCAAGGCGATGGTGGAGATGTGTTACTCGCGCGTCTGCCGCCAGCAGTGGATTCTCAATTATTTCGGAGAACACGGCGCGGGAGTTTGCGGCAGTTGCGATGTCTGCCGTGAAGACGGCCCCGGCGACGCCCGCCCGCCCACGTCTGAGGAAGAAGTCATCGTGAAGAAGGCTCTCAGCGGCGTGGCCCGCATGTCTCGGCGCGGCCGGGACGGCTGGGAACCGCGCTTTGGCCGCGGCCGCATCGTCCAAATGCTCGTCGGCAGCAAGTCCCGGGAAATCGTTTCCACCGGGCTCGACAAGCTCACGACTTACGGCATCCTCCGCGAAGAGGGTGCTGGCTATCTCAATGGTCTGATGCGTTCCCTATCAGACGCCGGCCTCGTTCACACCGTCACCGCCGGCGAGTACCCGCTCATGACGCTCACACCGCTCGGCGACAAGGTCATGCGCGGCGAGACCTCGTTTCAACTCGTCTGGCCCGATCCCCAGGCCGGCCGCAAGGAGGTTGTCCTCAAGGACCACGGCCACGACGGCCGGCTTTACTCGATGCTGCGCGATCTCCGCATGAAGATGGCGAAACGCGAGGACGTCCCGCCCTACGTGATCTTTTCCAACAAAACCCTCGAAGCCCTCGCCCGCTACCAGCCGATCAACTCCGAGCAAGCGCTGCACGTCCCCGGCATCGGCGCGGCGAAAATCCAGCGCTACGCGGAGCCCTTTCTAGAAGCCATCCGCGTCTGGAGAAATTCGCGCGGCGGATGACCGCCTCAGCGGCCATTCCATGAAACACCCATCTCCAGCGCGATCTCGGCCAAGCGGTAGTCCACCGTCCAGAGTTTCACCCCGCCGATCACCGCCGATGCGAGGATTCGCGCGTCGTTCCATTGGATCCCCCGGCCCCAGAGGCGGCGGGCATCCACCATCTGGTGGGTTTCAGCGTCCGTGGCAATCGGCGGCCTTCCCAAGCGCGCAAGACTCCAGAGCGTCTGGGCGCGGTCCTTCAAGCAGCCCATCGAGAGTTCCCCGACCACCAGCGGATGGCTGAGCACCTCGCCATCTTCCAGAAGCGCCATCAGATGGGCATTGCGGGTGCGGAAATGCTCCACCCAAACACAGGTATCGACCAGGACGGGGCTCATTGTGGCGCGTCTGCGACTTTTGAGCTTTCCGTCCACTGCGTCCGGTAGCTTCCCATACCGCCGCGCCCGGGAACGTCAAAATCCGGCATGGTGCCACCCAAGGCAGCCAGCCTTTTCGCCGCCATTTTCCGAATGTAGGCGTCCAAGGTGAAGTTGATCAGCTTGGATTTATCCGCAATCCCGCTGAATTCCGCAGCCTTGGCAACCAAATCATCATCAATTGTTATGGTTGTTCTCACGCGGATAATGTGCATCAGAAAGCGCATCCATTCAAGTATTTTTTGATGCGTTTCCGAAGTTTCGCTCATATGCAGGCATCAAGTTCGCTTCACACGCCGCCATTTCCGCTTTAAATCTCCCGTGTGCTCCACTCGCTGCGTTTGATGGATTTCCGCTGCTTTCCGGCCCTCGATATCGAGGCCCCCGTAGCCGGAGCGCTCCTCACCGGCAACAACGCGCAGGGCAAAACCTCGGTGCTGGAAGCCATCTGCATGCTGGTTCGCCTGCACTCTCCGCGCACCCACCGCATGGGCACGCTGGCGCGCGTCGGCGGCAGCGGCGGTTTCGGCATCGCCGGAGATCCGTGGGGCTGTGAACGCCGGGTGCGCCACTCGCGCGAAGGCTTGTGGCTCAAAGCCGATGATGAAACGCGCGCCGGGAAAAGCCCCTACTTGGCGGACGGCGGACTTGTCGTCTGGATGGGAAACGAGGATCTCGGCCTCATCCGCGGACCCGGCGAGGGACGGCGGCGGTACCTGGATTTCATCGGCGTTCAACTCGACACCCGCTACCGCCGTTCCTGGTCGCGCTACCGCCGCGCGCTGCAGGCCAAGAACGTTCTCCTCAAGGAAGGCCGCCCGCGCGATGCCGAGATTCTCTCCTACGAGGAAATCATGGCGGAACACGGCGGCGTCCTGATGGAAACCCGCGCCCGCATGATCGCGGAACTCGCACCGCTCGCAGCGGCGGCGCAGCGCGGCATCAGCGGCTTGGACGAACCACTCGCCCTGCAATACATCCCCGCCAGCGGGCCGGACTTGCGCGAGTCGATGCTCCGGGCCCGCGAGCGCGAAACGAGGATGCGCCAGGCGGTTGTCGGTCCTCACCGGGACGATCTCGCGCTGCGTCTCCACGGCATCCCCGCCGCCGATTTCGCCAGTGAGGGCCAGCAGCGCACCATCGCGCTCTCGCTCAAACTCGCCCAGGGAAAACTGCTCGAAGCCCAGGGCGGAAAAATCCCCATCTATCTGATGGACGACATCTTCGGCGAACTCGATCCGGGCCGCCGCAACTCGCTGATGAACCACCTCCCGCCGCTCGCCCAGAAGTGGATCACCACGACACACCTCGATTGGCTCAAGGAGACGCCGGAGCTTGGGGAAATCGCCCGCTTTGTCCTGAGTGAGGGGAAATGCGCCGCAATCTGATGGAATCATCCCTTCACCGCCTTCAAGGCCATGAACACCGGGATTTCCTCCGCAGCGCGGTGCTCAGCCTTGCTGAACGGACCGGAGGCCTGCGAACGGCGGTGGCTGAACAGTTCCTCGCAGGCTGTCACGGCCAGGCCGCATTTACCCAGCGACGTCAGCAATTGCGCCAGCGGCCTGTGATGAAACGCCGTCTGCTCGCCCGTTCCTTTTCCCGGATGCGTGGTCACCGGGATTTCAAGCGGCGTGCCGTAGCTGTCGATCCGGCGGTATTGGATTTTCTGATCGCCGTCCCAGCCCCAATGCGTTTGCCGCGGAATGCGGAAACAAGGATGCATGAAGACCATCACGGCGCGGCCGCCGGGTTTCAGGGCGCCTGCGATGTTGGAAAACAGCGCCGCCACATCCGGCACGTCATGCACCGCCATCAGGCAGGCCGCCGCGTCATGGCTCGCATCCGCCCAGTTTCCGGGCTGGCAGGCATCCGCGATCACGAATGAAACGCGGGTTTCCTTTCCATGACGGGCCTTCGCCGCATCGATCAGCCGCCGGCTGGCATCCACACCGGTGAAGCGTGAAATCCCCGCCTCCAACAATGGCCGGACCAGCACGCCCTGGCCGCAGCAGACATCGATGACGGATTCTCCCGGCCGCGCGGCGAGCATCCGCAGCGCGGCCGGAATGATGACGTTGCGGTGATAATCCGAGCCGGATTCTCCAACGAGCTTGTCATACCACGCGGCCACCGGGTCCCAGCCGCGGTCTTGCCGCATGTCTTTTTTCGGAGCCTGTTTTTCCCCATGCGGGCGGCGGTGTGGCTGTGGCATGGCAGGTTATTTTTTCCGGACGCGCCAGATTTCCACGATCTGGTTGCGCTCCGGAATGCGGCTGCTGAAACGATCCGTCTGGCCGAGATAGACGGCCTGGACAAGCTGGCCGGGGCGCTTGAGCGATGAGTATGACTGGGCCGCTGCCGTGGCGCGGTCCGACGAAAGCGTGCGGTTGGCATCCACGTTTCCGGTCTCCGACGCATAACCGATGGCCAGCACAAGGTCGCCGTCGGGGACTTCATCGACGAGTTTGCGGATCAGTTCCTCATCGGCCGGGGTCAGCGCGCTGGAGCCGGTGGCGAAGTTGAGCGTGTGGAGCACGTTCGCGCCGAGCGAGACGCCGAGACTGGAGTATGCGGTGGCGATTTCGGAATCCGGCTTGCCTTCAAGCTGGCGGAGGCTGCGGAACAATTCGACGGCGGCGGGCAACAGCTCGCTTTCCGAACTGGCGAACAGCCTGGCCTTGGAAAGCTCGCCCTCGAGCTCCGCAACCCGCGCTTCAAAGAATTCCCTGGCGCGCTGGCATTCCTCGAAGCGGCGCTGCAGATCCGCGAATTCATCCGCGGAAACTCCCCGCCCTTTGGCCTCCAGCTCCCGCCGCACCGTTGCCAGCTCGGCCGCAAGCGCGTCGCGCTGGGATTTCATGGCCGCCAGATCGCGGCGGAGAAGATCGGCATCGGAACCGCTCACCAGCGCGCGCTGCAGCTCGGCCTGCAGGCGCGCGCTCTCGGCCGCCAGGCTCTGGCGGAGCTGCTCGGAGCGGATGAGTTCGGAGTTTTTCGCGGAAAGCCCGGCGTCTTTTTCCGCAAGCATCGATTGGAGGCTTCCGGCCAGCGCAACCATGGTGTCCGCGTCCTTCCTGAGCCGTGCGGCGACGTCTTCCACGGCCTCGTAATTTCCTTCGAGAGGCCGCAGTCCCATCGCCATCCGCTCGCGGTTGAGCTGGCCGCGCAGCGCGTTGGCCTCGGCCTGCAACTCGGTGAGATCCGCCGTTGCAGCCCCCGTGCCCCCCGTTCTGCCGCGCAGCGCGATGACGATCAGCACGCCCAACAGCGCGATGATGACAAAGGCCAGCACCACTCCCGGTGGCAATCCGGATTTGGAAACCGCCGGCTTTTCCAGCGGCTGCCTGGCATTCTCCATTGCTGCGTTTCCGTGATTCTCGATGGCTGATTCCTCCTCCGGCATGCGCGCAGCCTGCCCGGCGGAGGCGCCGGATGTCAATCACCGCGGAGCGAGCAGTCGCAGGAAATCCACCGGATGGTCGAACAGATAGTCCGGCGATTGCGCGGCCAGCGACTCCCGTGAATTGAAGCCCCAGGTGACGGCGGCGATCGGGATGCCGGCTTTCTGCGAGGCCCTCACATCGCGCAGTTCGTCGCCGATGTAGAGCATCTCCTCGGGCCGCAGCGAGAAGGTCTTGCGGATCGCCTTGAGGTGCTTGGACTTGCCGGTGAGCTTGCTGGTGGAGGAGATGAAATCGAACGGTTCGCGCAGGCCGTGGGTGCGCAGGAACAGATCGACGTTCGCGGTGGCATTGGAAGTGAGAATCCCGAAACTCCGCACATGGCGGCGCATCTCCACGATCACCTCGGGCATGCCTGATATCATTTGCAGCCGAGTGATGTTGCCGCGCATCAGGCCCGTGCCGCGCGAGATCAGCGCGGGAACGCGCCGCTTCGGAATCCTCAGATGAGCCAGCAGTTCCTTCAACGAGAGATGGCGCAGATGCTCCATCTCATGCTCGTCCACCTGCCGGATGCCGTATTCCGGCGCGAGTTGGTTGAATATCCGGCGCGTCTCCCCCAGCGTGTCGGCGATGGTGCCGTCAAAATCGAAAACCAGCGTCTGATGAATCATCCGGTGGGAAAACTATCCACGCACGGCTCCGTAGGCCAGCGGCAAATTGGGATGGATATCCTCGCCCAGCGGCGAACTCTCGCCCGCCAAATGCCGCACCAGCGCGGCAAAAGCGATCATCGCCGCGTTGTCCGTGCAGAAATCCGGCGGGGCGGCCACCAGCCCGCGTCCGGCTTTTCCGCAGGCTTCCCGGAGCGCTTCCCGGAGCGTGCGGTTCATGCTCACCCCGCCGGACAACGCGACCAATTGGCGGTCCGCCTGCCGAGCCGCGCGCAGCGTCTTGCCGACGAGAATCTCGATCACCGCCTGCTGGAACGATGCGGACAGATCCTCGATGGAACCCTTTCCCTCCTCCCGCTGCAGCGTGTAGAGCAATGCGGTTTTCAGCCCGGAAAACGAGAAATCCAGATGGGGATCGTGCAGCATCGGGCGCGGGAAATCATAGGCCTCCGGATTGCCGTTCCGCGCCGCCTTTTCAATCTCCGGCCCGCCCGGATACGGCAGTCCTAACAGTTTCCCCGCCTTGTCGAAAGCCTCGCCCGCCGCATCGTCGCGCGTGCCGCCCAGTTTGCGGTAGCGCCCGGCCCCCTCGACATCCAGCAGCAGCGTGTGTCCGCCGGAAACAATCAGCGCCACATGCGGCGGCACTGCGGTTTGATCCAAAAACGGCGATAACAGATGCCCCTCCAGATGATTGATGCCCAGGAACGGCCGACCCAGCGCGCAGGCCATGCCCTTGGCCGCCGTGCTGCCGATCAACAGAGACGACGCCAATCCCGGCCCGCTCGTCGCCGCGAAGGCGTCAATCTCCGCCATGGTCACTCCCGCATCCGCCAGCGCCTTTTCCACCAAGCCGCGCAAACGCAGCGAGTGATTGCGCGAGGCCAGTTCCGGCACCACGCCGCCGTGCTCGCGATGCAGTTCAACCTGCGAGGAAATCTCCGAAGCCAGCACCTCCGCGCGCGCGCCAGCCCGGCCGCGCACGACCGCCACCGCGGTTTCGTCACAGGAAGATTCGATCGCCAGAAGCAGGGCCATGGCGCTTGCTTACCGACCGCCCCCCGGAAAAGCAAGAAGGGCGGCGTGCCAAAGGAACCCGCCGCACCGGCTCGGACATCGGGTCTCCTGTTGACAAGCTTTCCAAGCCCGGCCAGAAATGCGGACCCTTGCACCCTTCGCCAACTGCTGACTCCCCTCGAATGGTCTCCCTTTCCGGTTCCCTGCTCCGCCGCCCGCTGACCGTCATCGTGGTCGTCCTCGCCGTTGCGCTCGGTGCTCTGCTCGCGCTGAAGAAAATGCCGCGCGACGTGTTTCCGCCGCTGGGCGTTCCCACGATTTACGTCGCCCAGCCCTACGGCGGCATGGACGCGGCGCAGATGGAGTCCTACCTGACGTATTTCTACGAATACCACTTCCTCTACATCGCCAACATCGAGCACGTCGAATCGAAGACCATCCAGGGCGCTTCCATTATGAAGCTCCAGTTCCACCCCGGCACCGACATGGCCGCCGCGATGGCCGAAACGATCGCCTACGTCAACCGCGCCCGCGCCTTCATGCCCGCCGGCGCGCCGAATCCCTTCGTCACCCGTTTCGACGCGGGCTCGGTGCCGGTCGGCTACCTCGCCTTCGCCACCGACAATCCGGAGCGCACCATGGGCCAGATGCAGGACGAGGCGCTCAACAAGGTGCGGCCGATGTTCGCCACGCTGCCCGGCGTTTCCGCCCCGCCGCCCTTCGGTGGTTCGGCGCGCACGATCGTCGTCAACGTCGATCCCGACAAACTCCGCGCCCGTAACCTGACTCCTGACGAAGTCGTTTCCGCCATCGCGAAAGCCAACGTGATTTCGCCATCCGGAAACATGAACCTGGGCGACAGCTATCCGATCGTGCCGACCAATGCCATCGTCACGAAGCCAGCCGAACTCGCCGACGTGCCGCTGCGTTCCATGGCAGATGGCGCGGTCTATGTGCGCGATGTCGCCACCGTGGCCGATGGAGCGGACCTGGTGACCTCATACGCCTTGGTGAACGGACGCCGCACGGTTTACATTCCCGTGACGAAACGCGCCGAGGCCTCGACGCTCGCCGTGGTTTCCCAGGTGCGGGGAAACATGAAAAAATTCCAGGATGCCCTGCCTGCGGACATCAAGGTTTCCTACGAGTTCGACCAATCGCCGGTCGTCTGGCAATCGATCAAGGAACTCGCCAAGGAAGCCGGACTCGGGGCCGTGCTGACAGGCCTGATGGTGCTGCTTTTCCTCCGCGATTTCCGCAGCGCCTTCATCGTCGCCATCAACATTCCGCTTTCACTGTTGGCCGCCGCTTTCGCGCTGTGGGTTTCCGGGCAATCAGTGAACCTGATGACGCTCGGCGGCCTCGCGCTGGCCGTCGGCATTCTGGTGGACGAGGCGACCGTCGCCATTGAGAACATCCACACGCGCCTCACCGCCGGAGCCTCTCCTGCCCGCGCCTCGGCCGATGCGATCCGGGAAACGGCGATGCCGCGTTTGCTGGCCATGCTGTGCATTCTCGCGATGTTCATTCCCGCCTTCTTCATGGAAGGCGCGGCCGGCGCGCTCTTCAAACCGCTCGCCCTCGCCGTCGGCTTCGCAATGATCGCCAGCTACCTGCTTTCATCCACATTGGTCCCGGTGCTTTCGATCTGGTTTCTCAGGCATCACGGGCAAGCAGGTGAAAGGGAATTCGCCCTCGCGGGAATTTACAGCGCCCTGCTCAAACCCGTCGTTGCGGGCCGCTGGTTGATTGCCCCGGTTTATCTCGCCGCCGCATTCGGATTCATCTGGCTGGTCGGCCCGCGGCTCGGCTCGGAAATTTTTCCGCGCACCGATGCCGGGCAGTTCGCCATGCGTTTCCGCGCGCCCGCCGGAACCAAGGTGGAGAAAACCGAGGAACTCGCAAAGGCGGTCCTCGCCATCGTGGACCGCGAGGCGGGCAAGGGCAACGTCACCCTCAGCATGGGCCTGGTCGGAGTTCATGCGCCGAACTATCCGGTCAACCTGATCCACCTCTGGAACGGCGGACCGGAGGAAGGCTGGCTCGCGTTCCAACTCAAGGAAGGCAGCGGAGTCAACGTTGGGGATCTTCAGGAAAAACTCCGCGCCGCCCTGGCCAACGAGCTTTCCTCGCTGCGCGTGTCCTTCGAACCGGCCGACATCGCCTCGCGCGTCATGTCGTTCGGTTCCAACACACCCATCGAAATCGCCATCGGCGGCTCCGATCTAACGGTCTCGCGCGGCCATGCCGGGAAGATCCTGACGGAAATGCGCAAGATCCCCGAACTGCGGGACGCCCAGATCGCGCAGGAACTCGATTTCCCCTCGGTGAAAATCGACGTGGATCGCGAGCGCGCCGGCCAGCTCGGCGTCAACATGCAGGACGTCACCCGCGCGATGGTCGCCGCCACCACTTCCAGCCGCTTCACTCAGGCGAATTTCTGGGGCGACCCTGCGAAGGGTGTTTCCTACAACGTGCAGGTGCAAATCCCGCAGTCCGAAACCAAGACTTTGGAGGACCTCGGCAACGTCCCGGTCCCATCGTCCGGCGGCGAGCCCGTCCTGCTGCGCAACATCGCGAAAATCAGCCAAGGTTCCGGCCCCGGGCAGTATGAGCGCTATAACATGGCGCGCTTCCTCTCGATCACCGCGAACTACCACGGCATCGACCTCGGCAGTATCCTCACCAGGGTCCGCCGGGCCATCGCCGATGCCGGTGCGCTGCCCGCGAAAACAACCGTCGATCTGCGCGGCCAGGCACCCACGCTGGATGCCTTGAAAAACGGCTTCACCAACGGACTCGGCATCGCCGTGGCCGTCTTGTTTTTCCTGCTCGCCGCGAATTTCCAATCCTGGCGTCTCGCCTTCGCTGTCACATCCACCATTCCCGCCGTGCTCGCGGGCGTCATCGCGATGTTGTTCCTGACCGGAACCACGCTCAACATCCAGTCCGCCATCGGTAGCATCATGGCCGTCGGAGTGGCGGTGGCGAACGCGATTTTATTGGTCACCTTCGCCGAACGCGCGCGGCTGAATCATGGCGGTGTTGCCCAAGAAGGGGCGGTTCGCGGCGCATCCAGCCGCCTGCGTCCGATCCTGATGACTTCCTGCGCGATGATCGCCGGCATGATGCCGATGGCCCTCGACCTTGGCGGTGGCGGCGCGCAGATGGCCCCGCTGGGCCGCGCGGTGGTCGGCGGTCTTGTGATGGCCACGCTCGCCACGCTGTTCATCCTGCCCGCCTTCTTCGCCTTGCTCGCCGGCAAGCGGACCCGCTCCGTCTCGCTCGATCCGGATGATCCGGAAAGCGAACTCCATTCCCCCTCAAGCCCCTGATTCCACCATGCGCGCGCTTCCACTGCTGCTTCTGTTCGCCCTGCCCTGCGCGGCGGCTCCCGTGCCCGTCGCCTCGCCCGCCAAGGGTACCATCCACCGCTGGATCACCGTGCCCTCGCGGCTTGAGGCGAATCAACAAACCATTCTCCACGCCAAAGTCGGCGGCCATTTGAAAGCCATCACCGTCGATGTGGGAGACGTGGTCAAAGCCGGGCAGGAAATCGCGATTCTCGAAGTTCCGGAACTCGAGGCGGACCGCATCAAGGCCGTGGCCGAGGTTGAAGTCGCGACCGCCGAACTCAACCGTCTCCAAGCGGCCCGCGCGAAGGCTCCCGGCCTGGTGTTGCCTCAGTCCATCGACGAGGCGGACGGACGCCTGCGCATCGCCGAGGCCGGTCTGAAGCGGACCGAGGTTCTGTTAGGCTATGCGAGAATCACCGCGCCGTTTGACGGAGTGATCACCGCGCGCCATGCCGATCCCGGTGCCTATATTCCCGCAGGTGGAACCACCACGCAGGGTTCCACCGTCACGATCGACGATCTTTCCGTGCTGCGCGCCCGCGTGCCGGTGCCGGAACAGGAAGCGGCGTTCATCAAACCCGGCACCCTCGCGCGCGTCCTGCCCTCACCGGCATCCCCACCGATCACAGCGAAGGTTTCCCGCCACGGACGTAGCATCCGGTCACCCGGCGCAACACTGCCCGCCGAGGTCGATGTCCCCAATCCGGATGGCAAGTTACTGGCCGGCAGCTATGTCAAAGTGCAGCTCGCCGCCGAAACCCATACGGATGTCCTGCTCATACCCGCCGCCGCGCTGCTGGTGGAAAAAACCTCTTCTTCCGTCTTCGTGGTCAAGGATGGCAAGGCCGCCAAAACCAAAGTCGGCGTGGGTTTCAACGACGGAATCAACGCCGAGATTCTCACCGGCCTCGACGGCGGCGAATCCCTCGTCGTTCTCACAGGTCTCACCCTCACCGACGGCCAGGCGGTCACCACCAAGTGAGCCATCCCCACTCCTCCACCGTGCGCCGCCTCCTGTCCATCATTGCAATCGCCCCCGTTCTTGCGAGCGCGGAAACCGTCGATCTCGCCACCGCGCTCAGGCTCGGCGGCGCGAACAACCTCGATGTCGAACTCGCCCGCAACACCGTGCGCCAGGCCGAGGCCAAACACGCGGAAACCCGCAGCAGGTTGTTCCCGTGGTTCACCGTCGGCGCCGGATACCGCCGCCTCGATGGCAACACCCAGGACACCCCCGGAAACATCACCGACGTTTCCAAGCAATCCTACCAGGGCGGGCTCGGCGTCGTGGCGGATGTCCGCATCGGCGAGGCGATCTATCAGTCACTGGCCGCCAAACAGCGCGCCACCGCCGCCAGCCACGCGCTGGAATCCGCGCGCCGCAACCTCAACGCGGAAATCAGCGCCGCCTACTTCAATCTGCTCAAGGCACAGGCCGCCATGCGCGTGAACGAGCAATCGAAGTCCCTCACCGCGGATTATGAAAACCAGGTGACCGCCGCCGTCGCAGCGGGCGTCGCCTTCGAGGCGGATCAATTCCGCGCCCGCGCCCAGGTGCTGCGCCACGATCTCGCCACCCGCAAGGCGCTGGAGGACATCCAGCTCGCGTCCGCCCGCCTTTGCGAGCTGCTCCGCCTGCCCGGCGGCCTCGACCTGCGCGGCGCGGACCACGAGCTTGTCCCGCTCGATTTCACCCCGCCGGATGCAAACCTGAAGGAAATGGTCGGACGCGCGCTCGACCGGCGGCCGGAACTCCGCAGCCGCGAGGCCATGCTCGAAGCCGCGCGACTCGACACCGAAGCCACCGTGAAAGGCCCGCTCATCCCGGATCTCTCGCTGCGCGCCAACACCGGCGGCCTCGGCGGCGGGAAAAACGGCGCCACCGGAAATTTCGACGATTCCTCCGAGTTCATCGTCGGCCTCGGCTGGCGCTTCGGCCCCGGCGGGATTTTCGACAGCGCCCGCATCGCCAGCGCGCAATCCGCGCGGGAACAGGAGTCGATTTTGTTAGAAAAAACCCGCCTCCGCATCACCCGCGAGGTGCTCGAAGCCATCGCCCGCGTCCGGTCCATCGACGCCCGTCTCGCCACCACCCGCAGGCTCCTGGAAGCCTCGGAAAAATCCTGGCAGCTTTCCCGTGACCGCGGCGCCACCGGCGTCGGTGGCGTGCTCGAAACGCTGCGCGCCGAGGAAGATCTCAGCTTCGCCCGCCTCGCCTGGTTTGAACTGGTGGCCGATTACAACAAGGCCCAAGCCGAACTCCGCCGCGCCTGCGGCGGGTGATTCTCCCAAACAATCCATGAAATCGTTCCGGAAAAACCCGCCATCGCAAGGCGCGCGCCGCCAAAACCGCGCGCCCTCGATCCTCCTCTGCCTGCTGCTTGCCGCCTCCGCCGCGTCTGGCGCGGAACCGGGATATCCACGCGTGATGGTTTTCCGCCAGCAGACGCCCGCCAGCCTGCACACGCTCGCCAATGTGGATCTTCTGGTCTCGGACCTGCACGTCCACACGCGCGGATACTCGGAGGAGACATTCAAGCGGCGGCACCCGGACCGCAGGGCGCTCGTCCAGCTCAACCAGGAAGGTCTCGGTCTTGTGGGCACTTGGTTCATGCTGCCCAAACAGCGTTTCGAATCCCTGGGAATGCTGGACCCCGCCTTCGGAAAAATCAGCCCGGCCACCCAAGTCATTCATGATGGAATCTATCCGCTGCTGGATTTCCCCGGACACTGGGTGCTCGATGCGGGCGCGCAGACTCTTGAGGATATCCCCGCGGACCCGGAACTGCTGACCGTCAGGGTTTCCGACACCACTCCATTCAAACCCTCGGCCTATCGACTGACTTTGGCCGCCGCCAGGAAAGCCGGCAATCCTCCGAACGCACTCGACCGCGACGTCGTGATCCACGCCCGCGCGGCGGACGGAAAACCGGACTGGACGGGCGCGTGCTTCGCCAGCGTGAAGCGGATCGACGAGGCCGAGAAAACCATAACCCTGCTCCGCTGGAGAACCGGGACGCCGTGGCGCGCGTTCCCCGCCGGATCGGTTGTCGCGCCCAATGCCGTGCTGCAATTCGACCCCAGCCCCATGCCGCGCGGCCTGCCCGCAGCGGTGAAAAAGCGGCTGGAGGAATTCTCCATGGTCAAGCCCTGGCTGCCCAACTACACGCAGCTCTGCCCGAAAGATCCGCGCACCGGACTGACCGCCGCGCAGACGCTCGCCAAGCACTATCTCGCGGTCAAAAAGAAGAGCTATCCCCTGTCCGACGGTTTCGTTTTCGACGTTTCCGCAAGCTGCATGCATCCCGGCGACAAGCTCTCCAACCGGGTGGACTGCGACAATGACGGCAACATCGACAATTTCATCCTGGGTGGCAGCAATTTCTACGCGCCCGGCTATTACGACTTCTGCTGGTACCTGCGCAACGGGCTGCCCGGAGTTTTCGAGGGGCTGCCCGACATCACCCTGGTCTGGGACTCCAACAGGAACTACGACCAGCGCTTTTTCGACCTCTTCAACGGCGCGGAATACGAACACCGGATGATCATGATGTGGGCTCCGCAGGCGCATGCCTTTTCCTCCTCGCTCGACAGGCTGCTGCTCTGGGGCGAACGCGCCGTTTCACCCCGCATGACCGTGGTTCACAACAAATACCCGGACGAGGCATACCACGGCGGCGACATCAAGGCCCTCAAACGCCCATGCACGCTCGCGGATTTCCGGCTCGACATCGCCTCCTCGTGCATGGCCGACGGCTACATCGGCAAATGGCCCTTGCGTGTCGCTGGTGATGTGCCGGAATCCGCAGCGGACATTCCGAACAAGAAGCAATGGCTGCGGGAATTCAAGGGACTGCCGCCGCTGCCTTACGACGAATTTCACGCCGGGAATCTGAACCGTCCGAACTGGCTGGGCGCACCCGTTTCCAAACCGCTGCGCGTGGCGGGGAATGCGGGCAAGCCGCTCTTCCAATGGGCGGCCGACACGCCGCTGCCATCCGTGACCACCCAAGGAAAAGCATGGCAGGCGGAGCCCCCCGCACGCAAGGGAGCGGGCTTTGACGTCAAGGTCACGAGCGTGGGCCGCTACGAAGGCTTCAAGGACGATTTCAAACTCGCCCTGCGCATCCCGCTGGCGGCACCGGTGGCGGCCGGCCGGGAATACACGCTGCGCCTGCGGGCCATGAGCGACAGTCCCTGGTCGGCGCTCGGCGAACGCTACGCCGGCATCCCCCGCAGCATCCACGTCCGCCTGATCGGAGGCGAAGCTCCGTTCGCAGGCCAGCCTGGCGACGATCTGGCGCAGGAATTCCTGGTGTTTACCAAGGAGCGGGAAGTCCTCCTCACGCTGCGAACGCCGCGGGCGGGCGAGGGCTTCCTGGAATTCGGAATCGCGGAAGATCCGGGAACCATCGGGTTCCGGGAAATTTCGCTCGCGGAAGGCTGCGCCGATGTGTTGATCCGCGAATTCGAAAACGGGCTGGTGGCGCTCAACGGCTCGTATCTTGAAACCGCTCACATCGACCTGGCAAAACGACTGCCCGGCAGGAAATTCGTGCGCCTGGCAGGCACACAGGATCCCGCCCACAACAACGGACAAACGGTGGGCGCCACCCTCGATCTGGCTCCGCTGGATGGCATCCTGCTCTTGGCAGCGCCTGTTGAATAGATCTCTGCCGGACCGCGCATCGCGTGATGAATTTGTCACACGACCGCCATTAACGCTTCCGCAATGTGTCACTTTCATCACATTCACCGCCCGCATTGCGAACGTCGATTCTCAACCTTCCGACAACAATCACATGCATCACAGTCTCCGCATTCAACTCACCCTTCCACTGCTGGCGCTTGCAGCGCCGCTGGCGGGCGCCGGATCCTCATCCGACCCGATGAAGGAGACCTTCGACAACGCCTGGTCACTCGCGAACCTCTACGAAAACAAGGACAATCCCCACATTCAGAAGCTGGCTTTCACCGGGCGGCTGCAACTCGACTATGCCATCATCGAGGGCGAGGGCTCGCCCACCGCAGGCGTGACCGATGATGATCTCGACTACGATTTCGGCGGCTGGAGGCGGCTGCGTGGCGGCTTCAAGGCCAGGGTCTTCAGGAACTTCACCCTGCATGCCGAGGGCGATTTCAATCCGGACGAAGACCCGGTTTACCAGCGGATGACGGACGCTTGCATCGCCTGGAAACCCATGGATGCGCTGGAAATCAAGCTGGGCAAGCAGGGCATGGGCTTCACCCTGGACGGTGGCACCTCATCCAAGGAACTGATCACCATCGACCGCAACAACCTGTCCAACAACCTCTGGTTCGCCAACGAATATGTCCCGGGACTCACGGTGCGCGGCGAGGCCGCCGGTTGGAACTACACGGCCGGCGTGTTCAGCCAGGGCGGCGGCGACGGCGAATTCGGCGACTTCGATCAAGGCACCGCGTGGCTGGCCTCGCTCGGTCATGATTTCTCAGGCCGGCTCGGTTCAAAAGTGGCGGATCTCCGCCTCGACTATGTCTTCAACGAGGAAACGGACGCGAGGGACATGTTCACAAACCGGAATCTGGGCAACATCGTCTCGCTCAATTTTTCCTATGAGAAGGACAATTACGGCTGCCGCGGCGACCTCGCAGCCGGCGATGGCTTTCTCGGCCAGTCCAGCCTCCGGGGCTTCGTGCTCATGCCGTATTGCAACATCACCGAAAGGCTGCAGGCGGTCTTGCGCTGCACCTTCCTCACCAGCAGCGATCCGGACGGCATCCGCTTCGCGCGCTATGAATCGACGCCGCTCAACGGCAACAAGGGCGACGAATACCAGGAAGCCTACGCCGGCCTCAACTACTACCTCCACGGCCACAAACTCAAACTGCAGACCGGTTTGCAATACATCCGCATGAACGACGACGCCGACAACGGCGGCGAGTTTGATGGCTGGGCCTGGACCACCGGCCTGCGTGTGAGCTGGTGAGACCATCCTTCCGCTTCATCCGCAAACACCCCGCTTTGCTGGCAGCCGCTCCGCCACGGGGCGGCTGTTTTTCCCGCAATCCGCTTGCCAAGTCCCGCCCCGGCAGCCTAGTCCCTCAACCCACAGCCGCACCACGGACCGCTTCCACCATGGGAAAAACACTCATCATCGCAGAGAAACCCAGCGTCATGGCCGATCTCAGCCGCGCGCTGGCCAAGCCGCTCGGAAAGTTCGAAAAGCAGGGCTCCGGCCGCGATGTTTGCTATGAAAACGAGCATGCCGTCATCACCTCCGCGGTCGGCCACCTCGTCGAGCTCCGCATGCCGATGGGGCCCAACGGCAAAAAACTCCCGTGGAATTTCGGCGTCCTGCCCGCAATTCCCGAAAGCTTCGAACTCGATCCCATCCCGGACTCCGAAGCACGCCTCAGGCAGGTCCTCAAACTCGCAAAACGCAAGGACATCGAACTCATCGTCAACGCCTGCGACGCCGGCCGCGAGGGCGAGCTCATCTTCCGCTACATCATGGACATCGGCAAAATCCATAAGCCGGTTCGGCGGCTCTGGATGCAATCGATGACCAACAACGCCATCCTCGAAGCCTGGGATTCCCTCCGCAGCGACGAACAAATGCGCCCGCTCGCCGACGCCGCGAAATGCCGCTCGGAATCCGACTGGCTCGTCGGCCTCAACGCCACCCGCGCGCTCACCTGCTTCAACTCGCGCCACGGCGGCTTCAACATCACCGCCGCCGGCCGCGTGCAGACTCCCACGCTCGCCATCCTCGCGGCCCGCGAGGCGGAAATCCAGGCGTTCAAACCCGCGCCGTATTTCGAAGTCCATGCCAACTTCGCGGCGCAAGCCGGCGAATACCCCGGCAGGTGGTTCGATGAATCATGGAAGAAGGACGAGTCAAACCCTCACTCCCGTCCCGAACGCATCTGGGATCAAGCCGCCGCCGAGGCCGTCAAGTCCCGCTGCGAGGGTCAACCCGGCGTGGTTTCCGAGGAAAAGAAAGCGCAGACTCAAATCGCCCCTCAGCTTTACGATCTCACCACACTCCAGCGTGAAGCCCCCTTCTCCGCCAAGGGCACCCTCCAAATCGCCCAGGCGCTTTATGAGAAGCACAAGGTGATCACCTACCCGCGCACCATTCCCGCTACCTTCCGGAGGATTATACCGGAAACGTCCGCTCCACGATGCAGGACATCGCCAACAGCGGACTCGACGCGGCCCGCCACGCCAAAGCCGTGCTCGCCGGCTCCGCTGAAGACGGCCCGCGCCTCCACAAGTCACGCCGGATTTTCGACAACAAGAAGGTCTCCGATCACTTCGCCATCATCCCAACCGGCAAGACCGCGAAACTCAGCGACACCGAACAGAAAGTGTATGACATGATCGTCAAACGCTTCATCGCCGTCTTCTATCCGCCCGCCGAGTTCGAGCAAACCACCCGCATCACCCGCATCCGGCAGGACGCATTCAAGACCGAAGGACGCGTCCTCATCAAACCAGGCTGGCTCGAAGTCTATGGCCGCCGCCCGGGCGTCGCCTCCGGCAAGGACGAACTCATCCCCGTCACCGCCGGGGAAAGCGCCAGGCTGGAACACATCGAGGTCATCCACGAGCAAACCAAACCTCCCGCCCGCTTCACCGAGTCCACCCTGCTTTCCGCCATGGAGGGCGCGGGCAAACTCATCGACGACGAAGCGCTCGCCGAAGCCATGGCCGAGCGGGGACTCGGCACGCCCGCCACCCGCGCGGCGACCATCGAAGGGCTCATCGCCCAAAAATACCTCGCCCGCGACGGCCGCGACCTCCACGTCACCGGCAGCGGCATGCGCCTCATCCAGCTCGTCCGCGAGATGGACATCGAGGGGCTCTACTCGCCGAAACTTACCGGCGATTGGGAATACAAACTCCGCCAGATGGAGCATGGCCAGCTCCGCCGCGAAGCGTTCATGAAGGAAATCATTTCCTACACCAACGACATCGTCACCAAGGCCCGCAAGCTCGCCGAGGATGCGAAAAACCAGTCGTTCCCCGACCTCAAGGTCCCCTGCCCCGTCTGTGGCGCGGACAGCCTCCGCCAAACCGACGCCACCTACGAGTGCCGCCAGCCGGACTGCAAGTTCAAGGCCAAGAAACACATCGCCGGAAGACTTCTGAGCGAGGACGAGGCGAAGGAACTCTTCACCAAGGGCGTCGTCGGCCCGCTCACCGGCTTCAAGTCGAAGTTCAACAAGCCCTTCGACGCGGCGCTCAAGATGGACGAGAAATTCAAAGTGAACTTCTTGTTCGAAAACGACGAGCGCGACACCGTCACGGAACTCACCGAGGAACAGCTCATCGGCGAGGTGGAAATGCAGGACGGCCGCAAGGTGAAGCTCTACCAGAGCGAAAAGGCCTATCACATCCCCGAACTCGTCACCAAAAAGGAGCCCAACGGCATCCGCATCGGCAAGTCCATCCTGCACCACGAGATCACACGCGAACAGGCCGTCAAACTCATCACAGCCGGAAAAACCGACGTCATCAAGGGCTTCGTTTCCAACCGCACCAAGCGCAAGTTCGACGCCCACCTCACCTTCGATCCAAAGGACGGCAAGATCGGCTTCGACTTCCCGCCGCGCCCCGCCAGGAAAGCCGCCGCCGGAAAAGCGGCGGAAGCCTCCGAATGACGGGGCCGGAAGCTCTCCCGCTCCTTACTGGAATTGTTCCGGCTTGCGGCCGCGCAGGTAATCCGCAGCGGACATGCGCTTGCCGCCGGAGGGCTGGACGCATGTCAGCTCGAGGGCGTTCTGGCCGCAGCCGACGATGAGTTTGCCGCCTACGGTGGCGAGTTCACCGGGCACAAGTTCCATTTTGACGATGGATGACGGCGGGTGGATTTTCAGTCGCTGCCCGTCACCGCCTTCGACGGCGCTGGTGAAGGTGCCGGGCCATGGATCGTAGGCGCGGATGCGGCGTTCAATGGCGGTGGCGGGCATCTTCCAGTCAATGCGGCCGTGGTCGCGGCCGAGCTTGGGAATGTGGCTGGCCAGCGCCGGATCCTGCGGGATGCGCGGAGCGGTGCCGTCGGCGAGTCGTGCCAGGGTTGCCGCCAGGACGTCCGCGGCGAGATCCGCGAGGCGGCCGTGGAGGCTGCCGCCCGTATCATCCGGCGCGATGGGAATGGACTTCGCGAGAATGATGTCGCCCGCATCGAGCTCGCGCGCGACGTGGATGGCGGTGATGCCGGTTTCCGTGTCGCCTGCGTCGATCGCGGCCTGGATGCAGGCGGCGCCGCGGTATTTCGGCAGCAGCGAGGCGTGGAGGTTGATGACTGCCTTTCCCGGCAGCGTGAGGATGTCATCCCGCAGGATCTGCCCGTAGGCCATGACGACGAGGATCTCCGGAGCCAGCGCGCCGAGCAGCCCTGCGGCGTCGCCGATTTTCTCCGGCTGATAGACCGGAATTCCGGCGGCGAGCGCCGCGCTCTTGATCGCGGCCGGTGTGAGCGTCTGCCGGCGGCCCGCCGGCTTGTCCGGCTGGGTGACCAGCGCCAGCGGCCGCGGCCCGTGCTCCAGCAGATGCCGGAAGGATGGCAGGGCGATGTCTCCGGTGGCGATGAAAACAAGCCGCATGCCGGGTTTCCGTTAGGCAATCCGGCGGTTCATCCGCTCATAAACCGGCAGGCTGATGATGCGCTGGACGATCTCGAAAAGAACCTTCACCGGCGGTTGCGTGGCGTCGATGTCGGTGACGTGGTCGTGCGGATAGTATGCCAGAATCGGTTTGGTTTCCGCCTCGTAGGTGGCGATGCGCTGGTCGATCACCTTGTCGCTGGCGTCATCGAGCCGGTTCTCCTTGAGCGCCCGCTTGCGCATGCGGCGGGCAAGTTCGTCGCGGTTCGGGCAGGACAGGTGGAAGACCTGGTGGACCTCGATGTAGTCGTCCAGCAGCCGTGCCTGGTTGACGTTGCGCGGGATGCCGTCAAGGATCAGGAAGTCGATGTCCGGCTTGTAGATGTGGGTTTCCGCAAGGTTGTCGAGCTGGGCTCTCCAGAGGTTGATGGTGAGTTCGTCGGGCACCAACTCGCCGCGGCTTGAGTATTCCACGAACTGTTTGCCAAGAGCGGTGCGGGTGTCCAGCGCGCGGAACACATCGCCACAGGCGCAATGGAAAAAACGCGGGATGCGTCCGAGGATCTTGCCCTGGGTACCCTTGCCGGAGCCGGGAGCGCCGAGGAAAATGAAGGCCGGATTCTTACTGCCGTTTGCGTTGATGCTCATGCTGGAGCGCGCAAACTAGGGGAACATTACCGGTCCTGCAAGTATCAACCCGCGGCAATCACGGGGATGCCGCGAGAAACACCAGCACCGGAACCAGCAGCGCCACGTCCGCAAGAACCCGCAGCGAATCCATGGTGAAACCCGAGCGGACGCGGTTGAGCGCATACAACAATCCAGTCCCGGCGAGGATGGCATAAAAAAACGGCCGGGCGCCGCCCTCCTCGTCAAGCAGCGCGAAGCCCAGCGCGGCGGCGCCCAGCAGCGTGAGCGGCAGGGTGAGCGACAGCTCGTCGGACGCCTTGATTTCCAAATCGGCCGAGCGGGCCGCGTGTTCCCAAAGGTCGATGGCGGAAACATTGAGGACGCACAGCACGGCGAAGCAGACGAATTCCCGGGATGCGAGCATGTCGTAGATCCCATACTCGGAGCGGTAGATGTGCGCCGTCATCGCGGTACCGAACGCGAATGTCATCCCGGCGATGATGTTCTTGGTGTGAGGGACCTCGCGCGGATCCTGCGAGGAGAGCATCGAGAGTCCGAAAAAACCAGCGACCAGCACCCCGCCCAGCAGCAGGTGCTTGTAGATGGCCATCGGCATTTTCGTGACGACGAGGAAAACGGCGGCCGGAAACGCCATGGCCAGCCCGAGGCGGAAGAATTTCCGGTGCGCCGCATGAAAGCGATGGCGGGCCTCCATGGGCCTGTTGCAGGTTCCCAGCAGGGAAACATCCAGCAAGCGGTCCGCCACATAGATGATCCAGACCGCCAAGCCCAGCGAGGCGTAGGCTTCCCACGGGTGGTAGCCGAGACGCCAGGTCTTGGCGAAAACGTGGAGCCATGCCATGGCCACCAGCGGCGCATCAAGGCTCAGCAGGTTGGGGAGGAGCCAGAGCGGCTTGCGGAACGCGGCGGACACGGCGCGCGCAACATTCCCGAGACGACCATGGAACGCAAGCGGAGATGCGCGGTTCCATGCTTCCTACGTCATGATTTCCAGCGCCACCCGGTCCGCCGCTGCTTGTCCCGCCATTCTGGCGACGAGCGCGAGCCCGAAGTCCATGGCGGAGCCGGCACCGCTGGAGGTGATCAGGTTTCCATCCACCACCACCCGCTCGTCCAACGCCGCGCCGAGCACGTTGCGGACCGATCGATGGGCCGTGAAACGCCGCCCTTCAAGCAATCCGGCGTCCATCAGCACGAGCGGCGCGGCGCAGATCGCCGCCACAGGTTTGCCGCGCGCCGCGAACTCCCGCGCCAGCGCGGCGGCCCGCCCGTCCCGCCTCATCTCCCCCACCCCGGGGCCGCCGGGCAGCAGCAGGAGATCGAAACCGGGCCCGTAGATTTCCGTTAGGGAAACATCCGCCTCCACGCGGATGCCGCAGCGGCCGGCCGCGCCCTTGCCGTGGATGGCGGCGACCACCACCTCGATCCCCGCGCGGCGGAGCAGGTCCACCGGCGCCACCATTTCGATTTCCTCGAAACCATCGACTAACAGACAGAGCACCCGCGCGTTCATGGCATTCCGTCCTTTGCGTCAGGCCAGCCCCACCGCGCGGCGCACGCGGTCCAGCACTTTGGCGGCCTCCTCGCGGGCTCTGGCGGCGCCCGCCGCCAGCACGCGCTCCACATGTCCCGGATCGGCCAGAATCTCCGCGCGGCGCCGCCGCATCGGCGCGAAAAAATCCCAGTATGCATCCGCCAGCCGTTTTTTGAAATCGCCGTAGCCATGGCCGCCGCGCCGGTGATCCTCCACCATCGCCTGGTAATCCGCTTCACCGGCAAACAGCTTGTATAGCGCGAGGATCGTCGAGTTTTCCACCGGCTTCGGCTCCTCCACCGGGGTCGAGTCCGTCGGGATCTTCATGATGAGTTTCCTGAGCGGCTTCTCCTCGCCGAAGATCGGCAGGGTGTTGCCATAACTCTTGCTCATCTTGCGTCCATCCAGTCCCGCCACCACGGCGGTGTCCCCGCGGATGATCGGCTCCGGCAGGATGACGGTGCCCTCGCCAAAGGTCTCATTGAGCTTCACGGCGATGTCGCGCGTCACTTCCAGGTGTTGTTTCTGGTCCTTGCCGACCGGCACCTGGTCGGAATCGTAGAGCAGGATGTCCGCCGCCATCAGCACCGGATAGGCGAACAGCGCATGGTTCGGCGCGATGCCCTGGGCGATTTTATCCTTGTACGAATGGCACTTCGCCAGCAGGCTCATCGGACAAACCGTCGAGAGGATCCATGCCAGTTCGTTGACCTCCGGCACCGCGCTTTGGCGGAAAAACACCGCACGCTCCGGGTCCAGCCCGCAGGCCAGGAAATCCACCGCCAGTTCGCGCGTGTTTTCGCGCAGCGCCGCCGGATCCCGCATGGAGGTCATCGCATGATAATCCGCGATGAAATAAAACGCCTCGCCCCGTTCCTGCAAACGCACCGCTGGTTCCATCGCGCCGAAATAATTGCCGACGTGGAGTTTTCCGCTGGGCTGGAGACCGGTGAGGATGCGCATCGCGCGGAGCATGGAACCCTCCGGCTCGCCAGGTCAAGCGGCATGGCGCGGCCCTGGATGTGTTCAACAACGTCATCTCCTGGCCGGAACCGCCGGGCGAGAGGCGCCCTCTCGGCGGGCGTCGATCACCGTTAATCGGGTTGGCTGCTTTCACCCCGCTCTGATAACCTGATGTGTTCCGGCGTCCGGCGCACATCGCGATGTCCGCTGGAGCAACCGGGCTGCTCCATCCTGATCCGCGTGCGGCAAACTGGCGCGGGACCGGCAGGTTCTTTGCAGATAAGCGCGTCATGATGACGCATTGAACGGCGGGGCCGGATTCGCATCCCATTGGTTTTCGCGCGTTTTCGAAATGGCACGGGATTTGCGAAATATGCCATATCAGCCTGTTGCGACGGTCTGGCAGACCGCAGTGTCAGGTTGAACCGGCATGGCTGGCGGAACGGACGGACGCCAGCCGGTCGAAACCAAACCAAGCTTCTGTCCATATCAGCGATATCATGAACTCAAAGACCATCTGGAATCCCGTGCGGGATTTGGAAGAAATGCAGGACCGCGTGCTGCGTTCGTTAGGGCTGGGCATGAACCGCCGCATCCCGGAAGGGCAGCAATCGCTCACCACGGCGGAATGGGCGCCCTCGGTGGACATTTCCGAGGACGACCAGGAATACCTGATCAAGGCCGAAGTGCCGGAGGTGAACAAGGAGGACGTCAAAGTCACCGTCGAAAACGGCGTGCTGACCATCAAGGGCGAGCGCAAGCTCGAGACGGAAGAGAAGAACAGGAAGTATCACCGCATCGAGCGCAGCTACGGCAGTTTCGCACGCAGCTTCTCGATTCCGGACGATGCCGACCCCGCCAAGGTTACGGCCGACTTCAAGGATGGCCTGCTGCAGGTCCGCCTGGCCAAGAATGAGGATAAGAAACCGAAATACATTGAAGTGGCGGTGAACTGACCGCCTCTGCGGCGGGAGCCGCTGCTCCACGGCGGCTCCCGTCTTTCCATCATCAACAGCCGGCGACGGGGCCAATCCCATGACCTCTCTTCACCGGCGGCATCGGTTGCTTCTCCGCCGGCCATGCCCTGTCGATTCGATCGGCTTTATGCGGCATGCGTTTCAGAGCCAGGCGCAGCCCGTCAAGATGTCATGCGATTCCACAGCCCTGATGAATCGGAAGACTCGGCGCTGCTGGTCACGCCCAACCCGTCCAGCACCTTCACCGCCTGCCATGCGGCATCCACATTGTGAACCCGGAACATCATTGCTCCGCGCGCCATTGAGGCGGCGATGCAGGCGATCGTCCCCGCATCACGGTCCTTCGGATCCGGCAGCTCCAGCACCTCGCCGATCACCTTTTTCCGGGACACCGGCACCAGCACCGGCCGTTCGAAGCGTTGCAGGCGTTCCAGCTCGCGCAACACAGTGAGGTTGTCGGCGCGCTGCTTGGCGAAATCGATGCCCGGATCCAGAATCACCGCCTCCGGAGAAAGCCCGGCCGCCGCAGCCAGCGCCAGTTTCTCCTCAAAAAACCGCTCCATCGCCTTCATCACGTCATCCCATTGCTGGTGCAAATGCGGAATCTTCGGCTCGCCAACGCTGTGCATGATGAGCAGCGCCGCTCCATGATGCGAGCAGAGCCGGGCGTTCCGGTCATCCGGAAGAGCGCTCATATCGTTCAGCAATTCGACTTTTCCCATCCGCAGAACGCTCTCCACCACCTCGGGCCGCCAGGTATTCGCCGAGAGGACCGGTGGCCAGACCTGCGCCTCATCCCTCGGCTTCACCACCGACCAAACTCCCTCCCACCTCTTCAAAAACCCGCGAAACCTGCGGATTTCCTCCTCCACCGTCACGGCCGCCCGGTTCGTGCGGGCGCTCTCCGCCCCCACATCGATCACGTCCGCACCGGCCCGCACCTGTGCCCGCGCCAGTTCCACCGCCGCTCCGAAATCCAGCGTCCCGTCCCCGGAAAACGAATCATCGTTCACGTTCACGATCCCCATCACCAGCGGACGCCGGGGAAACTCGATCACCCGCTCGGGAAGCCGCAAACGCATGCACTCTCTTAAATCGCCAATCACGAATCTCCAATCCCAAATCCCCGCGCACCCTTCCCGCTTGCCCCGCGCCGCCCGCCGCCTACCTTCACGCGCATGTCATCCTCCTTAGGCCAGCTTTTCCGCATCCACACTTTCGGCGAGTCGCACGGTGGCGGCGTCGGCGTCGTCATCGATGGCTGCCCGCCGCGCATCCCGGTTTCGCTCGAACACATCCAGCGCGAGCTCGACCGCCGCCGCCCCGGCCAGTCCGACATCGTCACCACGCGCAACGAGGCCGACGCTGCGGAAATCCTCTCCGGCCTGCACGACGGGCTCACCCTCGGCACGCCGATTTCCATCGTTGTTAGAAACACCGACCAACGCCCCGGTTCCTATGATGAAATGGCCGCCAAATACCGGCCCAGCCACGCTGACTACACCTACGACGCGAAATACGGCATCCGCGCCCCCTCCGGCGGTGGCCGCGCCTCGGCCCGCGAAACCATCGGCCGCGTCGCCGCCGCCGCCGTCGCCCGGCAGGTTCTCGACACCCTCCATCCCGGCATCCAAATCCTCGCCTGGGTGAAATCCATCCAACACCTCCATGCCAGCGTCGATCCGCAAACCATCACCGCCGCCGGCATCGAGTCCAACATCGTGCGCACCGGAGATCCCGCCATGGTCCAGCCCATGATCGATCACATCAAGGCCATCCGCGCCGATGGCAACTCCGTCGGCGGCATCATCGAGTGCGTCATCCGCAACTGCCCGCCCGGCCTCGGCGAACCGATCTTCGACAAACTCGAAGCGGATCTCGCAAAGGCCATGCTCTCCATCCCCGCCACCAAGGGCTTCGAGATCGGCTCCGGTTTCTCCGGCACGCTGCTCACCGGGCGCGAACACAACGACCCCTACCGCATGGTCGATGGCAAGGTCCGCACCACCAGCAACCGCTCCGGCGGCGTGCAGGGCGGCATTTCCAACGGCGAGCACATTCTTTTCCGCGTCGCCTTCAAACCCACCGCCACCATCATGACCCCGCAGGAAACCGTCACCTCCTCCGGAGAAAACACCGAACTCTCCGGCAAAGGCCGCCACGACGCATGCGTCCTGCCCCGGGCCGTCCCCGTCGTCGAAGCCATGGCGGCGCTCGTGCTGGCGGATCACCTGCTGAGGCAGAGAGCCGTATCGGCGTCTCGGTGAGCTCCCAGGCTCCCGCGCCGCAACAGCACGGCGGCACAGGCGATGTGGAGAAGCGCGCCAATGAACGCGAAGACCTGCAGGCTTTCGGGAATACCATGGGAATGGCCGGTTCGTTTCCTCTCTCCACGGCAATCCGCAGTTGCCTGCGGATCCGGCATTGCTCCTGCTAACGGACGTCCACAAACTCCTTCCCCGCGCAGCATGTCCGAAACCACGAAACCCGCCGAAAAACCGCTGCTGCATGATGGATTCCGCCTTTTGGAATCCGAACTCGGCTTTGCCATGGAGGTCTTCAGCGGGGTGCTGGAGCGTCTGGATCATCAGACCTTGGCGCGGAAACTTCCGTGGCGCGGCCATGTCCCGCCGACGGTGGAGGGGCCGGACCGCGGACTTGGCCAGGCGTATTCCATCGCCTTTCAACTCCTCAACATCGTGGAAGAGCGCGCCGCCGCCCAAGTCCGCCGCTGGCGCGAAAAGTCCAACGGCCCGGCCGCCGAAAAAGGCCTGTGGCCCGACAAACTGGCGGACATGCGCCGGATGGGACTGGACGCCGCCGCCATCCTCGCCGAACTGGCCCGCGTGCGGGTGGAGCCCGTGCTCACCGCCCACCCGACCGAAGCGAAACGCGAAACCGTGCGCGAGCGGCACCGCGAGATTTACGACCTGATCCAGGAGCGTGAAAACCCGGCATTCACCGAGCGGGAGCGCGAACGCGGGCGGCGCTTTCTGGAGGCGCAGATCGAGGCGCTCTGGCGCACGGGTGAAATCCACGTCACCCGCCCGAGCATCACCCAGGAGTTGGACAACGCGCTGTTCTATCTGCGCGAGGTGTTCCCGGAAGCGGTCTCCCGCGCGCACAGCCATCTGCGCGAGGCATGGGAAGCGGAGGGATTTCCCGTGACCGCTCTGGACGATCTGCCGCCGATGATCCGCTTCGGCACCTGGATCGGCGGCGACCGCGACGGCCATCCGGGCGTCACCGCGCAGGTCACGGCCCGGGCGCTCGCCGCGCTGCGACACAACGCGCTGCGGCTTTTCGCGCGCCAGCTCGAACGCCTCGCCCACAACCTGCCCCTCAGCATGCATTTCCAAACGGTGCCGCCGGAACTCGAAGCGCTCATCGAGCGGCTGACCGGGGAACTGGATGGCTGCGGCATCGCCGATATCCCGGCTCTGTCAAACCAGCACCGCGAGGAGCCGTGGCGCGCCGCCGCCCACCTCATGCGCCACAAGATCCTGCTCTCGCGCGATCAGCCGGACGCGCCGCATGCCTACCGCGGCCCCGCCGATCTGGAGGCCGACCTCGGGGTGATCGCCCGCACGCTGGCCGCCACCGGTGCCTCCTCTCTCACCGCCGATTTCCTCACCCCCATCCGCCGCCAGCTCGCGGTCTTCGGCTTTCACTCGGCCACGCTCGACGTGCGTCAGAACTCGGCTTTCCACCAGAAAGCCTTGGGACAATTGCTCGCCATGGCCGGCGTGCCCGATGCGGAAACATTCGCCGACTGGCCGGAAACCAAGTGCATGGAATTCCTGGAAAAGGAACTGCGCTCGCCGCGGCCGTTCTTGGCACCGGGCATCTCCGCCGGCCCCGAGGCGGACGCCGTGCTGGATTGTTACCGCGTGCTGGCCACCCACCACGCCCGCCACGGCGCTGCGGGCCTCGGCGCGCTGATTGTTTCCATGACGCGCCGCACCGCGGATCTGTTCATGGTCCATCTGCTGGCCAGGGAGGCCGGCTTGATGGAAATGACGCCGGATGGCATGCGCTGCCCGCTGCCGGTCGTGCCGCTCTTCGAAACGATGGACGACCTCACAAACGCCCCGGCCATCGTGGAGGAATTCCTCTCCCATCCCCTCACCCGGAGATCTCTAACAGCCACCGGCGGCGCGGACTTCCAGATCATGCTCGGCTATTCCGACTCCAACAAGGACTGTGGCATTCTCGCCAGCCAGTGGGCGCTGCACAAGGCGCAGACGGTGCTGGCCGACGTCTGCCGCCGCCACGGCGCGCGGCCGGTGTTCTTCCACGGCCGCGGCGGCACCGTGGGCCGCGGCGCGGGTCCCACCCATTGGTTCATGGAAGCCCTGCCCCACGGCGCGCTGGGCGGCGCTTTCCGCATGACCGAGCAGGGTGAAACCATCGCCCAGAAATACGCCCACCTCGGCTCCGCCACCTACCACACCGAGCTGCTCGTAGCCTCCGTGGCCGCCGCCACCGCCAAACACCGGCAGCCGAAACCCGCCGTCGCCGACCCGGATTTGTTGGAGAAACTCGCGGATTGGAGCCGCGCGGCCTACCGCGATCTCCTCCACCAGCCGGGCTTCATCGATTTCCATCGCACCGCCACG
>Ga0114939_10000624_pt1 | contig 29553 bp, 25 predicted proteins | sample AshMeaCrysSpring_FD_87196 | JGI IMG/M metagenome (GOLD analysis project Ga0114939, IMG submission 87196) | Groundwater microbial communities from Big Spring, Nevada to study Microbial Dark Matter (Phase II) - Ash Meadows Crystal Spring | ecosystem: Environmental > Aquatic > Deep subsurface >...
GCCGAGGCGCTGAAGAAGGTTGCCGAGCTCCAGAGCGCCGGCAACCTCGAGGCCGCCTACTTCGCCTACACCGATCTCGCGCAGCGCTACCCGGCGAGCGCGGAGGCTGCGAAACGGCGCGACGCGTCCCGCGCGGCGCTCCTGCGCTCGCTCGATCGCGAGGCGTCGACCGCGTTCCAGCGCCAGAACCTCGACCTCGCCATCGCCAAGTGGGACCGCATCCTCGAGATCGATCCGGACAACCGGAAGGCGCGGCTCGAGCGCGAGCGGGCCCAGGACCTCAAGCGCAAGCTGGCGGCGAAGCAGGGCGCGCGCTAGCGGGGCCGACGTCTCGACATTGCACGTCGCGCCGGCCCCGGCGGCAATCAACGCGGCGCGATCTTGCGCAGCTTCTCCTGCGCGGCGCGCGCATCGCGCAGCCGCTCCTCTGCCTTCGCATTGTCGGGGTCGTAGCGCAGCGCGGCCTCGAAGTGGCGGATCGCCGCCGCAAGGTCGGTGCGCATCGCCCGCACGCCGTCGGCGTACTGGATCTCCCCGAGGGCGCGCCGCAGCTCGCGCACCTTGGCCGTCCACTCCGCGGCAGGGGACGGCGCCAGCGCGTTCGCGGACTCGTACCAGGCGAGCGCCGTCTCGCGCTGGCCCCGTCGCTCGGCGTCGCGCGCCCGCTCGGCGGCGACCGCGGCGAGGCGACTGCGGCCGTCGCGGTCGGCGGGATTGGCCTCGACCCACGCCCGCGCCTCGCGCCCGCCGACCGCCGGGTCTGCCGAGCGCAGCAGCTCGATGCGCTGCTCGAGGTCGTAGCTCTCCGCCTGCGTCTGCGCCTGCGCGCGCGACCTGGCGTTGGCGACCACCGTCTCAAGCGAGCGGGCGCGCGCGGCCCGATCGGCCTGCGTCCGCGCCATCTGCTGGTGCTCCATCGCGCGCAGCGCCGCGGTGGCCTCGGCATTGCGCGGGTCGAGCGCGAGCGCCCGCAAGTAGGCATCGCGGGCCCGGGCAGCGTCGCCTGCGCGGCGCGCCGTCGCGCCGGCGGCGAGCTCGGTGCGCACGCCCCGGTCGATCGCCGCGCGCGACGTGTCGATCGCCTGCCGGTGCGACGGATCGGCGGGATCGAGCAGCGCAAGCACCTCGCGGTGCGCGAGCGCGGCGGCGTGGTCGCCGGCCTCGGTCGCTGCCCTGGCGAGCTCGGACTGCCGGGCGATCGCCGCGTCCCGTGACGAGGAAGGGGGGCGCGCGCGCAGCGCCGCCGCCTCTGACGCGGCAGGCGCCGTTCCCGGCGCGGGCGCCGGCGGAAGCTCCGCGCACGCGGCAAGCGCGACGCTGACGACGGCGATCGCGGCGCGCGTCGTCACGGCCGGGCGAACGGGATCGCGCTCACGACCTTGCCGCGGAACGCGTCCAGGTCGTCGCCGCCGAAGATCATCGTCCGGCGCAGCATCAGCGCGGGCGCGTAGAACGCGTTGCCGCCCGGCGTCACGGTCACGCCCATGCCGATCTCCCGGCTGCGCAGCTCGGCGGCGACGACCTCGTTGACGTCGCCGTAGGGAAAGGCAAACACCTGCGTGCGCACGCCCAGCTCGCGCCGGATCGCCTGCACCGGCGCCTCGATCTCGCGGCGCACGCGCTCGCGGTAGCGCGCGTCGGTCTCGTCCGACTGGCGCACCGCGAGGTTCGAGTGCGTCTTGCTGTGCGGCTGCACCTCGAAGACGCCCGAGGCGATCATCTCGCGCATCTGCGCCCAGGTGAGCGCGTCGGGCGCGCCGACGAAGTCGGTGTAGAGGAAGAGCGTCGCGGGGAACCCGTGCCGCTTCAGCACCGGAAAGGCGACTTCGTAGGTCGTCCGGTAGCCGTCGTCGATGGTGACGATCACCGACTTCGGCGGCAGCGCCTCCCGGCCGTCGAGGAAAGCCTCGAGGCGCGCGAACGGGATCACCGTGAAGCCGTTGCGCGCAAGCCAGGCCATCTGCGCCTCGAACGCCGATGGCGTGACCGTCAGCGCGTTCGCGCGCGGGCCGAAGCGGTGGTAGCAGAGAATCGTCACCGCCTGCGCTGCCCACGGACGCACGCCAACGACGTTGCGCGCGCGGAGGGCGATCGCCACCGCCTGGCCGGGCCGCGCCTCGTCGATGCCGTTCAGCTCGGCGATCGCGCCGCGAAGCGCCGCCGAGCCGAGCCACCGCTCCGCGAGCCCCGCCAGGGTGTCGCCGGCCTGCGCCACGACGACGACGTGGTCGCCGTCGCGAGCGAGCATCGTGCCCTCGGCCGCCACCGGCGCGGGCGCGACCGGCAATGGCGCCTCGACCGGGCGCGGCGCCTGTTGCGCGCAACCGGCCACGAAGGCCAGCGCCGCGAACGCAACGGCAAGCGCGCCGCGCAGGGGGTGCGCGACGCAACGCCACGCGCCGACCGACCGCGTCCGCGCCGCCACGCTAGGACTCGACCTTCGCGCCCGCGGCCGCCGGCCCCGCGACGACGATCGTGCCCTCGCCAGGCGGGATGGCCGGGCCGCCGGGGCGGTCGTAGCGCGCCTCGAGGGCCGCGGCCGTGCGGTCGTAGGCGCGGAACAGCTCGCCGAACTCGTCAGTGCGCTTGTCGGCGATGCGGAAGTCGTAGCGCCCGGCCGCGATCTCGTCGAGCCCCGCGCGCAGCGTCCGGATCGGCTGCGCGAGCCGGCGCGCGAGGAGCCAGACGCCGAGGGCCACCGCGCCGATCGTGACGAGCGTGAGGATGGCAAGCAGCGTGACGATGAGCCGCGCGACGCGCGACAGCGGCTCCTCGAGGATGCCGAGGTGCACGTCGCCGATCTTCGTGCCCTGAAACAGGATCGGCGAGCGGAAGTCGAGCACGTCGCGGCCGTCGGCGAGCGCGAGCGCGTGCACGGTGAGCGACTTGTCGGCCGTCGCGACCGCGCGGCCCGTTCGCCCCGCGTACTTCTGGCCGAGCTGCCCGGGGTCGCTGCTGCCGCGCACGACGCCCTCGTCGTCCGTGACGACGAGGTACGGGAAGTTCTGCCGCGTCATCGTCTCCTGGATGAACACCTCGATCGCCGCCCAGTCCTCGCCGAGCAGCGGTACGGCGTTCTGCGTCGACATGAACTTCGCGAGCGACTCGCCGTAGCCCATCACCTGGTCCATCATCGCCTGGTACTGGCGGTGGTAGAGGATCGTGGCCGTCGCGAGCATCGTCAGGCCGACGAGCACCGCCATGATCGCCGCCCAGCGCACGCCGAGCGACACCCGGCGGACGGAGGCCTTCGCGTCCTCCTGCTCCTTCATCTCGCGCGCGACGCCGATCAGCGCCTGCGCCATCTCCTCGCCGGTCTGGTAGCGGCGCTCCGGCTGCTTCTTGAGCGCGCGGTCGACCACGCGGCGCAGTGACAGCGGCACGTCCGGGCGCAGCTTTTCGATCGTCTGCGGCTCCGACTGCGCGATCTTGACGGCGACGGTGATGATCGAGTCGCCCTCGAACGGCAGCGCGCCGGTGAGGAGCTTGTAGAGGACGACGCCGGCCGAGAACAGGTCCGAGCGCGAGTCCACCTTCTGGCCGAGCACCTGTTCCGGCGACATGTAGTTGGGCGTGCCGAGCACGTCGCCCATCGCGGTGTGCTGCGTGAGGTCGGTCTCGCCGCCGGCGTCGATGCGGCAGATGCCGAAGTCGGCGACCTTCACCGTCGTCGTGTTCGCGACCAGCATGACGTTGCCGGGCTTGACGTCGCGGTGGACGATGCCCTTGCGGTGCGCGTAGTCGAGCGCGCGGGCGAGCTGGATGCCGATCTCGACGATCTCGCGCGTCGTGAACTGGCGGCCCGCGCGCATCGCGTCGGCGAGCGTCATGCCCTCGACGAACTCCTCGGCGATGTAGGGGTGGCCGGCGTCGATCCCGGCGTCGTAGATCGTGACGATGTTGGGGTGCGACAGCACCCCCGCGCCCTTGGCCTCGCGCAGGAAGCGCACACGGTAGTTCTCGTCCGAGGCGAGGTGCGGCTTCAAGAGCTTGACCGCGAGCGTGCGGTCGATCTCGGGATCGTGCGCCCTGTAGACGCGTGCCATCGCGCCCTCGCCGACGATCTCCATCAGCTTGTACCGGCCGAGCTTCTCCATGTCGCTTCCGTGGCCCTTCCGCGGGTCGCGAGAGCATACGCGCGGCCGCAGGCCGGCGAAAGGCTCGCCCGCCACGCGGCGCCGCGGCCGGGCGCGCCGCCGGTGAGGCCGTCCCGCAGTGCAGTGTCCTTGGCGCCGCTCAGGCGCGAACGCGGGCGCGCGCCATCGAGGGCTCGGCGTCGCCCAGGGCGTCGGCCCGCCGGCAGCCGATCGCCTCGGCCATGTGCGTGGCCTCGATCGCGCCGCTGCCCGCCAGGTCGGCGATCGTGCGCGCGACCTTGGCGACACGGTGGAACGCGCGGGCGGAGAGCCCGAGTCGCGTCACCGCCTTGTCAAGGAGCGCCTGCGCGGGGGGCGTGGGCGCGCAGTGGTGCGCCACGCCGGCGGCGTCGAGCCGCGCGTTGAGCGTTCCCTGTCTCGCGCGTGCCCGCTCGCGGGCCACGGCGACCTCCGTGCGCACCTCCACGCTCTCGTCGCGTGCGGGGGCGGGCGAACCGAGAGCGAGGGCTCCGGGCGGTGGAACGGGAACCTCGACGACGAGATCGATGCGGTCGAGCAGCGGCCCGGAGAGCCGTCCCCGGTATCGCGCCACCTGGTCGGGCGTGCACCGGCACCGGCCGCGCGGGTCGCCGAGGTGCCCGCACGGACAGGGATTCATCGCGGCGACCAGCTGGAACTGCGCGGGGAACGTGACATGGCGCGCCGCGCGGGCGACGTTGACCGAGCCGCTCTCGAGCGGCTCGCGCAGCACCTCGAGCACGCGCCGGCTCCACTCCGGCAGCTCGTCGAGGAACAGCACGCCGTGGTGCGCGAGCGAGATCTCGCCGGGGCGCGGGTGCGAGCCGCCGCCGACGATCGCGGCGGCGCTCGCCGTGTGGTGCGGCGCGCGGAACGGACGCTCGCGGAAACGGCGCGGGTCGAACCGGCCGGCGAGCGAGGCGAGCGCGGCAACCTCGAGCGCTTCGGCCTCGACGAGCGGCGGCAGGAGCCCGGGCAGGCGCTGTGCGAGCATCGACTTCCCGGTGCCCGGGGGACCGACGAAGAGCAGCGAGTGGCCGCCAGCCGCGGCAATGGCGAGCGCGCGCTTGGCGTGCGCCTGCCCGCGCACGTCGCCGAGGTCCGGCAGGTGCGGCGGCTCGGCGGCCGGGGGCGCTCTCGCCGGGAGGAGCAGCGCCTGCCCGCGAAGGTGCGCGCACACCGCGGCAAGCGAGCGCGCGGGCAGCACGCGGGCGCCGCGCACCAGCGCGGCCTCGGCCGCGGACTCGCAGGGGAGCACGAAGGCCCGTCCGGCGTCGCTCGCCGCGAGCACCATCGCGAGCGCGCCGCGCACCGGCCGAAGGTCGCCCGAGAGCGCGAGCTCGCCCGCGAACTCGTGGGCATCGAGCGCAGATTGCGGCAAGGCGCCGGTCGCGGCGAGGATGCCGAGAGCGATCGGCAAGTCGAAGCGACCCGACTCCTTCGGCAAGTCGGCGGGAGCGAGATTGACCGTGACCTTGCGTGCGGGAAAGTCGTGCTGCGCGTTCTGGATCGCCGCGCGGACGCGGTCGCGCGACTCGCGGACCTCCGCCTCGGGAAGCCCGACCAGGTGGAACGCCGGCAGTCCGCCGGAGAGGTGCACCTCGACGGTGACCCGCGGCGCGGTCGCGCCCGCGAGTGCACGCGATCCGACCACGGCGACCGGCATCGCGCTCGCTCCGGAGCGGCGATCGCCCGACGGCCCGCGGCCGCGTCAGGAGCCGGCCGCCGCGTTCCCGCCCGACTGGCGGGCCTCGAGTTCAGCCACCCGCGCCTCCAGCGCCTCGATCTTGTCGCGCGTGCGCGCAAGAACCTGAGCCTGGACGTCGAAGTCGGCGCGGGAGACGAGGTCGAGCCGGTTGAGCCCCGAGGACAAGAGCGCCTTGACGTTGCGCTCGACGTCCTGCGCCGGCGACGTGCGGATGGCTTCGCCCACGCGTGCGATGAGGTCGTCGAACGTCTGCCGGTTGAGGTTGAGCATCGGGTCGGCTCCGTGGGATCGGGTGTCGGGCCTCGAAGGCGGGCTCCATCGCGACCAAGACGAGTCTAGCAAAGGCTTACCGGCGGGATCCCTAAGACGAATGGCCGATGTCGCCGCCCCAGCCGGGTGCAGCGGCCGCAAAGGGCGCACCCGGTTGGTGCGAATCCATCGGGCACGCCCTGCATACCGGAGGTCAATCGCGCCGCAACATTCTGATTATAAATGTTTTTGTGCGATGGCACACGAAATGCTGACAAGCGTGCGGAATCGCTTTGGGCAACTGCCTTTTTTCCCCTCCGAGAGGTATCGACATGATCCGCAAACCCGTTGCCAGCATCTCGCTCGCCGCCGCGCTGATCGCGCCCGCCGGCGTCGCGATCGCCCAGACCCCCGCGCCGGAGCACACGCTCACCGCAAACGTCGGCATCTTCAGCCAGTACATCTTCCGCGGCATCTCGCAGACCGCCGGCAAGCCGGCACTGCAGGGCGGCTTCGACTACGCGCACGCATCCGGGTTCTACGCCGGCACGTGGGCGTCGAACGTGAGCTGGCTCGAGGACTTCGAGCTCTACACGCGCAGCTCGCTCGAGTGGGACTTCTACGGCGGCTACAAGGCGAACTTCGGCGACAGCGACTTCTTCTACGACCTCGGCACGATCTACTACTACTACCCCGGCAACCGCAATCCGGGGGTCCCGAACGCCGACACCTGGGAGCTCTACGCCGGCGTGGGCTGGAAGTGGGCGAGTGCCAAGTTCTCCTACAACCTCAAGGACTACTTCGGCGCGCAGCCCACCGGTCAGGACACCGACGGCTCGTGGTACCTCGACCTGTCGGTCGCGTACCCGCTGGGCGACACCGGCGTCACGCTGATCGCCCACTACGGCATCCTCGACGTCCGGAAGGACGGCAGCGGCCCGTTCGAGGCGAGCTACAACGACTGGAAGCTCGGCGCGTCGTGGACCGTGCCCGACGGCCTGCTCAAGGGACTCGAGCTCGGCGCGTACTACTCCGACACCAACTCGGACGGCGGCTTCTACACCGACCTCACCGGCAAGGACACCGCCAAGGGCACCGGCGTCGTCTACGTCAAGAAGACCTTCTAGGGCGCGCAGCGAGGACACCATGAAACTCGTCACTGCCATCATCAAGCCGTTCAAGCTCGACGAGGTCCGCGAGGCCCTCTCGACGATCGGCGTCTCCGGCGTCACCGTCACCGAGGTCAAGGGCTTCGGGCGCCAGAAGGGCCACACCGAGCTCTACCGGGGCGCGGAGTACGTCGTCGACTTCCTGCCGAAGGTCAAGATCGAGGCCGCGGTGAAGGACGAGATCGCCGACCGCGTGATCGAGGCGATCGAGAAGTCCGCGAACACCGGGAAGATCGGCGACGGCAAGATCTTCGTCTTCGACCTGCTGCAGGTCGTGCGCATCCGCACCGGCGAGACCGGCGCGGACGCGCTGTAGAGGGAGCGCACCATCATGAAAAAGCTGCTCACGCTGTTCGCGATGCTGGTGGCGCTCGCCGCGGGCGCGCCGGTGCTGGCCGCCGACCCCCCCGGGCTGCCCGCTCGACTCCACTTCGACACCGGCATGAAGGAAATCACCACGGACGACCAGAAGCTCGTCGCCGCGGTCGCCGCCGCGATGAAGGCGGATGCCTCGCTGAAGGTCGACGTCATGGGTTACACCGACAGGCAGGGAGATCTCGTCGCCAACGAGGCGCTCGCCAAGGACCGCGCGCTGGCGGTGCGCGAGGCGCTCGCCGCAGCAGGCGTCGCGGGAGACCGAATCAACTTGGTGAAGCCCGCCATGGTCGAGACCGGCGCGGCCGCGGACGCCGAGGCCCGGCGCGTCGAGATTCGCGTCGCCGGCGGCGCCCCTGCCGCTGCCGCGTCCCCCTCGGCGGAACCCGCTGCGGCATCGGCGCCGGCGCCCACGCCCAACAAGGGCGACGTCGCGTGGCTCCTCACCTCGACGCTGCTCGTGATCATGATGAGCATCCCCGGCCTGGCCCTGTTCTACGGCGGCATGGTGCGCGCGAAGAACATGCTTTCGGTGCTGATGCAGGTGTTCGTCGTGTTCTCGCTGATCACGGTGCTGTGGTGCGTGTACGGCTACAGCCTCGCGTTCACCGAGGGCAACGCCTTCATCGGCGGCCTCGACCGGCTGTTCCTGTCGGGCACGTTCAACGCCGCCGACGGCACGTTTGCGATGGGCGCCACGTTCAGCAAGGGCACGCCGATCCCCGAGCTCCTGTTCGTGGCCTTCCAGGCGACGTTCGCGGCGATCACCGTGTGCCTCATCCTCGGCGCGTTCGCCGAGCGCATCAAGTTCTCGGCGGTGCTGCTGTTCGCCGCGCTGTGGTTCACGTTCGCCTACACGCCGATCGCGCACATGGTCTGGTTCTGGATGGGTCCGGACGCCTACACCGACGCGAAGCTGGTCGACGAGCTCACCTCGAAGGCCGGCCTGATCTGGCAATGGGGTGCGCTCGACTTCGCCGGCGGCACGGTCGTCCACATCAACGCCGGCATCGCCGGCCTGGTGGGTGCCTACGTGCTCGGCAAGCGCATCGGCTTCGGCCGCGAGGCGCTCGCGCCCCACAACCTGCCGATGACCATGATCGGCGCCTCGCTGCTGTGGGTGGGCTGGTTCGGCTTCAACGCCGGCTCGGCGCTGGAAGCGGGCAACTCGGCGGTGCTGGCGTTCATGAACACGTTCCTCGCGACCGCCTGCGCGGTGATGGCCTGGACGTTCGGCGAGTGGCTGCTGAAGGGCAAGCCGTCGATGCTGGGCGCCGCCTCGGGCGCCGTGGCGGGCCTCGTCGCGATCACGCCGGCCGCCGGCAACGTCGGCATCCCGGGCGCGTTCGTCATCGGCACGCTCGCCGGCCTCGTCTGCCTGTGGGGCGTGAACGGACTGAAGCGCATGCTCGGCGCCGACGACTCGCTCGACGTCTTCGGCGTGCACGCGCTGGGCGGCATCCTCGGGGCGCTGCTCACCGGCGTCTTCAACGACCCGTCGCTCGGCGGCCCCGGCTACGTCAGCAACTGGGTGACGGGCGAGATCGTCAAGGCCGCCGACTACTCGATCGCCAGCCAGGTGTGGATCCAGGCGAAGGGCGTGCTGGTCACCGTGGTCTGGTCGGCCGTCGTCGCCTACGTGTCGTACAAGATCGTCGACCTGGTGGTCGGCCTGCGCGTCAGCGAGGAAGAGGAACGGGAAGGCCTCGACATCGCGTCGCACGGCGAGTCGGCCTACCGCTTCTAGTCGTCGCAATGGATTGCGTGCCGGCGGGCCCTCCGCCAGCGCGCAAGCAGGGGGCAACCCCTGTGGCTCAAGGCAGTTTCTCCTCAGTGGCTCTTCGGGGCGCCCTTCCGGCGCCCCGTTTTCTTTGCCGGGCGTGCCAGCGGGGCCGTCATCGGCCCGCCGCGGGCGATCGGCTAGAATCCCCGGCATGGTGCCGCGACTGTCCACCGCGCTTTCCGGGCCGCTGCAGGAGCTCGAGACGCGCATCCTCGACCGCATGCCCGACATCGAGCGGTGGCTGCGCTCGAAGTGGCTCGAGCACACGGTACCCTTCTACGCGTCGGTCGACCTGCGCAACGCCGGCTTCAAGCTCGCTCCGGTCGACACGAACCTCTTTCCCGGCGGCTTCAACAACCTGAACCCGGCGTTCCTGCCGCTGTGCGTGCAGGCCGTGCAGACCGCGGTCGAGCGCGCCTGCCCCGACGCGCGCGGCATCCTGCTCGTCCCCGAGAACCACACGCGCAACCTGTTCTACCTGCAGAACGTCGCGACGCTCGCGGAGATCCTGCGCCAGGCCGGCATGCGCGTGCGCATCGGTACGCTGATCCCGGAGATTACGACGCCGACGACGATCGACCTGCCCTCAGGCGACCGCGTCACGCTCGAGCCGATCGTGCGCCAGGCGCGGCGCGTCGGCCTCGCGGACTTCGACCCCTGCGTCGTGCTGCTCAACAACGACCTCTCGGCGGGGCGCCCGCCGGTCCTCGAGGGCATCGACCAGCCGATCGTGCCGCCGCTGTCGGCAGGGTGGTACAACCGTCGCAAGTCGCACCACTTCGAGCTCTACAGCGCCGTCGCACGCGAGTTCGGCGAGCTCGCCGGCATCGACCCCTGGCTCGTCGACCCGCTGTTCGGCGTCTGCGGGAAGATCAACTTCCAGGAGCGCACCGGCGAGGAGTGCCTCGCCTCGAACGTCGACTCGCTGCTTCGTCGCATTCGCGCCAAGTACGCGCACTACGGCATCGACCAGGAGCCGTTCGTGATCGTCAAGGCCGACGCCGGCACCTACGGCATGGGCATCATGACGGTGCGCGACGCCGCCGAGGTCGTGGGACTGAACCGCAAGCAGCGCAACAAGATGTCGGTGGTCAAGGAAGGCCTCGAGGTCACCTCGGTGATCATCCAGGAAGGCGTCTACACGTTCGAGTCGATCGACGAGGCGATCGCCGAGCCGGTGGTCTACATGATCGACCGCTTCGTCGTCGGCGGCTTCTACCGCGTGCACACGGCGCGCGGCAAGGACGAGAACCTCAACGCCCCCGGCGCACAGTTCGTCCCGCTGGCCTTCGAGTCGCCGTGCCTTCCGGACCCCGACGGCCCGGCCGACTGCGAGCCGAACCGCTTCTACGCCTACGGCGTGGTGGCGCGGCTCGCACAGCTGGCCGCGGGGCTGGAGATCGAGGCGCTGGAGAACGCGCCGGCCGCCGAAGCCGTCATCTGACGGGGCGCCCCCATGAAGACGGGCCGCCGGCGGTGACCGGCGGCCCGCAGGATGCCGCGAGAGGCTTCGCAGCGGCGCGTCAGGCCATGAAGCCCAGGTCGGGGGTCGCGAACCGCTTGAGGTTCGGGAACACCTGGTCGAGATCCGTGGCGCTCGCGCCGAACCACTTGCCGAGCGTCGCCCCGTACTGCTCGACCGAGGTCGTCGGCACCCAGCGCCCTTCGCTGCCGGTGTCGTCGGGGCCCCCGAGCGTCAGGTTGGGATAGGCCCCGTACATCCGTTGGCCGTTGACCGCGCCGCCCAGCACCAGCGCGTGCGCGCCCCACGCGTGGTCGGTGCCGGAGCCGTTCGACTTGAACGTGCGCCCGAAGTCCGACATCGTGAACGCCGTGACGTTGCTCGCCACGCCGGCGGCGACCGTGAAGTTGTAGAACGCGGTCATCGCCTGCGAGATCTGGGTCATCAGCCCCGGGTGGCCGCCTTGCTGGTTGGAGTGCGTGTCGAAGCCGCCGATCGAGACGAAGAAGACCTGCCGCGCGGTGTGGCCGAGCGTCGCGCGCTGCTCGATCACCTTCGCGACCGCGCGGAGCTGGTTGGCGAGCCCGGTGTTGAGCGCCCCGAAGGCGGTCGTCACCGCCGAGCTGCCCGTGCCCTGGATGATCGGGTTGAGCTTCACGCTGGCGTTGAGCGCCGACTCCGAGGTCGCCTGCGTGGCCGCGACCATCAGGTTCGAGTCGTCCGCCGCGAGCAGCGCCGCGCGTGCGGCCGTGCGCGCCATCTGCTGGGCGTTCGGCGTCGCCGAGTCGCCCGCATAGCCAAAGGTCCCCGCAGTCGGCAGCGCGAGCGTGCGCACGACCACGCCGGTGCCGAACGGCTGGTTGCCCGAGAACGACATCGACATCGGGGTCGCGCCGGGCGCGTTCAGCCCGAACGCACGGTCGCCCAGCCGGCCCGCCCAGCCGGTGATGCCGGAGAGCGAGGCCTGCGAGATCGAGGACTGCGACTGGACCTGCTGGTCGCTGTGCGAGAACAGGTTGTCGGGACGCTTCTTCGTTCCCGCCCGGTACTCGGCGCGCGTCAGCGGCTCGACCAGCGGACCCATGTTCGCCACGACCGCGAGCCGGCCGGCGCTGAACAGGCCCTGCAGGCCGGTCATGCTCGGGTGCAGCCCGTAGACCACACCGGGGGTGTTCTGCGGTGCGATCTGCAGCATCGCCGGCACGCCGTTCGGGCTCGTGCCCGTCTGCGGGACGTAGTAGGGCGAGTTGGTCGCGTTGCGCGCCGCCGCGTACTGGGCGTAGTTGGTGAACGGCATCACCATGTTGTCGGCGTCGTTGCCGCCGAAGAGATACACGCACACCAGCGCCCGGTAGCCGGGCGACTGCGCGCTCGCCGCGGAGAGGCCAAGCTTGTCCATGCTCTGCGCCAGCGCGAACGCGCCGAACGCGCCGCTCTGCTGCAGGAAGCGTCGACGGGAGAACACGAAGGGTCCGCTCATGGCTAGAACTCCGTCTGGAAGCGGGGCGAGCTCACGGTCAGGTAGACCGCGGTGCGAGCCCGGTTGAGCAGGTCGGCGGCCGAGGCCGAGGGATAGGCGGCGACGGCACTGATGATCTGCTGGCGCATGAACCTCGACATCGACTTCTGCAGCAGCAGGTCGTCGACGCGGTCGACCAGCGCAGCGGGGTCTGCGGCGATCGCGGCGAGCGCGGTGTAGTCGACGCGCGTGCCGACTGCGTTCACCACCGAGGTGTCTGGCGCGGGGCCGCAGACGTTGCCCGTGCAGCTCGTGGCGAGCGTCAGCTGGTTGTAGGCCCAGTTGGCGCGCGTGAAGTACGTCGTCGCGTCGAAGATGCCGAACGGCGGGCCGGCGAGCGCCGTGCCGGGGACCACGTAGTCCGCCGGGTAGTAGTTGAAGACGGTCGGCGAGGCGTAGACGTCCTGGCCCATCGCGCGCACGCGCGAGATCGGGTCGACGCCGTCGCTCTGTGCGCCGAGCGCGCGCAGCGCGCCGGTGACGTAGAGCACCGGCTCCTTGAGCTTCCCGAAGGCCGACACCACCGGGTTGCGCGGCGCGCGCGCCTCGGCATGCAGCAGGATCGCCCGGACGGTCGCCTTGAGGTCGCCCTTCACGCCGGCGCCGTTGTTGTTGAACACCGCGACGACGTCCTTCACGTACTTGGGCGACGGGTTGCTGGTGACGAGCTGCTGGATCAGCTGCTTGGCGATGAACGGCCCGACGTTGGGATGCGTGAAGATCAGGTTGTTGGCGTTGGTCACGTCCCACGCCGCGGTGAGTCCCGCGGAGAGCGTGCCGAGGTCGAGCACCCGCTTCGCGCCGGTGTCGTGCTCGGTCTCGAGCGCGACCATCGGCGCGTGGTAGCTCACGGTCGCGTTGAGACGCACCGTCTGGCCCGGCAGCGGCGGGTACACCCAGCCGGTGTAGACGCGCGACAGCTCGGTGATGTCGGCCTGGTCGTAGGTCGGCACCGGGTTGCCGAACGCGTCCGTGAGCAGCGTGCCGTCGTCGCGGAGCTCCCACAGCCCGATCGAGAACAGCTGAAGGATCTCGCGGGCGTAGTTCTCGTTCGGCTGCCGCGCCCCGGCCGCCTTGCGGTTGTTCACGGTGTCGAGGTAGTTGCCCATGAACGGGTTGACCGTCACCTGGGTGAGCAACTCGGCGAAGTTGCCGAAAGCGTGGTCGAGCAAGAGCTGCTGGTAGTCGCGGTTGCCGTAGGCGATCGGGTCCTGCAGCGCGGACGTCACGATGATCTGCGACAGCGCCCACGCGACGCGGTGGCGCAGCTGGTCGGGCGCGTACAGCGCGTTCATGAAGAACTGCTTCTGCAGCTGGAAGATGCCGTAGACGTCGCGCTGGCACTGGTTGGTCGTGCCGGGCTGGTTGTTGCAGTTGCACGGCGTCGACGCGTTGTAGGGCGTGGTCGTGTACTGCGCGTACGTGCAGAAGGGCCACGTCTGCCCCGTCGGCGTCTGCGGGCGGCTCGCGGGGTACCAGGGGAACGCGGTGTACGACGTCTTCGGCTTGGCGAGCTGGTCGTCGACCCAGGCGACGACGCCCATCGCCTTCACCCGGTTGATCTCGGCGGGCGTGGGTCCGAACGTCGCCTGCTGCAGCAGCCGCGCGGCCTGCTGGTCGACGGTCTCGGTGGCGCCGCGGCCAAAGTACAGCGGCCGGTCGCCGCCCTGGCCGAACGCGAACTGCGCGCCGCTCGGACTGTAGTCCGGGCTGCCGACGCCGGCGACGAACAGCGGCGCGGTCGAGACGTACCACATGCCGTTGCGGAAGACGACCAGGTCGTCCCTGCCGTCGCCGTTGTAGTCGAAGACCAGCGGCACGTCGCGGCCGTCGCTCGCGCCGCCGAAGCGGTAGGTGCGGCTCACCGCGCCGGTGCGCCCAAGCGACACGTACCAGAGCCCGTTGCGGTAGAGCACCAGGTCCTGCACGCCGTCCCCGTCCATGTCGCCGAGCAGCGGGACGTCTCGCGCCTCTCCGCCGAACTGGACCTGCGACGTCTGCCCGGTGGCGACATTGAGGAAGATGTAGACGCCGCCGACACCGGGAACGATGCGGTAGACGGCCAGCTCGTCCTTGCCGTCGCCGTCGACGTCGCCGACCAGCGGCTTGTCGCCTATGCCGCCGTGGAGGATCGTCTGGTCGACGACCCCGTCGCGGTCGGTGTCGAGGCGCCAGAAGCCGCTGTTGTACGTGGCCGGCGAGCGCATCCCCGAGCCGGTGACGTCGGCGAGCAGCCCGACGTCGCTCGAAGTCCCGAACGTAACGGCGAGATCCGGCACCGAGTCGAAGTTGCCGTCGACGTAGAACTGCGTCGTCCAAGCCCGGTGGAGGCCGACCGCGGCCGCGCGCGACTGCGCGTCCGCCGCCGATGCCAGCAACACCGCCGAGACGAACAGCGCCGTCGCCGCCAGCCACCGCGACGGCACCGCCGCGCGCCCTGCACCCGTAGCAGCTTGCACCATGGAAACCCTCGTCGTAGGAATCCCCCGCCCTCGGAGCCTCACGCGCCGGCCGCGACTGCGTGGCGCCGACGCTTCTCCACGGATCGGGGTGCGATCGAACTGCACTGTCCCGCGGGCCCCTTGCCGGTCCCGAGCGAGACGCTATGGTCGTTATGACGTCCGCATGCCGGAGCGTGCATGACGCGCGCATAAATTGCAATCGGACGATTCCGCCATTCGTCGGCTGGTCGGGTTTTCTCAAGGGAAAGTGCGACGGCGGTGTCCGCGCAAGTTTACATTTCTCGCTACAGATCTCTCCCGGAACAAAGTAGTCCAAGAACTGTGATCGACAAGCGCGATCGCAGGCCTTACGGATGCAGGCAAACGTGTACAAATGTCATTCGGTGGATGTAACTTTGATGCACAATCGCTTTAGAACTTTCATGTTAATGCATGATTTTATTGTTTTTGTGCGAGGCAACGTGACATCGCGATCGAATGCTCGCCATGACAATGGGGCAATTCTTTGACATCTAGGCCCAACATTGCCTTGTCGACCGAATCTAGCCATTATTGTATACGACAATTGACGAAGCCTGGACGTGGCGCGCCAGCGACGCGGCGCACGGGCCGGCGCGGGCGGCCGCCACCACGCCCGTCGGCGACGGGCGGACGGGACAGCCCCGAGCAACGCGGCAGTGCGCGGCGAGAGGTCGCGCGCGCCGCGAGTTTGCGCAGGGGCTCCCTAGCGCCCCTTGCGCTTGCGCGCGCGCGGATGGGCCGCGTCGTAGACCTTGGCGAGCGCCTGGAAGTCGAGGTGCGTGTACACCTGCGTGCTCGCGATCGACGCGTGCCCGAGGAGCTCCTGCACCGCGCGGAGGTCGCCCGACGACTGCAGCACGTGCGATGCGAACGAGTGCCGCAGCATGTGCGGGTGCACGTGCCGGTCGAGGCCCTGCCGGCGCGCCCAGCCCGCGAAGCGGCGCTCGATCGCCCGCGGCCCGAGCCGCTTGCCCGCGCGCGTGACGAACAGCGCGGGCTCATCCGCCGCGGCGATGGCCGCGCGCGCGGACAGCCAGTCGCGCAGCGCCGCGCAGGCCGGCGCGCCGACCGGCACGATGCGCTCCTTCGATCCCTTTCCCAGCACGCGGATCTCGCCGGACGCGAGGTCGAGGCGTTCGAGGTCCGCGCCCGAGAGCTCCGCGAGCCGCAGCCCGGACGAGTAGGCGAGCTCGAGCAGCGCGCGGTCGCGCGTGGCGAGCGTATCGTCGCCGGGGATGCCGACGAGGTGGGCGGCCTCGTCCGGCGACAGCGCGGTGGGCAGGCGGCGTGCGGACTTCGGCGCCTTGAGCCCCGCGCAGGGATCGTCGCGCCGCGACGGGTCGGCGTCCTGCAGGAACCGGTAGAACGCCCGCCACGCCGAGAGCATGCGCGCGAGGCTGCGCCCCGACAGGCCGCGCCCGTGAAGCGTCGCCAGGCAGCGCGCGAGGTCCGCACGGACCAGCCCCGCGATGTCGCGATCGCCCGCGAGCGCGGCGAGCAAGCCCGCGTCGCGGACGTAGGCACGGCGCGTGGCCGCGGGCGCGAGCGCGAGCGAGCGCTCGAAGGCCGCGACGCGCGCCGCGTTCGCCCGCCCTGGAATCTCAGGCAGGGTGGCGTCCGCCGGCGGGCGGACGGGCTTTGCCTTCGCCGGCGCCGCAAGGCCGTGCGCCGCATCCCTGCGGGGCATCGCGCTACATGCCCGGCAGGTAGCGGGCAATCGCGATGCTCGCGAGCTCGGCGAGCCGGGACAGGTAGACGGTGCCGATGCCTGCGTGGAAGCGTTGCGGGTCGGGGCTCGCGAGCGCGAGCAGCCCGAACGTTGCCGCGGTGCGCAGCGGCAGGAAGGCGAAGGAGGCAGGTCGCTCGCCGCCCTCGAACCATTCGTCGGTCTCGGCGATCGACTGCGGGCCGGTCGCCGGCGCATCGAGGCGGTCGGCGTACTCCCTCACCTCCACCGACGTGGCGGCGAGCTCGGGCAGGTAGGACTGCTCCGGGACCTTGCCCCACAGCCGCACAGCGACGTGCGGCACGGCGAAGTCCTCGCGAAGGCTGTGCGTCAGCACGGCGAGCGTGCTCTCGAGGTCGGGCGCGGAGAAGAGCGCGAGCGTCGAGCGGTGCAGCCGTTCGGACGTGGCGTCGTTCTCGGCGCCGAAGCGCACCAGCTCGGCGAGCTTGCCGGCGAGTTCCGCGTTCTTCTCGCGCAGCGTGAGGATCTGGCGCTCGGCGATCGGGATCGCGTGGCCGCCGTGCGGATGCGGGACGTAGACCTCCGCGACCTCGTCGGCGAAGTCCTCGAAGAACTGCGGGTGGTCACGGAGATACTGCGCGACGTCGCGGGCTTCCATCGTTGTCGGGCGGCGGCCTGTTCGTGGAGGTTCGGGGTCGGGCGAATCGGTCGAAGGACGCGTCAGGCGGCGGGAACGGGCCAGCGGCCTTCGAAGACGATCGCCGCGGGGCCCGTCATCCACACCGGGCGGCCTTCGCCGTCCCAGCGGATCGCGAGCGCACCGCCGCGCGTCTCGACGCGCACCCGCGGATCCAGCCTGCCGAGCCTGCGGCCGGCGACGACCGCGGCGCAGGCGCCGGTGCCGCACGCGAGCGTCTCTCCTGAGCCGCGCTCGAAAACGCGCAGCCGAATGGTAGCGCGATCGACGATTTGCATGTAGCCGGCGTTGACCCGCTTCGGAAAGCGTGGATGGCTCTCGATCCGCGGGCCTTGCGTCGTCACGGGCGCGGCGTCGACGTCGTCCACCACCTGGACCGCGTGGGGATTGCCGATCGACAGCACCGAGACCCGGACGAGCGAGCCGTCGACCTCGAGCGGCTCGCTCGGCGCGCCGGTGCCACCCTCGAACGGCACGGCGGCGGCGTCGAATCGGGGCACGCCCATGTCGACGCTGACCTGCCCGTCGTCCCCGAGCCGCGGCGCGATGACGCCGCCCCGCGTCGCGACGCGGATCTCGCGCTTGTCGGTCAGGCCCTTCGCGCGCACGAACACGACGAAGCAGCGCGCGCCGTTGCCGCACTGCTCGACCTCGCCGCCGTCGGCGTTGAAGATGCGGTAGCGGAAGTCGACACCCGCGTCGCCGGACGGCTCGACGACCAGCACCTGGTCGCAGCCCACGCCGAAACGGCGGTCGGCGAGCCGCCGGATCTGCCCGGGCGAGAGGTCGAAGGGCCGGCGCGTCGCGTCGACGACGACGAAGTCATTGCCGAGGCCCTGCATCTTCGTGAACTCGAGCGTGCTCACTGGACTACCCTTCGCGTTGCGCGCTCCGGAGTGAGCGCTTGGGGGCGGCCCGGCGCGCTCATCGCGCGGCACCCCCGCCGCCACCCCCGACCGCGATCTCGCCGCGCCGGCGGAACGGGAACGTGCGGCCATCTGCGAGCGTCGCCCGCCCGGCGAGATCGTACGCGAGCGGCCTCGCGCCGCCGAGCGCGCGACCGAGGCCCGCGAGCGCGGCGCCCGCATCCGCGTCCGCCGCGAGCTGGACGCGTGTTGCGCCCTCCGCCGGGAGCGTCGCCGGCCGGGCGAGCCGCGCGGAGCCCACGCGCTCGCCCTCGATCGAGAGGTCGGCGTCGAGGCCCTCGAGTTCGATCGCCACCGCGTTCGGGTTCCTCACCACGAGATCGACCGACAGCCGGACCGTTGGCAGGCGCGCCTCGACCACGCGCACCGCCGCGACCTCGACCTCGGGCGCGACGATGCGCGGCGGCAGCGCGGCACAGCCGGCGATCAGCGCGGCGATCGCGACGGCTACCCTCCGGCGGCGCGGCTTCATCGCCGTCAGACGTTGAACCGGAAGTGCACGACGTCGCCGTCGTGCATCACGTACTCCTTGCCTTCCAGCCGCATCTTTCCGGCCTCCTTCGCGCCATGCTCGCCGCGGTGGGCCACGTAGTCGGCGAAGGCGATCACCTCGGCGCGGATGAAGCCGCGCTCGAAGTCGGTGTGGATCACGCCGGCGGCCTGCGGCGCGGTGTCGCCGACGTGGATCGTCCAGGCGCGCACCTCCTTGGGCCCGGCCGTGAAGTAGGTCTGCAGCCCGAGCAGCTTGTACCCGGCGTGGATCACGCGGTCGAGGCCCGGCTCGGCGAGGCCGAGGTCGTCGAGGAACGCCTGCCTGTCGTCGCCCTCGAGGTCGGCGATCTCGCTCTCGAGCTTCGCGCACACCGGGACGACGGGCGCGCCCTCCGCCGCCGCGTAGGCCTCCAGCCGGGCGAGCATCGGGTTGTCGCGGAAGCCGTGCTCGTCGATGTTGGCGACGTACATCGTCGGCTTCATCGTCAGCAGGAAGAACGGCTTCAGCAGCGCGCGCTCCTCCTCGTAGAGGTCGGCGGCACGCGCGGGACGTCCCTGGTCGAGCACCGCCTGCACCTTGACCAGCACGTCGTGAACGCGCTTCGCCTCCTTGTCGCCTCCTGCGCGCGCGACCTTCTCCACCTTGGCGATCTGCTTGTCCACCGACGCGAGGTCCGCGAGTGCCAACTCGGTGTGGATCGTCTCGATGTCCGAGACCGGGTCCACCTTGCCCGCGACGTGCACGACGTTGTCGTCGGCGAAACATCGCACGACGTGGGCGATCGCGTCCGTCTCGCGAATGTTGGCGAGGAACTGGTTGCCGAGCCCCTCGCCCTTCGACGCGCCCGCCACCAGCCCGGCGATGTCGACGAACTCCACCGTGGCCGGGATTACCTTCTCGGGCTTCGCGATCGCGGCGAGCGCGGCGAGCCGCGGATCGGGCACCTCGACGATGCCGACGTTGGGCTCGATCGTGCAGAACGGGTAGTTCTCCGCGGCGATCCCGGCCTTGGTGAGCGCATTGAACAGCGTCGACTTGCCGACGTTGGGCAGCCCGACGATCCCGCAGCGGAGGCTCATTTCGTGTCCCTGGTGTGGAGCGCGGTCATCGCGCGCCCGGGTTCCCCGGCGAGGAGCGCCGGGATCACGGCGAGGCCGCGCTCGATCGCCTCGTAGATCGCCGCGCGCTCCTCGCGCCGCGGGGGCTTCAGCACGTAGTCGGCGACCTGCTGCTGCGGCACCTCGGAGTCGCGAGGGTGCCCGATGCCGATGCGCAGCCGCCAGAAGTCCGCGGTCGCGAGGTGGGCGCGGATGTCCCTGAGGCCGTTGTGCCCCGCCACGCCGCCGCCGAACTTGAGCCGCACCTCGCCCGCAGGGAGGTCGAGCTCGTCGTGCACCACCAGGACCTCCTCGGGCGCGATCGCGAAGAAGCGCGCGAGCGCGCCGACGGCGCGACCGGAGAGGTTCATGTAGGTCGACGGCTTGACGAGGCGCAGGTCCGGCCCGGCCTTCGCCACGGCCCCGTGGAAGCGCGGCTCGCCGACGAACGACGCGCCCTGCGCGGCGGCGAGCGCGTCGACGAACCAGAAGCCCGCGTTGTGGCGGGTCGCATCGTGCTCGCGGCCCGGATTGCCGAGACCGGCGACGAGGCGGATCGGTGAGCCCATGTCTCGATGCGCCCGCGCAGCAAAAAGGCCCGCGGCAGCGTGCGCGCGGGCCCTTCGCAGCGACGGCGCGCGCCTACTTCTTCTTCTCTTCCTTCTTCTCTTCCTTCTTCTCGGCAGCGGGGGCCGCGGGCGCCGCCGCTGCGGCGGCCTCGCCCGGCGCCGCCTCCTCGGCCTCCGCGTGGGCCTTCGGCACCGTCGCCGAGGCGATCACCGGGTCCTTGCCGTGCGTGAGGGCCACCACGCCGGGCGGCAGCTTGATCTCGGAGACGTGCACGGTCTTGCCGGCCTCGAGCGCCGAGAGGTCGACCTCGATGAACTCGGGCAGGTCCCTGGGCAGGCAGGAAACGTCGAGCTCGTTGGCGATGTGGCTGATGATCGCGCCGCCGAGCTTCACCGCCGGCGACACCGCCTCGTTCACGTAGTGCAGCGGCACCTTCATGTGGATCTTCCTGCCCTCGTCGACCCGCTGGAAGTCGACGTGCAGCACCTCCGCGCGGAACGGGTGCATCTGCACGTCGCGCAGCAGCACCTTGTGCGCCTTGCCGTCGAGCTTCATCGACAGGATCGAGGCGTGGAAGGCCTCGTTTTTCAGCGCGTGGATCAGCGCGTTGTGGTCGAGCTCGATCGGCGTCGGCTCGGCGCCGGCGCCGTAGACGATGCCGGGCGCCTTGCCGCCGCGGCGCAGGCGGCGGGAGGCGCCGCGTCCCTCGCCCTTGCGGGCGTAGGCGGTGAATTCGATGGAGGCCATGCGAGTGCTCCTGGTGTCTGCGGCCTTCCCTTCGCGGGCCCCGGCGTCCGCCGACTGGGCGGTCGCGGGCCGGACGGGTCGTCCGCGGTTGGCGACAGCCCCGCCGGCTGGCCAGCGGGCGGGGTAGGCAAAGCGTTGGATTATAAACGAAAACCTACGGCATCAGCTGGCCGCCATTGACCTCGACCACCTGCCCGGTCACGTAGCCCGACAGCGCGTCGGAAGCGAGGTACAGGAACGTCCCGGCGCACTCCTCGGCGCTGCCGAGCCGCGCCATCGGGATCGTGCCGCGCATCGCCTCGAGCATCTGCGGCGTCGAGTAGCGCTCGTGGAACGGCGTGGCGATCACGCCGGGCGACACCGCGTTGACGCGGATCTTCTCCGGCGCGAGCTCGCGCGCGATGCCGCGGGTGAACGTGCTGACGAAGCCCTTCGCCGAGGCGTAGAGCGCGGCGCCCGGGCCGCCGCCGTGGCGCGCGGCGATCGAGGTCACGTTGACGATGCTGCCGCCGCCGGACTTGCGCAGGTGGGGCACGCCGGCCGCGGTTGCCATCACCAGCGAGCGCACGTTGAGGTCGAGGATCTCGTCGTAGATCGCGTCGCCGATCTCGGCCACCGGGACGCGCTTGACCAGCCCGCCCGCGTTGTTGACGAGCACGTCGAGGCCGCCGAGCGCGCGCACGCCGTCCTCGATCACGCGGCGCACCGTCGCCCCGTCCCTGACGTCGCCCTGGACGAGGTGGGCCTCGCCACCGCCCTTGCGGATGTCCGCGGCGACCGCTTCCGCGGCGTCGCGCGAGGCGTTGTAGTGGACGACGACGCGGCTGCCGGCGGCGGCGAACGCCCGCGCGGCCGCCGCGCCGATGCCGGTGGACGCGCCGGTGATCAGCACGCGCTTGCCGTCGAGGTCGGGGATGGTGGTCATGGCGATGTCACTCGGTGAACAGCGAGGAGACCGACTCCTCGTTGGAAATGCGGGTCATGGTCTCGGCGAGGAGCTGCGCGCACGACAGCTGGCGGATGCGCGGGCAGGCCTCGCCCTCGGGCGAGAGCGGGATGGTGTCGGTGACCACCAGCTCGTCGATGTCGGAGGCGCCGATGCGGGCCACGGCGCCCCCCGAGAGCACCGGGTGCGTGCAGTAGGCGACGACCTTGCGGGCGCCGTGCTCCTTGAGCGCGGTGGCCGCCTTGCACAGCGTGTTCGCGGTGTCGACGATGTCGTCCATGATCACGCAGGTGCGCCCGGTGACGTCGCCGATGATGTTCATCACCTCCGCGACGTTCGCCTTCGGGCGGCGCTTGTCGATGATCGCGAGGTCGGAGTCGAGGCGCTTGGCGATCGCGCGCGCGCGCACCACGCCGCCGACGTCCGGCGAGACGACGAGCAGGTTGTCGTAGTTCTGCTTCCACAGGTCGCCGAGGAGGATCGGCGTCGCGTAGATGTTGTCGACCGGAATGTTGAAGAAGCCCTGGATCTGGTCGGCGTGCAGGTCCATCGTCATCACCCGCTGCACGCCTACGGTCATCAGGAGGTCGGCGACCACCTTCGCGCTGATCGGCACGCGGGCGGAGCGCGGCCGGCGGTCCTGCCGCGCGTAGCCGAAGTACGGGATCGCCGCGGTGATGCGCGCCGCCGACGCGCGCTTCAGCGCGTCGACCATCACCAGCACTTCCATCAGGTTGTCGTTGGTCGGGACGCAGGTCGACTGCAGGATGAAGACGTCGCGGCCGCGGACGTTCTCGAGCAGCTCGACCATCACCTCGCCGTCGCTGAACTTGCCGACGACCACGCGGCCGAGGCTGAGGTTCAAGTGCCTGCAGACGGAGCTCGCGAGCCGCGGGTTCGCGTTCCCGGTGAATATCCGCATCCGTTCGTAGGGCATCGCACGCGCGTCCGGCGGAGTGCTCGATCAAAAAAAGGCAGGCCGCCGGATGCAATGGCGGCCTGCCTGTCGTTGGCTGGGGAGGAAGGATTCGAACCCTCGAATGCCGGAATCAAAATCCGGTGCCTTAACCAACTTGGCGACTCCCCAGCGGAAACCTCGCCCCGGCGGTCCTGCGCTGCAACCGGTCGGGGACATTCTCACCTTCCCCGCGGGCGCTCCCGCGCGGCTACGACGCGAACGATGAGAGCGGATGGCGCGAGAGCGTGCTGGCCACCACGCCCCGCATGCCCCGCGGCAGCGCCGCCAGCGCCTCTCGCGCCCGCGCAGCGCTTTCGCACGCGGCGAACACCGAGCTCCCCGAGCCGCTCATCCGCGCATCGCCCGCCGTCCGCCGCAGCGCGACGAGCGCGGCCGCAACTTCCGGGTGGCGGGATGCAGCCACGGGCTCAAGGTCGTTGCGTCCGTAACTCACGGAAAAGACGTTCATTTTCGCCGAGGGCGTCGAGCGTGTCAATTCCGGCGCCGAGAACACCGCCGCCGTCGGCACGGCGACGCCGGGAAAGACCAGCGCAAGCCATTGCCGCGGCAGCGAAACCGGCGTGATCGCCTCGCCGATCCCGCGCACGAGCGCGTTATCGCCGTGGACGAAGAACGGCACGTCGGCGCCGAGCGCGACGCCGATGCCCGCGAGCTCCTCGCGCGCGAGGCCGAGCTCCCACAGTCGGTTGAGCGCGAGGAGCACGCTCGCGGCATCGGAGCTGCCGCCGCCCAGCCCTCCGCCCAGCGGGATGCGCTTGTCGACCGCGATCGTCGCGCCGAAGCGCGTTCCGGTCGCGGCGCGCAGCGCGCGCGCGGCACGGATCGCGAGGTCCGCGTCCTCCGGCACGCCGGGCACGTCCCCGGCGCGCGCGATCGCGCCGTCGTCGCGACGCGCGAGCCTGACCGTGTCGGCGAGGTCGACCAGCGCGAACAGCGATTCGAGCAGGTGGTAGCCGTCGGCGCGCCGCCCGGTGACGTGCAGGAACAGGTTGACCTTGGCCGGCGCCGGCACGACCAGCACGCTGCCGGCGCTCAATTGACGGCCCTTCGTGCTCATCTCGACGTGCCTCCGGCGCCGGCCCGCTCGTCGATCGCGAGGCGGATCTCGATGTCCGGGTACGCGAGCACGAGGCGCGACGGCTGCGGGCCGTCGTCCCGGTAGCCGTAGAGGATCTCCCAGCCGTCCTGGCGCAGCAGCAACACGCGACCCGACGCGTCGCGCTCGAGCGTGGAGGGGCTCGCCGGGTGCGGCCGCCCGCGCACCCAGGACGCGAGGCCGCGCACCGGCACCGGGACGCCGAGCGCCTCCCGTGTCAGGGCCTCCCAGTCGCCGGCGCGCGCGACGGCGCCGTCGGCGAGCTCGAGCACGACGCCGTCCACGCTTCCCGAGAGCCGCGCGAGCCCTTGCCCGAGCGGCGTGGACAGCACGAGCAGGTCGGCGTCCGGCGCGTGCGTCCAGCGGAAGCTGGCGGCGACCGCGTTGTCGCCGTGCTTCGCGGACAGCCGCCCAGCGAGCTCGAAGCGCGCGTCCGCGGCGGCGGCATCCACGAAGGCGACACCGATGCGCGGGGGCGTCGCGCACCCGGCGAGGACCGCGACCAGCCCGACCGCGAGTGCGCGCCGTCGCGCCGAAGCGCGCCGGGGAGCCGCGCCGCGCGGGCCCGGCTCCGGCCAGTGTCCCTTCACGCCGTGCCGACGACCGCGACCCGGCCCTAGCGGGCGAGGCGCCGCATCGTCTCGAGCAGCAGAGGATGGTCGGGCGTCGCCTTGAGCTGCGACTGCCAGATCTCCTTCGCCTTCTGCTGCTGTCCCTTGGCCCACAGCACCTCGCCCCAGTGCGCCGCGATTTCCGGGTCGGGGCGCTCGGTGAACGCGCGCGCGAGGTAGCGCTCGGCCTCGTCCAGCCGGCCCATGCGGTACAGCGCCCAGCCCATGCTGTCGAGGATGAAGGGATCCGACGGCGCGAGCTTGTGCGCCTTCTCGATCAGCCGGAAGCCCTCGTCGACGCGGCTCGTGCGGTCGACGAGCGTGTAGCCCAGCGCGTTCAGCGCGTGCGCATCGTCCGGCTTCATCTCGACCAGCCGGCGCAGCGCCTTCTCCGCATCGTCGATCCTGTCGAGCTTCTCGAGCACCATCGCCCGGTCGTAGATCAGGTCGGTCGCGTCGGGAAGCTCGGCCAGCCCCTGGTCGAGGACCGCGAGCGCTTTCGCGTGATCGTTGGCGTCGCGGTAGATCTGCGCCTCGGTCTGCCGCACCTGCACGCGCTGCTCGATCGTCACCGCCGGCAGGTCGGCGAGGAAGCGCCGGGCCTCCTCGCGCTTGCCCTGCTTCGCCATGATCGTCGCGATCCGCAGCTGCGCGAGCCACGCGCGCTCGCCCTCCGGGACCTCGCGGTACCGGGCGATCGCCGCGTCGAGGTCGCCGCGTTCCTCCGAGACCTGGGCGAGGTAATGCTCGACCTGGCCCGCCTCGCCGTAGCCTGCGCGCTTCAGGTCCTGCAGGTCGGCCTCGGCCGCATCCCAGTCCTTCATCTGCACCGAGAGCACCGCGACCCCGAACTGCAGCTCGCGCTGCGCCGGGTCCGCGGCGAGCACGCTGCGATACAGGGCCCGCGCCTCGCCGTAGCGCTTCTGTTCGACCAGGTGCTGGGCGAGCGCGACCTTGATCGCGCGCGACTGCGGCGACTTCGCGAGCGCGGCCTCGAGGTACGCGGTGGCGCTGCTGGCCGACCCCTTGCCGAGGAGCTCGGCCTTGACCAGCACCGCACGGTCCCAGTCCGGCTTGATGGCGAGCGCGCGGTCGGCCGCGTCCATCGCCGACTTCGCGATCGCCGGGTCGCCGAGCCCCGTGTTGAGACCCGCGAGCGCGATCGCGAAGTGCGCCTCGGCGCTGCCCCCATAGGGTTTCGCGAGGTCGACGATCAGCCGGAACACCGCGGCCTTGTCCGACTGGTGCCCGAACACGCGATTGAGCTGCATGAACGGCTCGCCCACGCCACTGCCCGACACCGCGGCGTCGGCGAGGAACTTCTCGAGGCGGGCGCGAAGCTCGCTCTCCGGCCCCTCCTCGGCCAGCCGCGACGTGTTGCCGGTGGCAAGCGCCGCAAGCACCTGACCCGGCCGTTCCGCGCCCGGCTCGAGCTCCTGCCACAGCCGGGCTGCCTGCTCGATCGCGCTGCGCTGGCGGCTTCCCACGGCGATCTCGGTCGCGCGCCTCGCCAATGCCGGGTTGCGCGTCGCGCGCGCGGCCTCGAGGTAAGCGCGGGCGGCCACCGCGGGCTCGCCGCGTTGCAGCGCGATGTCGCCCACCAGCAGGTGGTAGAAGATGTCCGCCGGCAGCGCGTCGTCCTCCGGCCGGTAGGCCGCGGCCTCGCCGGAAGCGCCCGGCGCAGGCGCGGGCCCGGGGCCGGGCTGCGCCGATGCGATGGCCGCCGCGAGGCCCGCCAGGGCAGCGACCGCGAAGCGGCTGACGCGCTCGTTCATCCCAACCTCTGCTGTGCTGTTGCCCCGGCGCCGCCGGGAGGGAAAATCATCTTAGGTTATATTGCGCGGCCCAACAAACCGCGGCCGGCAGCCGGTCGGCAGCCCGCTCTCGATCCCGCGGCCATCGCGCATCGCGCCATGCCCGAACTCCCCGAAGTCGAGACCCTGCGGCGCGGCATCGAGCCCCGCGTGGCCGGGCGGCGCATCGCATCGGTCCATATCTACGACGCCCGGCTGCGCTGGCCGGTTCCACCGGAACTCGGGACGATCGTCGAGGCTGCACGGATTGAGGCGGTCGAGCGGCGAAGCAAGTACTTGCTTTTTCGTCTCGCTGCACGAAGCGGCCCCGGCACACTGCTGCTGCACCTCGGGATGACCGGGAGCCTTCGCGCGTTCGGCTCAGCCCCGGCGCGCCGACGCCACGACCACGTCGACCTCGTCCTGGACGACGGCACCGTGCTGCGCTACCACGACCCGAGGCGATTCGGGTCGTTGCAGTGGCTCCCCGGGACCACCCCGTCGCACGCGCTGCTCGACGGGCTCGGTCCGGAGCCGTTCGACCCCGCCTTCGACGCGGCGCACCTGTACGCCCGGACCCGCGGGCGCCGCGCGGCGATCAAGACCGTGGTGATGGACAACCGCGTCGTCGTCGGCGTGGGCAACATTTACGCGACCGAGTCGCTGTTCCGCGCCCGGATCCGGCCGGCCGCGCCCGCAGGCCGGCTGTCGCGCGCGCGGCTCGCCGCGCTAGTGGCCGCGATTCGGGAGGTGCTCGCCGAGGCGATCGACAAGGGCGGCAGCACCCTGCGCGACTTCGTCGATCCGGACGGCGCGCCGGGTCACTTCCAGCTCGACTACCGGGTCTACGGCCGAGAAGGCGAGCCGTGCCGCGTCTGCGGCACGCCGATCCGCAACCGCCGCCTCGGCCAGCGCGCGTCCTGCTACTGCCCGGTGTGCCAGCCGCGCTGACGCGCGCACCGCCGGGAGGCGACCGTCGCCGCCGGTCGGCGGGCGCCTCCGAGGCGCGCCGAGCGGCACGGCGCGTGCTTCCCTGACGCGTGGTAGATTGGCCGGCCCGCCCGGGGCGAAGGCGACAGGGGAAGCAACGTGCAATCGCGCGAACTCGCAGCGCGCTTCGAGGCGTACGGCGACTGGCGCCGCCGGCTCGCGGGGCGGACGACCGAACTCCTCGCCTGGCTCGAGGAGCAGGACCTCGCCGACGCGCAGGTGGAGCAGCGCGTGCAGCGCATCCTCGAGCGGCTCGCGCAGGACCGCCTGGTCGTGGCGTTCGTCGCCGAGTTCTCGCGCGGCAAGTCCGAGCTCATCAACGCGATCTTCTTCGCCGACTTCGGCGCCCGGCTCCTGCCTTCCTCCGCGGGGCGGACGACGATGTGCCCGACCGAGCTCCTGCACGACCCGTCGCGCCCACCGTCGATCCGCCTCCTGCCGATCGAGACGCGCGCGAAGGACGCCACCGTCGCCGAGTTCAAGGGCTACCCCGACGAGTGGACGACGCTCGCCCTCGACCTCGCGTCCGCCGAGCGCATGAGCGAGGCGCTGTCGCGGGTGTCGCAGGTGAAGCGGGTGTCGCCCGACGTCGCGAGGAGCTACGGCTTTCCCGACGACGCCGACGGCCGGGGCGCGGCCGACGCGGACGGCATCGAGATCCCCTGCTGGCGGCACGCGGTCATCAACTTTCCGCACCCGCTGCTGAAGCAGGGGCTGGTGATCCTCGACACGCCGGGCCTCAACGCGATCGGCACCGAGCCCGAGCTCACGCTGTCGCTCCTGCCGCAGGCGCACGCGGTGCTGTTCATCCTCGCCGCCGACGCGGGGGTGACGAAGACCGACCTCGAGGTGTGGAACCGGCACTTGGCCGGCGAGGACACGGCGACCCGCCGCGGCCGCATCGTCATACTGAACAAGATCGACGGCCTGTGGGACGAGCTGCGCTCGCCCGCGGCGATCGACGCCGAGATCGAGCGGCAGGTGCGGTCGAGCGCGGCGCTGCTCGGCGTGCCCGCGGGCCAGGTGTTCGCCGTGTCCGCGCAGAAGGCGCTCGCGGCCAAGGTGAACGGCGACGATGCGCTGCTCGCGCGGAGCCGTCTGCCCGTCCTCGAGGACGCGCTGTCGGGCCGGGTCATCCCCGCGAAGCGCGACATCGTCGGCAGCGCGACCGCCTCCGACCTGCGCGCGCTCGCCGATTCGGTGACGACGCTCCTCGGCACGCGCGCGGCGGGCATCGCCGAGCAGCTCGCCGAGCTCAAGGCGCTGCGCGGCAAGAACCAGGACGTCGTCGCGCACATGCTCGAGCGCACCCGCGAGGAGAAGGAGCTGTTCGAGCGGGGCCTCGCGCGCTTCACCGCGCTGCGCAACGTCTTCACCGGGCAGACCAACGCGCTGTTCGACCGCATCGGCCTCGAGTCACTGCGCGGCAACGCGTCGCGCACGCGCAAGGCGATCGAGGGCTCGCCGTTCACCCGCGGCCTGCGCGTGGCGATGGGCGAGTTCTTCTCGGCGATCCGCGCCGACTTCGACGCCGCCGCGCGCCAGTCGGCCGAGATCCACGAGATGATGACGGCGATGTACGCGCGCTACGCGCAGGAGCACGGCCTCGAGCCGTTCGTGCCGCCGCCGCTGTCGGTGCTCAAGTACCACAAGGAGATCGAGCGGCTCGAGCGCGCGTACAACGAGCACTTCAACACGCTGTGGAACATGGTGAGCAAGGCCAAGTTCCCGCTGATGCGGCGCTTCTTCGAGACCGTCGCCTCGCGCGCGAAGCGGGTCTACGACGTCGCCAACCGCGACGTCGACGCGTGGCTGCGCGCGCTGATGGGGCCGCTCGAGACGCAGGTCAAGGAGCACCACCTGCAGCTCAAGCGCCGCCTCGACAGCATCCGGCGCATCCACAACGCGAGCGACGAGCTCGAGGAGCGCATCGCCGAGCTCGAGCAGCAGCGCGACGCGCTCGCCCTGCAGGTGCTGGCGCTCGGACGCGAGGTCGCGGCGATCGAGGACCTGGTCGCGGCGCCCGACGGGCTGCCGCTCGCAGCGAATGCGTAGCGC
>Ga0114939_10000626_pt1 | contig 29518 bp, 27 predicted proteins | sample AshMeaCrysSpring_FD_87196 | JGI IMG/M metagenome (GOLD analysis project Ga0114939, IMG submission 87196) | Groundwater microbial communities from Big Spring, Nevada to study Microbial Dark Matter (Phase II) - Ash Meadows Crystal Spring | ecosystem: Environmental > Aquatic > Deep subsurface >...
CGCCGATCGTGCCGAACGCTCCGCTCGCGACGTTCGCCACGCCGCCGCCGACGGTCGCGAACGGCGCGCCGTAGGTGACGCCGGTGTCGTCCCCGGCGCGGTTGTTGTAGCCGCCGCCGACCGTGCCGTAGTTGTCGGTGACGCGGTTGACACCCTCCTGGGTGTGGTTCGGATCCGAGTCGCCGGGCGACACGCCGCCGCCGGCGATGGTCGCGCCGCGCACGCCGGCGCTCGCCGCGTTGCCGAGGTAGCCGCCGACGACGTTGGGGCTGAGCGCGTTCGGCTCGTAGCGCATCGCGCGCTCGCCGTTGACCACGAATTCCAGCGCGTGGTTTGCGGTCGTGCCGAGCGTCGCCGTGGCGCCGAAGTCGTTGCCGCCCTGCAGGTAGGCGTTCGGCGGGCCGTCGGGCGCGCACGCCCACGCCGTTCCGTTCCACTTGAGGATCTGCCCGCTCGCGCAGCCGTTCGACGCCAGCATCGACGCCGTGACGCCGCCGGGCGCGATCGACAGCGTGGCGTTGCCGCTGGTGCCGCCGCCTGCGAGCCCCGCCCCGGGCGTAATGCCGGTGATGTCGCCGATCACGCCGCCGGGCGCCTTGAAGAAGCCGACGACGTCGACCACCATGTCGACCACCGCGGAGCTCTTCGCGCTGAAGCGGTTGCTGTTGGCCGCGTCGACCGGGACGATCGTCCCGGTGGCGATCGCGACGATGCCGGCCTGGTAATTGACGGTCGACACCGGCGGCTCGACCTTGTCGGCAGGCCACAGCGCGATGAAACCGAGGTTGGTCGGGTTGACCGCGTAGACGTTCATCGCAAGCGCCGCAGCGCCGTTGGGCAACGCGCAGTTGCTGAGCGCCCCACCCTGCGCTGCGAAGCTCGCGGCGAAGCCGTCGAACGTGCGCGGCATGCCGGCTGCCAGCGATCCGCCCACGACCCGCGTGTCGGCGATGCGGCACGGCGTCACCGGCGTGTAGGCGAGGTCGGCGGTGGCATCGCCGAGCGCCTTGGGGGCCGGCCGGAGCCGCGCCGCGAGGCCGTCTTCGGCATCGCCCGGCCCGAGGATCGACAGCAGGCCATCGACCCCGGGCGACAGGCTCGCGGCCAGCAGTCGATCCGCACGCAGGCCCCACAGCGCCTTGCGCAGCACCTCCGCCTGCTCGCCCGCCACGCCGCCCGGCCAGCTCGCGATCGTGCGCTCCACGATCGCCCCGCGCTGCTGGTCGACGCTCAGCAGCGCATCAGGGCGGGGGCCTTCAGCGCCGACGCCGCCCGCGGTCCCTGCCATCACCCACGCCAACGCGAAAGCTGCGCGCTTGCCCTTCATGGCGACCTCCCCCAAGTAGCGACGAGTGGAGCCCGATCTTGGGCGCAGGCATCGAGTGGGTCAATGGCACGAGCGTGCAGACACGCAAGCTTTCGCCCCGGCTCGACATCCGCCGACGTCGCCGTGGCGCGCAAGCGTACAATCGGCGCCAGCCGCGTCCGACCCGGCGGCCTGCCGCCCTCGATGCCGAGGGCGCGTGGCTGCGCGCCCGACGTCATGCCCGGCGTTCCGGAGCGAAGCAGCGGCGTCCCGCCGCCAGCCCGGCCGGGCACGGCGTGCCGGCCGGGCTGGCGCAGCGGCGTGTCGTCTTCCGCTCACGATGCACTCCCCGACCTCCACCGCCGATCCCTCGCCCGGCACGTCGTCGGCGCCACCGCCGTTCACGCGCGCCGACCTCGAGCGCGGCGAGCGCGTGCTGCTGGGGCGCGGTCGCTGGCCCAAGGCCACGCTGTGGAAGCTCAGCGTCGGCGGCGAGGACTGGGTGGTCAAGGACTTCGCTGGCCGCGACTTCGTGGCGCGCAACCTCTTTGGCCGGCTGCTGCTGCGACGCGAGCTCGCCGCGCTCGAGCGCGTGACGGGCATCCGGGGCGTGCCGGGCGGCGTCTTCCGCGTCGATCGCCACGCCTTCGCGTACCGCTTCGTGCGCGGGCGGCCGCTCGCGACCATCCACAAGGACGAGCTCCCGACTGAGCTCTTCGAGGCGCTCGAGCGGACGCTCCGCGACGTCCACGCGCGCGGTGTCGTGCACCTCGACGTCCGCAATTGCCGCAACGTCATCGTCGACGAGCGCAACCAGCCGGTGGTGCTCGACTTCGAATCGCACCTTCGCACCGGCGGCTGGCTCGCTGGCCAGCGCGAACGGCTCGAGACCTTCGACCTTGCCGGCGTCTACAAGCACTGGGCGCGCGCGAAGCCGGCCACGCTCGGGCCGCAGCGCCTCGCGGTGCTGGACCGGATGAACCGGTGGCGCAGGATGTGGGTGTTCCGCGGCCTGTGGTTCTATCCCCGGCAGGCCCGCAAGACGTTGCGCCGCCTGCTCCGGCGGGACCCTCACGATTCGGAACCGGAGACCCGGCGGTGATTTCCGCTGTCAACGCGCTGTTCAACCACCCCGGCCTGCGGTCGTTCCTCGTGAAGATGCGCGCGCCGATCGCCATCGCGGTCGCTGCCGGCGTGATCGCCTGGGCGGATCCGCGCTGGCTGTGGCCCGCGTTCGCGGTGTCGATGTTCGGCGAGCTGATCCAGCTCTGGTGCTTCGCGACGCTCGACAAGAATGCCTCGCTCGCCTGCCGCGGGCCCTACGCGCTGGTGCGAAACCCGATGTACCTCGGGCGCTTCTTCATCCTCGGCGGGGCGCTGATGCTGCTCGGGCAGCCGTGGCTGCTCGTGCTGTACGCCGTCGTGTACTGGTTCTACATGGTCAATCGGGTCGCGCGCGAGGAACGGCGACTGCGCGAGGTGCTGGGCCAGCCCTACGCCGACTACTGCGCGGGCACCCGTCGCTTCGTTCCCGGCGCCCCCTACCGCGGCGAGCCGGTGCTGGTCTGGGACGGGCACTTGTTCCGCCAGAACCACGGCTGGCAGAACTTCCTCGGCACGGCGGCATTCTGGGCGGCGGCGATCGCCTGGATCGTCTCGCGCGCCGGCGGCGCCGCCTGACGCGCCCGCCGCACGGCCGTCAGCCCGCGCCGTTCGGCTCGTCGCGGAACTGCGCCTTGTGGAGGCGCGCGTACACGCCCTGCCGGGCGAGGAGCGCGGCGTGGGTGCCCTGCTCGACGATGCGCCCGCCCTCGAGTACGACGATGCGGTCGCAGTGCTCGATCGTCGACAGCCGGTGCGCGATGACGATCGTCGTGCGGCCACGCATCAGCATGGCGAGCGCGGCCTGGATCAGGCGCTCCGACTCGTTGTCCAGCGCCGAGGTCGCCTCGTCGAGGATCAGGATCGGCGCGTCCTTGAGGATCGCGCGCGCGATCGCGATGCGCTGTCGCTGGCCGCCCGACAGCCGAACGCCGCGCTGGCCCACCTGCGTGTCGAAGCCCTCGGGCATCGCGCGGATGAAGTCGAGCGCGTTGGCGGCGCGCGCGGCGTCCTCGATCGCCTCGCGCGAGGCGCCGGCCATCTCGCCGTAGGCGATGTTCGCCGCCACCGTGTCGTTGAAGAGCACGATCTCCTGGCTCACCAGCGCGACCTGCCGCCGCAGGTCCTTGAGGCGGATGCGTTCGACCGGCTCGCCGTCGAGGAGGATGCGTCCCTCGGTCGGGGCGTAGAACCGCGGGATCAGGTTGACGAGCGTCGTCTTGCCGCCGCCGCTCGGGCCCACCAGCGCCACCGATTCGCCGGGCGCGATCGCGAGGTCGACGGCGGCGAGCGCCGGTTCGGCGTCCGCCTTGTAGCGCATCGTCACGCCCTCGAAGCGGATCTCGCCTCGGGCTCGGCCGATCTCGACCGTGCCGCGGTCGTCCTCCCCGGTCTCGTCGATCAGCGCGAACACGCTCTCCGCGGCGGTGGTGCCGCGCTGGATCGTGCCGGTGACGTTGGACAGCGTCTTCACCTGGTTCATCAGGTTGAGCAGCGCGAAGATGTAGGTGATGAAATCGCCCGGGCCGTACTGCCCCGCGACGTTCTGGCGGATCGCGACCCAGAGGATCGCGGCGACGGCGATCGAGATGATCAGCTGGTTGATCGGCGTGCCGAGCGCGAGCGCGGCGGCCTGCCGCGCCGACACCGAGCGCAGGCGGTCGGCCGCGGCGCGCAGGCGCCCGCTCTCGTAGCTCTCGCCGCCGAACACCTTGACGATCCGCTGCGCCCCGATCGCCTCCTCGAGCACGTGCGTCAGCGCGCCGGTGCGCTCCTGCACCAGGACGCTCACGCGCTTGATGCGGCGGTTCACCTTGCGGATCGCGAACGCGACGATCGGGAATGCCGCGAAGGCGATCAGCGTCAGCTGCCAGTTCATCCAGAACAGGTAGCCCAGCATGAACGCGATCGTCAGCGTGTTGCGGATCGCGACGGTGACCGCCTCGGAGGCGGCGGTCGCTACCTGCTGCGCGTCGTAGGTGATCTTCGACAGCAGGAATCCGGCCGAGCTTGCGTCGTAGTACGGCGTCGGCAGCCGCAGGAGCTTGTCGGTGGCCACGCAGCGCAAGTCGTAGACGACGCGCGATCCGATCCACGCGAGCCCGTAGTCGCTCGCGTACGAGCCAACGCCCCGCAGCAGGAACACGCCGACGATCAGGAACGGCAGCCACTTCGTCTCCTCGGCGTTGATCGCGCCGAAGTTGTTGAGCAGCGGCTGCACGACCCGCAGCATCATCAGGTCGGTCGAGGCCACGACCACCATGCCGACGACGCAGAAGGCGAACACGCCCCGGTAGGGGCGGACGTAGCCGAGCAGCCTGCGGTACAGCTTCAAGGGAGGAGGAAGGCGGGGATGGGGGCGCGGGGCGCCGGCGCCGCGAGACGGCGCAGCCGACCGATTATAGCCAACGCATGGAATTCGGCCGGCGGTCACCCGGAGCGCCCCGCGCGACGGCGAGTGTCGCTCGCGCCGCACGGCGCCACGGTCGCGGCAACGGATCCTGGCGACCCGCCTGCCCGGTCGCAACCGCCGCGCAACGGCGTATCGTGTCGGCATCAGCCGGCCCCGGGGCAAGGCGGAACGGCTCTTGCTCCTCCGTGTCGACGACCGCGATGCGCCGACCCGTCGGAACCTCGCGGGCAAGGGGAAGCGCATGTTCTATCGCATCGTTCTGCAAGGCCACGCGCAGCAGGGGGTCGCGCTGGACGAGGTCAAGCGCCAGTTCTCGTACGTGACCGGCCTGCCGCCGAGCGTCACGGAGCAGCTGTTCGGCACCGCGCCGACCGTGATCAAGCGCCAGGTCCCGGCGGCCGACGCCGAGCGGATCAGCATGACGCTGCGCGCGATCGGCGCGACCGTGACCGTCGAGCCGGTCTTTCACACGCCGGTGCCGGTGGGCCTCGACCCGGTGACGGTGCCTGGCCTGCCGATGGCCGCCGCGGCCATCGAGGTTCCCGCGCCGCCGCCGGCGGACCCGGCGGCCGACGCGCCGGCGAAGCGGCGCGACCCGCGCCGGGTCAAGGCGCTCGTGGCGGTGGTGGTCGTGGCGGGCGCGTTGCTGGCGGCCTACCAGTACCAGGAGACGCTTCGCGCGGATCGGGCGAGCGCGGCGCCAACGCAAGCCGTGAAACGGGTCGCGGAGCCCGCGGACCCGGCCGCCGAGATCCCGGCGTTCAAGGCCGCCCACGTCGTCGGTCCGTGGCGATGCACCGACCAGAACACGGGCACGTCGACCTTCTGGGAGTACGGCGAGGACGGCGCGGTGGCGTACTTCGGCGACGACCTCGGCCGCAGCGACAAGCCGCTCGTCCGCCCCGGACTGCCGACGGGCTGGGCGCTCGAAGGCAACCGGCTGACGCTGCGCCACGACGCGACGCCGTCGCGTACCGTGACTCTCGACGCGCTGTCGCTATCGGCGCTCGATTACCGGGACGCGCAGGGAGACCACATCCGCTGCCGGCGGCCGTAGGGAATTGGCGGAGAGAGAGGGATTCGAACCCCCGAACGGTTGCCCGTTACCTGATTTCGAGTCAGGCGCCTTCGACCACTCGGCCATCTCTCCGCCGCGGATTATAGCGCAGCGGATGGCGCGGGCCAGGTTCGACCGCACGTGCTCCACGCAAGCGAAACGGGGCGGGAAAGCCCGCCCCGTCCGCACGACGTCGAAACTGCCCGGCTACTTCTTTGCAGGTGCTGCGGCGGGCGCCACGGCCTTGGCGGCCGGCGGTGCGGCGGCTGCGGGCGCCATCTGGGGCGTCGGCACCGGCTTGCCGGCAGCCTTCATCTCGGCCTGGTAGCGGGCGACGGCGCGGTCTTCCGCGCGCGCCTGCGCGGCCTTCGCGGCTTCGGCGGCTGCGGCGTCCTTGGCCTTCTTCTCTTCCGCCGCCTGCTTCTGGGCGTCGGTCAGCGGCGGCGGCGGCGGCAGCTTCGCCACGGCGACCCCGAACGTCCCCAGCACGAGCCCGGCGGCGACGAGTGCGCGCAACGTCTTCATGGTGCTCTTCTCCCTCGCTGTTGTCCCGACCCGGCCCGCGTCAGGCGGGCCGGTGCGCGACGCCGGGGATCGGGCCCTGCGGCTGCGAGCCGCGCGCCACCTTGCCGGCCATCACGTCGTTGTACCAGTACTCGTGGTGCTCCTTCGCCCACGTCTCGTCCACGTAGCCGTAGCGCATCGCCTCGAACGCGCCCTTCATGCCGACGGTGCCGAGGTAAATGTGGAAGGAAGCCATCGCCGCGCCGAGCAGGCCCGCGATCAGGTGGATCAGGTTCGCATTCTGCATCGTCGAGCGCGTCTGGTCGAAGTTCGGGAAGTTGAGGATGTACCCGGTGACGACCAGCGTGATGCCGAGCGACACCACGAGGACCCAGAACAGGACCTTCTCGCCGGCGTTGAACTTGCCCGACGGCACGTGCACCTTGCCGGAGCGGTCGAGCATACCGCCGAACTTGGCAAGCCACTGGCCGTCGTAGTCCTTCGGGATGTTGTCCTTGATGAAGAGCAGGATGAACACCAGCAGCGCCACCGAGAAGATCGGCCCCACGAAGTTGTGCAGGTTCTTCGACAGCGTCGCGAGCCACGAGAACAGCGTGTAGCCGATGATCGGCAAGAGGAGCGACTTGCCGAAGGTGAGGATCAGCCCGGTGATCGCCAGGATCACGAACGTGATGCCCATCGACCAGTGGGCCATGCGCTTGACCGGCGTGAAGCGCTCGATCAGCCGTCCCGACGGGTTGCCGTGGAGGCCGATGGGCCCGCGCCACGCGTAATAGCCCATCAGCACCAGCAGGACGGCGCCGATGAGCACGCCGCCGGCGGTCGCGATCGGGACGCGCATCGCCCGCCACGTCTGGCCCTGCGGCTGGATGAGGACGTTGGTCTCGCGGCCGGGCAGGCTCGTCACCTGCGGCTGCCCGGAGCGGACCTCCTTCCACACCGGCTGGTTGTTGAGCGGCTGCACCGCCTGGCGCTGCTGCTGCTCCTTCGCAAGGTCCGCTGCCGAAGGGGCCGCGGCGGGCGCCTGCGCGAAGGCCGTCGTGCCGACGAACGCGGCGAACGCGATCGCGCCCGCCGCACGGAGAAGGGTGCTGCGCATGGAATCTCCTTCGCGCGTCAGGTGCGCTTGTACTCGTTCTGCGCCTGGTTGCGCGTGCGGATCGCCCGCTCCCACTCTTCCTTGCTGTTGTTGAACTGGGAGTTCTCCCAGGGCTTGCTGTCGGGCTTCCCCTGGTAGGCGCCCTGCTTGTAGTTCACCACCTGCGGGCGCTCGCCGCAGGCCGAGAGGCCCAGCGCGAACACACCCGCGAGCGCGACCGTCAACAGTTGCTTCGTCATGACTTCTGGCCTCCCTGGGCGGGTTGCGGCGCCTGGCCCTTGCCGGGCGCGGGGCCGTACGCCGTGCCCCAGCCCCAGACCTCGCCGCCCCTTCCGCGCGTCGTGACGCGTTCGCGGTAGATGTCGGCGAGCACGTCGCCGTCGCCGCCGAGCAGCGCCTTGGTCGAGCACATCTCGGCGCACGCGGGGAGCTTGCCCTCGGCGAGCCGGTTGCGGCCGTACTTCTTGAACTCGGCTTCCGAGGTGTCCTTCTCGGGACCGCCGGCGCAGAACGTGCACTTGTCCATCTTGCCGCGCACGCCGAACGCGCCCGCCTGCGGGAACTGCGGCGCGCCGAACGGGCACGCGTAGAAGCAGTAGCCGCAGCCGATGCACAGGTCCTTGTCGTGGAGAACGACGCCCTCCTCGGTCTTGTAGAAGCAGTCGACCGGGCAGACCGCCATGCAGGGCGCGTCGGAGCAGTGCATGCACGCGACCGAGATCGAGCGCTCGCCGGGGACACCGTCGTTGATCGTCACCACGCGGCGGCGGTTGACACCCCAGGGAATCTCGTGCTCCTGCTTGCACGCGGTGACGCAGCCGTTGCACTCGATGCAGCGTTCGGCATCGCAGAGGAACTTCATTCGGGCCATGGTGGTATTCCTTCGCGCTTACGCCGTGAACCGGGCGACCTGGCAGACGGTCGTCTTGGTCTCCTGCATCATCGTCACCGAGTCGTACCCGTAGGTCGTGGCCGTGTTGCAGGCTTCGCCGCGCACGATCGGGTGCGCGCCCTCGGGGTAGTACTCGAGCATGTCCTTGCCCTGCCACCAGCCGGAGAAGTGGTAGGGCATGAACGTCGTGCCGCTCGCCACCCGCTCCGTCACCATCGCCTTTACCTTGATCTGCGCGCCTGTGGGCGTCTTCACCCAGACCATCTCGCCGTCGCGGATGCCGCGGTCGTTGGCGTCGCGCGGGTTGATCTCGACGAACATGTCCTGCTGCAGCTCGGCGAGCCACGGGTTGGAGCGCGTCTCCTCGCCGCCGCCCTCGTACTCGACGAGGCGCCCGGAGGTGAGGATCAGCGGGAAGTCCTTGCCGATGTCCTTGTTCTTCTCCTGCACCGACTTGTAGAGCGTCGGCAGGCGCCAGAACGCCATCTTGTCGGCGTGCGTCGGGTACTTCGCGACCAGGTCGGGGCGCGTCGAGTACAGCGGCTCGCGGTGCTGCGGGACCGGGTCGGGGAAGTTCCAGACGACCGCGCGCGCCTTCGCGTTGCCGAACGGGTGGTTGCCGTGGCCCTTCATGAACACGCGGATCATGCCGCCCGAGAGGTCGGTCTTCCAGTTCTTGCCCTCGGCCGCCTTCTTCTCGGCCTCGGTGAGCTCGTCCCACCAGCCCAGCTTCTTCAGGAGCACGTGGTCGAGCTCCGGGTAGCCGGTGGTGAGGTCGCCGCCCTTCGGGAAGCTCCCGTCCTCGGCGAGCAGCGACACGCCGTCGCGCTCGACGCCGAAGTTGGCGCGGAAGCAGCCGCCGCCCTGCATCACCGGCACCGACGGGTCGTACAGGTTCGGCGAGCCCGGATGCTTCAACTCGGGCGTGCCGTAGCACGGCCACGGCAGCCCGAAGTACTCGCCGTCGCAGGGGCCGCCCTTGGCCTTCAACGTCTTCACGTCGAAGGTCTGCATGTGCTTCATGTGGAGCTTGAGGCGCTCCGGCGACTGGCCGGTGTAGCCGATCGTCCACGTCCCCTTGTTGATCTCGCGCAGGATGTCCTCGACCTGCGGCTCCTCGAGCTTGTTCGCGTCGGGCTTGACGATCTTGGCGTTCTTGACGAACTCCTTGTCGAAGCCGAGCTTCTTGGCGAACGCGTACATGATCGCGTGGTCGGTCTGCGACTCGAACAGCGGGGTGATCACCCGCTCGCGCCACTGGATCGAGCGGTTCGAAGCGGTGCACGAGCCGGAGGTCTCGAACTGCGTCGCCGCCGGCAGCAGGTACATGTTGTCCTTGCGCACCATCGCGCCCATCGCCGCGGTCGCGGACGGGTACGGGTCGACGACGACCAGGAGGTCGAGCTTCTTCATCGCCTCGACCATCTCCTTGCCGCGCGTCTGGCTGTTGGGCGCGTGGCCCCAGTAGACGACCGCGCGCAGGTTGCTGTCCTGGTCGATCAGCTCGTTCTTCTCCATCACGCCGTCGATCCAGCGCGACAGCGTCATGCCGGGCTTCTCCATCATCGCCTGGGAGGCGAAGCGGCCCTTCAGCCACTCGTAGTCGACGCCCCAGACGGTGGCCCAGTGCTTCCACGAGCCGGTGGCGATGCCGTAGTAGCCCGGCAGCGAGTCCGGGTTCGGGCCGACGTCGGTCGCGCCCTGCACGTTGTCGTGGCCGCGGAAGATGTTCGTGCCGCCGCCGGACTTGCCGACGTTGCCGAGCGCGAGCTGCAGGATGCACGAGGCGCGCACCATCGCGTTGCCGATCGTGTGCTGCGTCTGCCCCATGCACCAGACGATCGTCGAAGGCTTGTTCTTCGCGAGCATCTCGGCGACCTTGGCCATCTGCGCCTCGGGAACCCCGCAGGCCTCCTCGACCGCCGCCGGCGTCCACTTCGCCAGCACCTCCTCCTTGACCTTCTCCATGCCCCAGACGCGGTCGTTCAGGTACTGCTTGTCCTCCCAGCCGTTCTTGAAGATGTGGTGGAGCAGGCCGAACAGGAACGGGATGTCCGTGCCGGAGCGGATGCGCACGTACTCGTCGGCCTTCGCCGCCGTCCGCGTGAACCGCGGGTCGACGACGACCATCTTCGCGCCCTTCTCCTTCGCATGCAGCATGTGCAGCATCGACACCGGGTGCGCCTCGGCGGCGTTCGACCCGATGTACAACGCGCACTTCGAGTTCTGCATGTCGTTGTACGAGTTAGTCATCGCGCCGTAGCCCCAGGTGTTGGCTACGCCCGCGACGGTCGTCGAGTGGCAGATGCGCGCCTGGTGGTCGCAGTTGTTGGTGCCGAACATCGACACGAACTTGCGGAACAGGTACGCCTGCTCGTTGTTGTGCTTGGAGCTGCCCAGCCAGAACACGGCGTCGGGGCCCGACTCCTTGCGGATCGCGAGGAGCTTGTCGCCGACCTCGTTGACCGCCTGCTCCCAGGAGATCTTCTGCCACTTGCCGTTGACGAGCTTCATCGGCGACTTGAGGCGGTGCTCGCCGTGGCCGTGCTCGCGCACCGAGGCGCCCTTGGCGCAGTGCGCGCCGAGGTTTAGCGGCGAGTCGAACACCGGCTCCTGCCGGGTCCAGACGCCGTTCTCGACGACCGCGTCGACCGCGCAGCCGACCGAGCAGTGCGTGCACACCGTGCGCGCGACGGTTTGCGGACCGCCGGCGGCGCCTTCCTTCGCGGCCTCGGCCTGGCCGATCGTGCCGTAGGGAATCTGCGTGGCCACCGCGCCGGCGCCGGCGACGAGGCCGGAGCGCTTGAGGAACGTGCGGCGATCCATCGTCGCGGGCGTGCCGGCGCGGCGCGCAAGGCGCGCGCGCGACGGCGTGTCTTCGGACTTGCGGGTCAGCATGGCGGTCTCTCCGTCAGAGGCGCGTCGACGCGTAGTAGGTGCGGACGTGGTCGGTCTCGCGGTATCCGGAGGCCTTTTCGTCTGCGGCAGCGGCGGGCGCCTGCGTCCTTGGTGACGCGACCGCCTGGACCGTCGCCACCGCCGAGGCGGCGCCGCCTGCGCCGAGCGCGAGCAGGAACCGGCGGCGCCGGACGTCGGTTTGCGGGGAAGGAGATGCCGACCGGCCGGTCGGCAGTTGACCTTCACGCTGCGGCGAAGTGCGCATGCGATCCTCCGAAAGAATGCCTCGTGACTAAGTGGAGCTACCCGATGGCGAACGAGTCACGTTCGAGCGCCATGAAGGAATCGGCAAATTGTGCTACCGGACGGTAGAAGTTGGCAAGCGGACACTCCACGAGTGCAGTGCACAAATCGAATACCCACGTCGCCATATGCGTCTCGAAGAAACCCTTCTGGATGGTCAGGTCTGACGGAGAGCGCGTCGAATCGCCCTCGATCAGCAGCCGCATCGTCTCGAACAGTGCCGAGAGGTGATCCTCGAGCTGCGCGCTTTCCGGCCTGCGGGCAAGCCCGAGCGCCGCAAGGTCGCGGCGCAGTTCCACGAGCGGCTTCTCCATCATGAAGCCCGAACGCCAGTGCGAGCCGTGGAGGTTCACCTCGGACCGGCCGGTGCCGACGAACAGGTCCGTGTACTCCTGGCGCGCGGCCTCCGGGTCCATCACCTGGCAGGCGGCGACCAGCCGGTTCCACGCAAGGGGCAGCGCACCGGCCCCGTCCTCGTCGATCAGTTCCGCGCGGCCGATCGACTCCAGCAGCGCCGCGCCGGGCGCGTCGGCGAACAGACCCGCGAGCACCGCGTAGAAGTTCGCGCGCGCGCGGTCCTCGGGATCGAGGCGGTGCTGAAGGGCGATGGGCGCGCTCATGGACATGGTCGATCGGGTCTCAAAGATCGCGGACGTCCGGGTGCTTCTCGCTCTGCCAGAGGTCGACGACGCGGCAGTCGGCGCACATCCTGAGCCGTTCGAGCGCCCCGGGCGCGGCGAACATCGAGTGGCCGGCGAGGCGTGCGAGCATCGCGCCGATCAGCTTCTCGGTGCCGAGCGGCTTGCCGCACTTCACGCAGGCCACGATCCTCGCCTCGTTCAGGACGCGCGGCTCGCGCGCCGCGCGCGTGAGGTCGAGGCGGGGGACGAGCGCGATCGCCCGCTCGGGGCAGGTCTTCTCGCAGATGCCGCACTGCACGCAGTTGCGCTCGACGAAGCGCACCTGCGGCGTCTCCGGATTGTCGAGGATCGCGCCCTCGGGGCAACTGCCGACGCAGGCGAGGCACATCGTGCACTTGTCGGCGTCGATCGCGATCGCGCCGAAAGGCGCGCCCTGCGGCAGCGCGATCACCTGCTGCGGCACCGGCGCGTGCTGCGCGAGGTGCTCGAGCGCGAGGCCGATCGTCGTGCGCTTCTCGACCGTGGCCGCGAAGGTCGCCGGCACCCGCACGCCGAGGGGCGCCCCGCGGCCCCAGAGCGCGGCGTCGAGCGCCTCCGCCGAGTCGGCGGCGACCGAGCGGAAGTGCCGCCCCTGGTAGCCCAGCGCCTCGGCGATCGTGTCGCCGAGCCTCATCTGGAAGCCCACGACGTCGTCGTAGCGCGCGAGATCGTCACCCTCGACCATCGCCACCACCTCGACAGCGCCCCACGCGAGCGCCGCGAGCCACAGGTCGAGGCCGACCGCGTCGATGTTGTGCACCTCGACCGGGATCACCCGCGCGGGCAACCCGCGCCCGCGCCGCGCGTACTTCGCGAGCGCCTCGCCGCCGCGCCGACCGTGCACCAGCAGGCAGGCGTCGCGCCCGCCGGCTTTCGCGTAGGTCGCGAGCAGCGTGCGCAGCCGCAGGCCGAGGTGCGCAGGAGACGGATAGGCGTAGGTGAGCGCTCCGGACGGGCACACCGTCGCGCACGTGCCGCAACCCATGCACAGGTGCGGTTCGACGCGGACCTTCTCGCCGTCGGGCCGGATCGCCACGGTCCCGCAGGCGTCGATGCACTTGGTGCAGCCTTGCTTCTGCGAGCGGCTGTGCGCGCAGATCGACGCCTTGTAGTCGAAGTACTTCGGCTTCTCGAACTCGCCGGTCATGCCGGCGAGTTCCAGCGCAGCCTTCGCCTGCGCCACCGCATCCGTGCCCGGTGCGAAGTAGCCCTGCGGCGGCTCGGGCGCGCGCAGGAGGGGCGCCCGCGACAGGTCGAGCACGAGGTCGAACCGCCCGGAGCGCACGACGTCGCTGCGGGCGAAGTCGATCGCGCCGACGCTGCCGCAGGCGGCGACGCAAGCCCGGTGCGACTTGCAGCGGTCGAGGTCCACCTGGTAGTCGTAGCCGATCGCCTGCTCGGGGCACGCCTTGATGCAGGCGTTGCAGCGCGTGCACAGGTCGAGGTCGATCGGATTGTCCTGGCGCCACGTCGCGTCGAAGGCACCGAGCCAGCCGGTGAGGCCAGTCAGCGTGCCGCTGAACACCGGGAAGTCCCGCACGGCCGGCAGCTCCGCGCCACCCGCTCGGCCGGTCGCGAGCACGGTCACGGACAGCTTGTCCTTGAGCACGTCGGCCCAGGCGAGCGCCGCGTCGGCCGGACCGACGATCAGCGTCTGTCCCTCCGAGCGGTAGCCGATCGCGGCCACCGGATCCGGGTCGGGCAGCGCGGCCTGTGCAAGAAGCGCCGCGAGCTTGGGCGTCGCGCTCTCCGCCTCGGGCGACCACCCGCCCGCTTCGCGCAGGTTCACGAAGCGGATCGTCTGGGCGCGCGCCGCCTCGCCCGCCACGTCGGCGAACAGGCTCGCCTCCTGCGTGCAGGCCACGATCACCTCGCCCGTCGCGTGGTCGGCGAACGCGGCGAGTTCCTTCTGGCAGAGCATCGTGCGCACCGCGGGCCGCGCAGGCAGCGACAGCGCGTCGGCGAGCGCGCCGGCGTCGATCGGGGCCGTGCCGTTGCACGAGCAGAGGAAGAGCTGCTTGTCGGCGACGCCCACCGGACTACCCTCCACGCTGACGCGCTTCGGACGGATCCGCCCTCGGTGCGACCGGCGAGCGCGCGTCGCCGGCCGACGGCACGGCCGGCTCGGGGAGCCGCGCGCCGTCCGGGCCTCGCGCATCGCCCGCCTGCGCAGCGGTCGCCTCGTTGCCGTGGCCGGATGTCGGGGTCGCACCGTCCCGCTCCGCGCCGGCCCCTGCGTGCGCATCCTCGCCGTCCCCGGCGTCCGCCTCGATGCGCGCGTCCTCCACCGTGCGCGACTCGGCGTCGTCGACCGCCTGCGGCGGCTCGTCGGGAACGTCCTCGACGTGCCCGGCCTCGTTCACGCGCGTCTTGGGCGGGTCGAAGATGTAGCGCGCGTGCGCGAGCTTGCCGATCAGATCCTCCGGGATCGGCTCGAACTTCGAGTAGTCGTCGATGTAGACGTCGAGTCCGTCCATCACGTTGAAGCGCGGATCCGCGAAGAGCTTGCGCAAGGCCTGGCGCTTCATCGCCTCGTCGACCTTCGGCGAGAGGAAGCCGGTGAAGTCGGAATCGAACGTCAGCGAGTCGACCGGAGGCAGCGCCGGCGCCTCTTCGGGGGCGGGCGCGGCCGCGATCGCCGCCCGCGGCGCGGCCACGGTGCGGCTGTCGGCGACCGACGCGCCGCTCGCCGCGATCGAGCCCGCGGGCGGCGCGGGCACCGGAGGCGCGGATGCGTCGGTGGCGCCGGCCTGCCGCGCCGCCGCAAGCTTGCGCTGCGACCAACGGCGCAGGAAGTTGCCGTCGCCGTCCCGGGTATCCGCCGTCATGGTCACAGGCCCCTGCGGCGCGGGTCGCGCCCCGGGTCGTTGGCGAACGGGTCGTTGCGCCGCACCTTCTTCTTCGGCTCGGGCTTGTAGTGCTCGGCGACGAACGGGGCCATCCACGCGTGCACGGGGAGCGGCATCGCCACCGAGTCCACCTGCTCCCCGCCGTCCATCATCCGCGCCGCCTCGTGGTAGCTCACGGTGACGAGCACGGGTCGCGCGGGCGGCGTGCCCTCGTCGAACGTGCGCCAGAGCACGAACACCCTCGGCTGCGGCGCGGTCAGGTTGAGGAAATAGCCTTCGGCCTCGCTGCGGTGGAGCTCCAGCGCGAAGCCCGGGAAGCGCCACTGCGCGCCCTCTCCCCCGTCGAAGAGGCACTCGGGAACGCCCGGCGCCACGTCGAGGTCAACCGACGCAGGGCCCGCGACGATGACCGCGGCCGGCTGCCACTTGTCGCTCGCCCAGCGGCTCGCTATAGGCACGCGCTCCATCAGGACGTCGACTGGAAACCGTGGCACCGGCATGGGTATGACGACTGCGTCCGCGCGCTCGTTGCGAGGCGGCCGATGTTACACCACCGGGTGCGCCGCGACCGGACCGCTCTGCTAACATCGTCCGCCACGCCCCCCTGCACTCCATGGCCAAGGTCATTCCACTTGCCGACGTGCGCGTCCCCTCGGGCGCGGCGCGGGACGCGCTGGTCCGCGACGCGGCGTTCGGCCCGGCGCAGGACCCGCGCGACCTCGCCGACCTGCGCGGGCGCAAGCTCCACGACCTGCGCATCTCGGTCACCGATCGCTGCAACTTCCGTTGCGTCTACTGCATGCCGAAGGACGTCTTCGGCCGCGACTATCCGTTCCTGCCGCACGCGGAGCTCCTGACCTTCGAGGAGATCACCCGCGTGGCGCGGCGCTTCGTCGACCTCGGCGTGCGCAAGATACGCCTCACCGGCGGCGAGCCGCTGCTCCGCCGGGGCGTCGAGCGCCTGGTCGAGCAGCTCGCCGGCATCGATCCCGCGCTCGACCTGACGCTCACCACCAACGGCGCGGTGCTCGCGCGCAAGGCGCGCGACCTGAAGGCCGCGGGGTTGAAGCGGGTAACGGTGAGCCTCGACTCGCTCGACGACGCCACCTTCCGCGCGATGAACGACGTCGACTTCCCGGTGGACCGCGTGCTCGAGGCCATCGACGTCGCGGCGGCCGCGGGCCTCGCCCCGATCAAGATCAACGCCGTCGTCAAGCGCGGCGTGAACGAGTCGTCGATCGTTCCGCTCGCGCGCCGCTTCCGCGGCACGGGCCACGTGATGCGCTTCATCGAGTACATGGACGTCGGCGCGACCAACGGCTGGCGCATGGACGACGTGGTCACCGCCGGCGAGATCGTCGCGGCCATCGACCGGGAGTTCCCGCTGGAAGCGGTCGACCCGCAGTACGCGGGCGAGGTCGCCGAGCGCTGGCGCTACCGCGACGGGGCCGGCGAGATCGGCGTGATCGCCTCCGTGACGCAGGCGTTCTGCCGCGACTGCACGCGCGCGCGCCTGTCGACCGACGGCAAGGTCTACACCTGCCTTTTCGCCAACGACGGCTTCGACCTCAAGTCGCTGCTGCGCGAAGGCGTGAGCGACGCGGGCCTCGCCAACGCGCTGGTCGCGATCTGGCGCCAGCGCGGCGACCGCTACTCGGAGATCCGCACGCAGGCCACGCCGCGCGTGCCGAAGGTCGAGATGTCCTACATCGGAGGTTAGGGGATGTCCCGCCCCGACCTCACGAACGCCGCCCGCCCGGCGACGATCGACGTGCCCGCCGTCGACGAGCACGGCGAGGCGCGGCTCGTGTCGATCGCTGGCGAGCATCCGCTGACCGTCTACGTCGACAAGCGCGAGCTCCTGACGCTGATGACGCTGGGCGGCGCGCCCGAGGCGCTCGCGATCGGCTACCTGCGCAACCAGCGGCTGGTCGGGTCGATCGACGACATCGAGTCGGTGCACGTCGACTGGGACGTCGACGCGGTGTCGGTGAAGACGCGCGCCGGGCTCGCCGACCTGGACGCGCGCACCGCGAAGCGGACCAAGACCACCGGCTGCGGGCAAGGCACGGTGTTCGGCGACCTGATGGAGGACGTCGAGAACATCCGCCTGCCGGCCGACCGCTCGCTCGCGCGCTCGACGCTCTACGAGCTGCTCGACCGGGTCCGGTTGCGCGACACGATCTACAAGCAGTCGGGCGCGATCCACGGCTGCGGGCTCGCCACCAACGCTAAGGGGCGCTCCGAGATCCTGTACTTCGTCGAGGACGTCGGCCGGCACAACGCGGTCGACGCGATCGCGGGGCTGATGTGGCTCGATCGGGTCGACGGCAGCGACAAGGTCTTCTACACGACCGGCCGCCTCACTTCGGAGATGGTGATCAAGGCGGCGCAGATGGGCATCCCGTTCCTGGTGTCGCGCTCCGGGCTCACGCAGATGGGCTACGACGTGGCCCGCAAGGTCGGCATGACGATGATCGGCCGGGCGTCGAACAAGCACTACCTGCTGTTCACCGGCGCCGAGCGTTTCCGGCCCGATGCCTGAGGCCACGAGCGGAGGACGCGGGGCGACGATCGCGCCCGCGGAGGTGACCGGGCTCGTGCTGGCCGGCGGCCTCGGGCGCCGCATGGGCGGCGTCGACAAGGGCCTCGTCGTCCTCGGCGACCGCCCGATGGTCGCGCACGTGATCGAGCGGCTGGCGCCGCAGGTGGGGCCGATCCTCGTCAACGCGAACCAGAACGCGCAGTCCTACGCGGCGTTCGGCCACCCCGTCGTGCCGGATGCGGTCGGGGGCTTCGCGGGCCCGCTCGCCGGCCTGCACGCAGGCCTCGCCCGGGCGCGCACGCCGTACGTGGTCACCGTGCCGTGCGACTCGCCGTTCCTTCCGCCGGGCCTGGTGGCGAGGCTAGGCGAGGCGCTGCTGCGCGAGCGGGCCGCGCTCGCCGTCGCGAAGACGTTCGACCAGCCGCACCCGGTGTTCGCGCTGGTGCGCCGCGACGTGTTCCCCGGCCTCACCGCGTTCCTCGCCGGCGGCGGGCGCAAGATCGACGCCTGGTACGCGAGCCTGCCGGTCGTGCTGGTGCCGTTCGACGACTGCGCGGACGCGTTCCGCAACATCAACACCCGCGACGAGCTCGACGCCGCGTCGCGTCCTTGACGCTCGACGATCCGCTGCCGGGACCGTCGCCGGGCGCGGCCTGAGCGCAAGCGCCGCGCGTAGAATCCGCCCTCGCCCGACTCGCTCCCCAACGAACCGAACCCGTGACCAAGCCCCAGACGCTCATCGAGGCCTCCTGCGCCGACGACTACGACCCGAACTCGATGCCCGTCGACCGGGCCCGCGAGCTGATCCGCCGCTTCCTCGCGCCGGTCACCACGGTCGAGCGCGTGCACGTGCGCCAGGCCCTCGGCCGCGTGCTAGCCGAGGACGTGGTCTCCCCGCTCGACGTGCCCGGCCACGACAACTCGGCGATGGACGGCTGGGCGGTGCGCTTCGCCGACCTCGTCGCGCAGGGCGAGACGCGGCTCGCCCGCATCGGCGAGTCGTTCGCGGGCAAGCCCTACGACGGGGCGGTCGGCCCGGGGCAGGCGGTGCGCATCTTCACCGGCGCCGTGATGCCGCGCGGCGCCGACACGGTGGTGATGCAGGAGCGCGCAGAGGAGGTCGAGGGCGGCGTCGCGATCGCCGCAGGCGCCGTCGCGAAGGCCGGCCAGAACCGCCGCTTCGCGGGCGAGGACGTGAAGCGAGGCGGAGTCGTGTTCCGCGCGGGCCAGCCGCTGCGCCCGGCGGAGCTCGGCATGATCGCCTCGCTCGGCATCGGCGAGCTCGCCGTCTACCGGCGCCTTCGCGTGGCGTTCTTCTCCACCGGGGACGAGCTGGTGTCGATCGGCCAGCCGCTGGCCGAAGGCCAGATCTACGACAGCAACCGCTACACGATCCACGCCATGCTCACCCGCCTCGGCTGCGAGGTGATCGACATGGGCGTGGTCCGCGACGACCCGGCGCTGCTCGAGCGCGCCTTCGCCACGGCCGCCGCGAGCGCGGATGTCGTCGTCACCTCCGGCGGCGTCTCGGTCGGCGAGGCCGACTTCGTGAAGCAGCTGCTGGACAAGCTTGGCGAGGTCGTGTTCTGGAAGATCGCGATGAAGCCCGGGCGGCCGCTCGCCTACGGCCGCATCGGCGGCGCGCACTTCTTCGGCCTGCCGGGCAACCCGGTCTCCGTGATGGTGACGTTCTACCAGTTCGTGCGCGACGCGCTGCTCGTTCTGCAGGGCCAGCGCGACGTCCGGCCGATGCCGGCGTTCCGGGCGAGGCTCGCGGCGCCGATCCGGAAGGCGCCCGGGCGCACCGAGTTCCAGCGCGGCATCCTCGCGCCCGACGGCGCGGGCGGCTGGACGGTCCGCACCACCGGCGACCAGGGCTCGGGCATCCTCTCGTCGATGTCGCAGGCGAACTGCTTCATCGTGCTGCCGGCCGACAGCGGCAACGTGGCCGCGGGCGAGATGGTGGACGTGCAGCCCCTCGAGGGACTGGTCTAGCGGACCGCCGCGCGGGGAGGCGCTACCCGAGCTGCCAGAGGTGGGCGCACTGCCGGCAGCGCACCTGGACGATGCGCCCGCTCACCGTGTCGGACGAGTCGTGCGCGGAGACCACCTCGAAGCGCCCGTAGGTGCCGCAGCTCGCGCACACCGCCTGCTCGGCGAGCGCCTCGGCCCGGAACAGCGTCTCGTTGAACCGGCGCCACGCGAACACGCACACGAGGCCGCCGGCGCTGGCCACCGCGGCCAGGAACAGCAGGTTGGCCGCCGAGGAGCGGAACTCGATCACCTCGAGCGCGACCGCCATCATGATCAGCGCGAGGAAGCCCGTCACGAGCCACGCGTGGCTCTCGATCAGCTGGCGCTCGTACCAGCGGCGGAAGCCGCGCTGCCGCAGGGCGTCGTCGAGGGGCATGGCGTGGGTCGCGTGGCGCGACCGCAGTCTACGCCGCGCCCGGCTGGGCGCCAACGAGGAAGGTGCCCGACACGGGCCCGGCGCGAGGAGGAGGTTCGCGCCGGGCAGCCGCGTCGACGCAGCCGGGGAGGAGGTCCGGCATCGCGTGCGCCTGGCCTGCAAAGGCCGGCGCGGCCAAGCCCTGGCCCGGGGAAGATGCCCCCGGGGCGGTACGGGTCAGAACGGAATCGGGCGACGCGCGATCCGTTCGAGCCGCTGTTCGAGTTCCACCACGTCGGCCGAGCCGGCGAGGTAACGTTCCATGCGCGCCTGCTCCTGCCGCCAGCACCAGCGCTCGAGACGCGCAAGCCACGACAGGCGCGGCGCGGGCGGGCTTGCAACCGGAACCGGCCGGACCGCCGGCATCGGCGCGACCGCCGGCACGATCGGGCGCGGCGCGAGCGGGCGGGCACTGCGGACCGAAGGGCGGAACCATGCGCCGGAAGGGGCGGCGGCGGCGTGATGCGGCATGTCGTCTGTCTCCTTCCGAACCTCGTGGGCCCGGATGCAATCCAATGGCGGCACGATCTGCCGCGACGAATCGAGGATAGGGACCGCCGACAACGGTTTCCAATCGGATCTTCGTATGCACGGCATCAGCCAGACAAATGACCGCTAACCCATTGTGCAAGCGCGCGATTTGGATCCCGCTTAGAATCCGGGCTCGGATGCGTCCGCGCGCATGCGCAGGCCGGATGCGTTGCCTGTCGCGTTCCGCCCCCCACGCGGCACCGCCGCCGCGAGCCCGCTACCGGCCGAAACAGGAGCCGCCGACATGAATCGACGCCATTTCCTCTCCCTCACCGCGCTCTCGCTCGTCGCCGCACGCGAGGCACGCGCGCAGGCCGCGAAGCCCGTGGCCGCGCGCGGCATCGACGCGATCCGCAACGACTGGAAGAGCTTCCTGCCGGCGGGAGCGATGTTCCCGCCCGCCACGCCGCCGCTCTCCCTCACCCGCGACGAGTGGAAGGCGCGCCTCACCAGGGAGCAGTTCCACGTCCTGCGCGAGGAAGGCACCGAGCACGCCGGCTCGAGCAAGCTGAACGACGAGAAGCGGCGCGGGGTGTACGTGTGCGTCGGCTGCCGCCTTCCGCTCTTCACCTCGGAGATGAAGTACGACAGCGGTACCGGCTGGCCGTCGTATTTCACGACGATCCCCGGCGCGTTCAAGACGAAGACCGACTACAAGCTCCTCTATCCCCGCACCGAGTACCACTGCGCCCGGTGCGGGGGACACCACGGGCACGTCTTCGACGACGGCCCGCCGCCGACGCGCGAGCGCTGGTGCAACAACGGCGTGGCGCTCGAGTTCCTGGCCGCGTAGCGCGACGATCGCGCCGCGCCCGGGGCGCTGCGCCCCGGAAAAGGGGCCTGCGCTGGCGTCAGCGTCGGACGCCCCCTGCAACCGCCTGCCCTTCCGCGAGCCGCCACGGCTCGTCCGGCGCGTCGCGGCAGACCGCAAAGCGGAACGGCGTCCTTCCGCGCCCCGGCGTCTCGAAGCGCAGGTCGCGGAACCAGACGCATTGCGATCCGGCCGTGATGCCGTCGAAGGCGGGAACGTCGGCGAACCAGCGGAAGAACGCGAACGCTTGCGCGTTCCACGCCGAACGCGAGATGGCCTGCTGCTCCGGCGTGTCGCCGAACCGCGTCCGTGCGTCCCACTGCGCGTCCGCAAGCGGACGATACGCGGCATCGAGCCGCGCGAAGAGGTTGCTGCCGGCCTCCGGGACGGGCCTCGCCTCGTCGCGGCGCAGGTTCACGTGGCTGAACTCGATCGTGTCGCCGTGGATGACGAATACGCTCCAGTTGAACGGCGACACGGGACGGGGATGCGCCTCGACGCGCGCATCGGCGTAGCCGCGCGCGGCCGCATGCGCGCGGCCGAACCGCTCGGCCTCGGCCTTGAGCAGCGCCTGCGCACCGACGTAGGCGACAAGCGCGAACGACGCCACGGCCGCGGGGACGCGCGAGCGGCGCCACAGCAGCGAGGCCACCAGGCCGACGACGATCACACCGGTGAACACGAGGTCGATGATGAAGGTGGTGCCCAATGCGAAGCGCGCGTTCGACACGGGCGCCAGGATCATTGTCCCGAAGCCGGTCACGAGGTCGCCGGCAATGTGCACCGCGATTCCGAGCGCGAACACGCCGAACCACGGTTCCCACCCGCGCTTGTCGCGCGTGACCAGCGCCGCGAGGACGGCCAGCAGCAGCGCCCACGCCGGCAGCAGCAGCACCGAATGCGTCACGCCGCGATGCGTCTCGAGGTAGACGACCGGCGAGACGTAGCCAACGACGAAGTCGATGTCCGGGAACGCGGCGGCCAGCGTGCCGGCAGCCACCCTTGCCTTCACCGAAAGGTCGTCTGGGCCCGGTACCGAAGGCGCAGTCGCCCGCGCGGCGAGCGCGCCAGACAGGGCATGCGTGAGCGTGTCCACGGAAGTATCAGAACACCGGCCGCGCGTCCGGTTCCCGGCAGACGTCCTGGACAGCCATGCGGCAAGGCGAGAAGGGCGCCACCGGGGCGCCCTTCGCGCTTCAGGGAATCGCGACGCGGGGTCGATCGCGCGGAGGAGGAGGCGCGAACGGCCGTCTTCCACACGCGCATCGAGTGCCACTGCGCGCGCTGCGGCGGCCACCACGGCCACGACTCCCGCGACCGGTCGCCGCAGACGTTCGAGCGGTGGTGAAAGAACGGGTGGCGCTGAAGCTCCTTCCCGCCGACGGCCCCAGCACGTAGCCGCGGCCGCCCGGCGCCGAAGTCTTGGACGTTCGCGCGGCCGGAGAGCAGGAACGCCCTTTCCACGCAGCCGTACTCGCGCTGCACGAGCACCACGTCCTGGCCCCGCGCGCGGTGTTCCCCTTCGCACGCCTGCGCGACCACGCGCTGATCGTCGGGCGCGACCCGCGGCACGCCGCGTGGCTCGAGCGGCTCCGTGACACACACGGCTTCGAGCCTCGGGTGGGCCCGCGGGTCGCGCAGATCGTCAGCGGAATCGTCGTGGCGGCCGGGGGATTCGGCGTCGCCGTCGAGCCCGCCTCGACGCAGGCATGGCGCCCGTCCGGGGCTGGTGTGCCGGGCGCCGCGCTTGCGAAGCGCTACCCGCGCCACGTTCGACCTGCAATGCGCCTACCGGCGGAGGCGCGCTTCCCCGCTGCTCGACGGACTGCTCGCAGTCGTGCGGGCGTTCCTCGATGAACGTACTGGTGCGCCGTCGCGGCTTGCGTTCGCGCCGGCCACGATGCCCCTGCAGGCCGCGCTGCGCGACGTCGCGACGGACTTCAGCGTCGTCCCGCGAACAGTACGCCCGGCACCTCGCGCACCAGGGCGAGCGCGCGCTTCAGCTCGTCGACGCCGTGCACCTCGAGCGTGAACGCCATGCGCGCGAGGTGCTGCTTCGACAGCGTGTTCACCGCCGTCACGTTGATCTTCTCGCGCGAGAAGATCTCGGAGAGGTCGCGCAGGAGGCCCGGGCGGTCCCCGGACTCGACGACGATGTCGACCGGGAACACCTCGTCGCGCGGCGCACCCCACGCCGACTCGATCAGGCGCTCGGGCTGCTGGGCGCGCGCGCGCGCGAGGTTCGCGCACGACGCGCGGTGGATCGTGATGCCCTTGCCCCGGGTGACGAAGCCGACGATCGGATCGGGCGGCGCGGGCTTGCAGCAGCGCGCGAGCCCCGTCATCAGCCGGTCGACGCCGACGATCAGGATGCCGCTCCCGGCGCCGCTCGCCCGGCTCTTGCGCGTGGCGACGACGTCGGCCTCCCCGGCCGCGGTTTCCGGCCCCACCGATGGGGTCGCGACCGCCCGGATCGCCGCCTGGATCTGCCGCAGGTTGAGCTCGTCGCGCGTTGCCGCGGCGAAGAACTCGTCCTGCTTCGCGTAGCCCGCCTTCGCGGCCACCGCGTCGAGGTTCACCGCCGTCGCGCCGGCGCGGGCGAGCTCGCGCTCGACCAGCGCGCGGCCCTGCGCCACGGTCTCTTCGTGCTGCTGCTGCTTGAACCACTGCCGCACCTTGGCGCGGGCGCGGTGACTCGCCACGTAGCCGAGATCGGGATTGAGCCAGTCGCGCGAAGGTCCGCCCTGCTTCACCGTCAGGATCTCGACCCGCTGGCCGTTGGCGAGCGCGTGGTTCAGCGGCACCATCGCGCCGTCGACGCGCGCGCCGCGGCAGCGGTGGCCGAGGTTCGTGTGCACCGCGTAGGCGAAGTCGACGGGCGTGGCGCCGCGCGGCAGGTCGATCACCCTCCCCTGCGGCGTCAGCACGTACACCGTGTCGGTGAACAGGCTCTCCTTGAACTCGGTGAGCCACTCGCCCGCGTCCGCGACCGCGTCCTTCCAGCCGAGCACCTGGCGCAGCCATGCGATCTTCTCGTCGAAGCCGGGGTCGCGGTGGCCGTCGCGGCCGGCACTCTCCTTGTAGCGCCAGTGAGCCGCGACGCCGTACTCCGAGTGGTGGTGCATCTCGCGGGTGCGGATCTGCACCTCGAGCGGCTTGCCTTCCGGCCCGATCACGGCGGTGTGCAGCGACCGGTAGTCGTTGGACTTGGGCTTCGCGATGTAGTCGTCGAACTCGCCCGCGAGCGGCGTCCACAGGTGGTGGACGATGCCGAGCGCCGTGTAGCAGTCCTTGACGTCGTCGACCAGGATGCGCACCGCACGGATGTCGTACAGCGCGTCGATGCCGACACCCTTGCGACGCATCTTGTTCCAGATGCTGGTGATGTGCTTCGGCCGCCCGGTGACGTCGGCGTCGATGCCCCCGGCGCGAAGCTCGCGGCCGAGCGTGGCGACCACGTCCTCGATGTAGCGCTGCCGGTCGAGCCGGCGCTCGTCGAGGGCGCGCGCGATCTCCTTGTAGACCGTCGGCTCGAGCGCGCGCAGCGAGAGGTCCTCGAGCTCCCACTTGAGCTGCCACACGCCGAGGCGGTTGGCGAGCGGCGCGAAGAGGTCGCGGACCTCGCGCGCGACCTGCCGGCGCAGCGCCTCGTCGCCGCCCATCAGGAAGCGGAGCGCCTGCGTGCGCTCGGCGAGCTTGATCAGCACGACGCGGATGTCCTCGACCATCGCGAGAAGCATCTTGCGCAGGTTCTCGGCCTGCGCCGCGCGCTCCGCGGTGTCGACGCCGGCGGGCAGCGCGCGGATGTCGCTCATCCGCGCCACGCCCGCGACCAGCGCGGCGACGTCCGCGCCGTGCGCAGACGCGACCGCATCGGCGTCGAAGGCGCCGAGCGCGGGGAGCGGCGCGAGCAGCGCCGCGCACAGCGACGCCGGGTCGAGCTTGAGGCCCGCGAGGATCGACGCGGCCCCGAGCGCGCGATCGACGAGCGGCTCGCCGTCGGCGCCGCGCGTCTCGCCCGCCGTGGCGCCGAGGTGCTGCCACGCCGCCGAGATGCGGGCAACCGCGTCGTCGCCGTAGTCCGCGCGCAGGCCGTCGAGCCAGTCGCTGACCGCCTGGGGCGCCGCGTGCAGGACCGCTACCATCGGGCGATTATACGAACGGCGGCGCGCGATACGCTCGCCGAAGCGGACGTGGCGTGCAGCGCCGCGCCTCGCCCGCGCCGCCTCAGCCGGTGCGGCTTTCGGCCCTCGCCTGCGCCGCGAGCGCCAGCTCGCAGACCTTGTACGCGTGCGCCTGCGGCATCGCGGTCTCGGTGCGCTCGGCGATGTCGCGCACGAGGTTCGCGTAGTACGGCAGGCCCGCATCGCTGCAGTCGACGTGGCGCGTGCCCTTGCCGTCGATCAGGAACAGGTGGTCCTTCCCCGGACGGCCGTCGGGGTCGACGTACTTGCGCAGCTCGATCGTGCCCTCGGTGCCGTAGACGAACAGGCGCCCGTCGCCCCACGTCGGCAGGCCGTCCGGCGTGAACCAGTCGACGCGGATGTAGCCGCTCGCCTTGCCCGCGGCGAGCGCGATCTCGCCGAAGTCCTCGTACGCGGGGTCGTCCGGGTGCGCGACGTTGCGCGCACGCGCGAGCGTGATCTCGGCGTCGGTCACCCCGGCGAAGACCAGGAACTGGTCGATCTGGTGCGAGGCGATGTCGACCAGGATGCCGCCGTACTTCGACTTGTCGTAGAACCACGGGTCGCGCAACGCGCGATTCTCGCGGTGCGGCCCGAGGCCCACCGTCTGCACGACGTCGCCGATCGCGCCGTCGCGCACGAACTCAAGCGCGCGCGTCACCGCCCGCACCTCGAAGCGCTCGGTGAAGTTCACCGTCCAGATGCGCTTCGTCTCCTGCTGCACCCGGCGCACCGCGTCGAGCTGCGCGAACGTGGTGACGCCCGGCTTGTCCGACATGAAGTCCTTGCCGGCGCGCATCGCCTCGATCGCGTGATCCGCGCGGTCGCAGGGAATCGCAGCGCAGGTGACGAGCTGCACGCGCGCGTCCTCGAGCAGTCGCCGGCGGTCGTCGACGCGCGGGATCTGCGGGAAGCGCCGCACGAAGCCCTCGAGCGTCTTCGGCGTGCCTTCGGTCCAGAAGCCGACGCAGGTGCCGCCGACGTCGAGCAGGCTCTGCACCTGGTCGTAGGCGTGCCGGTGGTCGATGCCGATCGCGGCGAAGCACAGTGGGGGGAGGTGCGCCATGTCGGCCTCGGGGCGGTTTCGCGCAGCGTGCGCGTCAGGTGCGGTGCGCGCTCAGAGCCGCAACCCCGCGGCCTTGGCGACGGCCTCGGCGATCGCCTGCGCGTGCGTCTCGGCGAGCTCGCGGCTCTTCGCCTCCACCATCACGCGCAGCACCGGCTCGGTGCCGGAGGGCCGCAGGAGCACGCGGCCGGCATCGCCCAGCGCCCTGGCCGCGTGGGCTTCCGCCTTCTGCACGGCGGCGCTGCCCTTCCAGTCCCAGCCACGGGTCACCGGGACGTTGATGAGCCGCTGCGGGAACATGTGCACCGCCGCGGTCGCCTGCGCGAGCGTCGTGTCCTGCTCGATCAGCGCCCGCAGCACCGCGAGCGCGGCGACGATCGCGTCCCCCGTGGTGTGGCGGTCGAGGCAGATGATGTGGCCCGAGTTCTCGCCGCCCAGCAGCCACTTCCTCTCGACCAGCTTCTCGAGCACGTAGCGGTCGCCGACCTTCGCCCGCTCGAGCGCGATGCCGTCCCGCGCGAGCGCCTGCTCGAAGCCCAGGTTCGACATCAGCGTGCCGACGACGCCGGCCATCGGGACGCCGCGGCGCTTGTAGTCGGCCGCGATCACGTAGAGCAACTGGTCGCCGTCGTAGGCGCGGCCCTCGGCGTCGACCATCAGCAGCCGGTCGCCATCGCCGTCGAGCGCGATGCCGGCGTGCGCGCCGTGCTTCTTCACCTGCTCGGCGAGGAAGGCCGGATGGGTCGCCCCGACGCCCGCGTTGATGTTGAAGCCGTCCGGCGCGGCGCCGACCGCGATCACTTCGGCGCCGAGCTCGTGGAACACCGCCGGCGCGACCTGGTAGCCGGCGCCGTGCGCGCAGTCGACGACGATGCGGAAGCCCCGCAGGTCTAGCTCGTTGGGGAACGTGCTCTTGCAGAACTCGACGTAGCGGCCCCCGGCGTCCTCGACGCGTCGCGCCTTGCCGAGCTTCGCCGGCGGCGCGCAGGCGAGCGGCTCGCCCATGTGGCGCTCGATCGCGGCCTCCACGTCGTCGGGGAGCTTCGCGCCTTCGGCGGAGAAGAACTTGATGCCGTTGTCGTCGAACGGATTGTGCGACGCGCTGATGACGATGCCGGCGGACAGCCGGAGCGCGCGCGTCAGGTACGCGACCGCTGGCGTGGGCAGCGGCCCGGTGAGCTCGACGTCGACGCCCGCGGCCGAGAGCCCGGCCTCGAGCGAGGCCTCGAGCAGGTAGCCCGAGACCCGCGTGTCCTTGCCGATCAGCACGCGCGGCGCCTCGCCGGTGCGGGCGCCCTCGCCCGCCGCGAGCACGCGGCCGGCCGCGTAGCCCAGCTTCAGCACGATCTCGGGCGTGATCGGCGGCTCGCCGACGCGTCCGCGGACGCCGTCGGTGCCGAAGTAGTGTCGCCTGTTCAACGCCTGCCCCGCTCGCGGTCGAAAGAGAGCATTGTAGCGACCGGGACATGCCCGTCTGCGGCGCCCCGACGGAGGGTGCGTGCGCCGGCTTGGCAGCGAACGCGACCGGGCGGTCGTCGCGCGCCCGTGCGCCTCGCCGCCGGCCAGGTCAACGGTCCCGCCCGATCGCCGTCCAGACCTTGATCGCGTCGACCGTCTCGCGCACGTCGTGGACGCGCACGATCAAAGCCCCGCGCGCGACCGCGGCGAGCGCCGCCGCGAGGCTTCCCGCCAGCCGCTCGCCGGGCGGGCGGCCGGTGATCGCGCCGAGCGAGGACTTGCGCGACAGCCCGGCGAGCACCGGGTAGCCGGTGGCGACGAGCTCGGGCAGCGCCCGCAGGAGCGCGAGGTTGTGCGCAAGCGTCTTGCCGAAGCCGAAGCCGGGGTCGAGCACGATGCGGCCGCGCGCGATGCCCAGCGCCTCGCAGGCCTGCGCCCGCTCGACCAGGAAGTCGCGCACTTCCGTCGCGACGCCGCCGTAGGCCGGCGCGTCCTGCATCGTGCGCGGCTCGCCGCGCATGTGCATCAGGCACACCGCGGCGTCGGTCGACGCGGCGGCCTCGAGCGCTCCCGGGAGCCGCAGCGCGTTGACGTCGTTGATCATCGCGGCGCCGGCCGCGACGGCGGCGCGCATCACCGCCGGCTTCATCGTGTCCACCGACACCAGCGCGCCCTCGCGCGCCAGCTCGTCGATCACCGGGATCACGCGCGCGAGCTCGTCGGCCTCGTCGACCGCCGCAGCGCCGGGCCGCGTCGACTCGCCGCCGACGTCGATCAGGTCGGCGCCGTCGGCGAGCATCCTGCGCGCCTGGTCGAGCGCGCGCTCGCGGTCGAAGAAGCGCCCGCCGTCCGAGAACGAGTCGGGCGTGACGTTGAGGATGCCCATCACGCGCGGGCGCGAGAGGTCGAGCGCGTGGCGGCCGCAGGCGAGCGTGGTCGTCATGGCGGCGGACGGGGGAGCTCGCCTGCGGATCGTGGCGCCGCAAACGCGAAGGGGCGTGCTCGCGGCACGCCCCTTCGTTCGCGGCGGCGTCCGGCCTTACGCCGGGTTCGCCGACGGCTCCGCGCCGGCGCCGCCGGCGGCAGGACCGCTCGCGGGCGGCGTCGACGACGACGAGGTCGCCTTCGGCGGGCGCGGCGAGCGTCCCGCCATGATGTCGTCGATCTGGTCGGCGTCGATCGTCTCCATGTCGAGCAGCGCCTTCGCCATCGCCTCGACCTTGTCGCGGTTCTCCTCGAGGATGCGCCGCGCGACCGCATACTGGCTGTCGATGATCTTGCGCACCTCGGCGTCGACCTTGCGCATCGTCTCTTCCGACATGTGCGTGGTGCGGGTGATCGAGCGTCCGAG